>JAEEGL012579702.1_pt1 | contig 16680 bp, 9 predicted proteins | sample 9134231 | NCBI WGS metagenome assembly JAEEGL01 (sample SAMN16246548, study PRJNA631951) | gut metagenome | biome: gut microbiome; feature: rumen; material: fiber-attached | host: Bos | place: Iran: Karaj | collected 2018-10 | reverse complement strand
TCAAGCCATGTCCGTACAAAACTTTAAAACAGATATTCTCGAAGCCATTGCTTCTGCCTGCAGGGAACTTGGTGCAGATGTGGATGCATCCCAGATCGCACTCAATCCGGTTCCCGAAAACCAGTTCGGCGATATCGCAATGACCTGCTTTACGCTGCGCGGCAAACTGTCCGCCCTGGATCCCAAAGCCCAGAACAATCCGGCTGCAATTTCCCAGGCACTGGCCGAAAAGCTCTCCGCATCTCCGCTCTTTGAAGGTGTAAAAGCATGCGGTCCCTACCTGAATATGGCCTACAATACGTCGAATCTGGCGCAGATCGTCGTCGGCGAAATCCTCGAAAAAGGCGATCATTTTGGCGATGCCGAAAAGAAAAACAAAAAGGTCGTCATTGAGTTTTCCGGCCCGAACACCAACAAACCCCAGCATCTTGGCCACCTGCGCAATAACGTCATCGGCGAGTCGATGTCGCGCCTCCTGGCAAAATCCGGTTACGATGTCACCAAGGTCAATATCATTAACGACCGCGGCGTCCATATCTGCAAATCGATGCTCGTCTATATGAAATACGGCGACGGCATTACGCCCGAATCCGCAGGCAAAAAGGGCGATCACCTGGTAGGCGATTTCTACGTCCGGTTCGAAAAGGAATTCCAGGCCGAATATAAAGAATGGCTCGAATCCGAAGAGGGTCAGCAGGCCTTCGAGGAATACAAATCGTCGGATGCCGGCAAAAAAGCCCAAAAAGCCATCGATGATTACGCCAAAATTCCCGAAGAAAAGCGAAAGGGCAAAGCCCCCGCAGATCTTTTTGCGTCCTTCAAATCCGACACAAAGGATAAATATTTCAACACCAAAAGCAAGCTCGGCGCCGAAGCCACCGATCTCCTCGTCCGCTGGGAAGCCGGCGATCCCGAAGTGCGCCGCATCTGGAAACTTCTCAACACCTGGGTCATCGACGGATTCCTCGATACCTACAAAACCCTCGGCATCGAATTCGACAAACTCTATTACGAAAGCAATACCTACAAACTCGGCAAGGATATCATCGAGGATGGTCTCAAACGCGGTATCTTCCACCATCTCCCCGACAATGCGACGGCTTTCGATCTGAGCAGAATCGGCCTGAGCGGCGAAAAAATCGTCCTGCGTTCAAACGGCACCAGCGTCTACATCACGCAGGATATCGGCACGGCCATCGAACGCTACAAGGATTACGCCTACGACAAGATGATCTACGTCGTCGCCGACGAGCAGAACCATCATTTCCGCGTCCTGTTCGGCATCCTCGGCGAACTGCGCCCGGAACTCGCCGGCCGCTTCGAACACCTGTCGTACGGCATGGTCACGCTCCCCAACGGACGCATGAAGAGCCGCGAAGGAACCGTCGTCGATACCGATGATCTCATCGAAGAGATGGCGCGTCTCGTCCGCGAAGTCATGGACAACAAATCCGACCGCGAACACTACGCCGACGCCGACGAAGCCGAATTCTCACGGCGCGCCATGGTGATTGCCCTGGCTGCACTCAAATATTTCCTGCTCAACATTACGCCGACGAGCTGGATGGAATTCAACCCCGAAAAATCGCTCGACCTGCAGGGACGCACCGGCGCCTACTGCCTGATGAATTACGCCCGCACGCGTTCCATCCTGCGCAAAGCCGGCTATACCCATCAGGACAGCGTCGATCCCGCCGTACTCGCTTCACTCCGCACGCCCGAAGAAAAAAAGGTGCTCATGACCCTCATGCAGTGCCCGGACATCATCAAATGGGCCACGGAATCGAGCGATCCCGCAAAAATCGCAGAATACCTGTTCAACCTCTGCAAATCGTTCGCGTTCATCTTTACCGACAAAGCCGGCCATCCGATCCTGACCTGCGAAGATCCCGCACTCAGGGCCGCACGTCTGGCCCTCGTGGATGCACTCGGAACGGTTCTGCGCATGGGTCTGGGCCTTCTGGGCATCGAAACCCTCGAAGAAATGTAATTTTTGGTTTGTGTTGTGCCGCCCTATGCGCCCACGGCGCATACGGGCCGGCTGGCCGGACTATACGCCTGCAGCGTATACGTCCGGCCTTTTTTGGGGGGGGATATGCGCACTCCGGGGCGTGCTTAATCTTATTGGGTACAGACGGGCGGCCCGCACGTCTCTAACCATACGCATTACGCATTAAGCATTACGCATTAAGCATTAAGCATTACGCATTAAGCATTACGCATTAAGCATTACGCATTACGAATTAAGCATTATGAATTAAGCATAAATGCTTTGACGAAATCGTCATAACAGCATAAAGTGCCGCGCGTCCTAGTGAGCTGAAAAAAAACAGCTCTTTTCTGTCTGGTGATGATGCCATTCGGTGTTTAGCCGGATTTTGGGATGGATACTGCGTTTTAAGGCATTTCTGATTCCCGAATTCTCACTGTATTGTCAGCATCGCCGTTTGTTACCCCAGGAGATTGAGCATGGCTAAGACTCTTTTTGATTCCAGTGATATCCGTAATATTGCGCTCGTTGGTCATGGTGCCAGCGGCAAGACGACGCTCGGCGAAGCAATTCTGCTCAAAACCGGCGTTACAACCCGTTTTGGTTCAACCGTAGCAGGCACTTCGACTTTTGACTTCGAACCCGAAGAAGTCAAACGCGGCGGCTCCAATGCGACAGCCTTTGCATGGTGCGAATATGCTGGCAAAAAAGTCAATATCATCGACACTCCGGGTGATGGCAACTTCATCTACGATTCCTTCACAGCTATGCGCGGCGCCGATATGGCCGTCATCGTCATCAGTGCTCCCGACAGCGTCGAAGTCCAGACGGAACGCGCCTTCCACGAAGCATGCGAACTCGGCCTGGCCAAGATGATCGTCATCAACAAAATGGACAAGGAACGCGCCAATCCGGCACAGTGCCTCGCCGATATCAAAGAAGAACTCGAAATCACGCCCGTTCAGCTCCACATCCCCATGGGCGCAGCCGAAAACTTCAAAGGCATCGTTTCCGTTCTCGATAACAAAGCCTATGTCTTCGACGGCAATTCCGGCAAATTCAAAGCCCAGGATATCCCCGCCGAATACGCTGATGCCGTCCAGGAAGCCTGGGAAGCCATAATGGAAGCCGTCGCCGAAACCGATGACGACCTCATGATGGAATACCTCGATACCATGGAACTGTCACACGAACAGTGCATCAATGCCATGCCGGCCGCCATTCAGAGCGGCAAACTCGTTCCGGTGCTCTACACCTCCGCACTGAACCTCGTCGGCATCGAGCAGTTCCTCGATATGGTCACCAAATACGGCCCCAATCCCTCGCAGCGTTCCGAAGTCGCCATCATCCGCGGCGACAAGGAAGAAATGCTCAAAGGTACGGCTGATGGCCCCTTCGCAGCCCTCGTCATTCGTTCGTTCATCGATGAATTCTCGGGCAAACAGAACATCTTCCGCATTCTGTCCGGCAAAGTTCCTGCCGACAACAATGCCACCAACGTCCGCACCGGCGACGTCGAACGCCTCGGCACTCTCTATGCCCTGCGCGGCAACAACCGCGACGCCATCGAACAGGGCGTCTTCGGCGATATCATTGCCGTCGCAAAACTCAAAGACACCAAGACCAACGACACGCTGGCCGCAAATGCCGATTTCAAATTCAAAGCCATCGAATATCCTGCACCCATGATGTCCTTCAACATCGTCTGCAAGAACAAAGGCGAAGAAGATAAACTCGGCGTCGCCGTCGATAAACTCATCGACGAAGATCCCACCCTCTCCAAGGGTTACGATGATCTCGGCCGTGCCCTCACCCTCAAAGGTATGGGACAGCAGCACCTCGAAATGGCCATCGACAAGATGAAACGTAAATTCAAACTCGAGGTCACCAGCTCGCTGCCGCTCGTTGCCTATCGCGAAACACTCAAAAAACGCGTTCAGAACATCGAAGGCAAACACAAGAAACAGTCCGGTGGTGCCGGTCAGTTCGGTGTCTGCTACATCAATGCTTCACCGCTCAATCGCGGCGAAGGCTTCAAGTTCGTCGACATGATCGTTGGCGGTGCCATTCCCCGTCAGTTCATTCCTGCCGTCGAAAAAGGTATCGTCATGCGTATGGAATCCGGCCCCCTCGCCGGCTATCCCGTCACTGACCTCCAGGTCGAACTCATCGATGGTAAATATCACCCCGTAGACTCCAAGGAAGTCGCCTTCCAGATGGCAGGCAGAAAAGCCATCCTCGCATGCCTCGCTCAGGGCGGCGTCAAGCTCCTCGAACCCGTCTATAAAATGGATATCACCATCCCGACCGAATCCGTCGGTGACATCATGGGCGATATCAACTCACGCCGCGGCCGCGTTCTCGGTATGGATCCCGAACACAAGAAGACCGTCATCCACGCCATCTGCCCGCTCGCCGAAATCCAGCGCTATGCACCCGATCTTCGCGCCATGACCTCCGGCCAGGGTATCTTCACGATGGAATTCGAAGGCTACGAAGATGTTCCCGCCAACCTCGAAGCCAAGATCGTCAAGGAATCCCCGTTCGGTGGTGCCAAAGAAGAAGACGACGAATAATATATTCTACAGAGACGTTTCGCGAAACGTCTCTGCCATGTTTTGGAGACGTCCTTCGGGGCGTCTTTTTTTTGTTTTTGTGCGCGCCTATGAGACCGACGCCACATGCGCACCCCCAAAAAAACGTCTATGCCGCTGCGTATATATCTTGTTTGCGTATTACAATTATTTTGTTATAACAATTTATTTACTTGAGAGGATGTCAATTGAGCATTCAAATTATCATACTGACGTCAAACAATTCCCATAATTCTCATAAAAGGAGTCATCCAATGCATTCCCTCCGCACACACCTGCCTGTACCTGGTGCGTTTCTTTTAGTCCTGCTGGCCTCCATTTGTGCCAATGGCTGTTCCGAAGATAGTAATGATAATGACATCCCTGCGCCGCAAAACGTAAATGTTTGTACAAGCAATGCGGATTGTGCCGCACGCATCGACGGCCTTACCCAATGTGACATCATCAATCACGTCTGCGTCTTCCCCCAGGCACAAGTTGCCGGATGCACAGGCGATGCTGACTGCAGTGCCCGCATGGATGGCAAAACCCGATGTGATATGGCTTTGCATCAATGTGTTGTTCCAACACCTGTGGCTCAGGGATGTACAAGCGATGCCAATTGTATAGCCCGCACGGACGGCAAGACCCGATGTGATATGGCTTCGCGTCAATGCGTCGTCCCCCTGAATAAAGGCTTTTGCGGTAATGCTTATATTGATGCGGGCGAAGACTGCGACGGCACACTGTTTGTCAATAACAAAATTATGTGTTCTGCATGGAACGCACAATACATATCCGGCTTTGTATCATGCAATAACTGCAAAGTCGATTTCTCCAATTGCATCACTGCCAGTATCCCGGTATGCAATAACGGCATAATCGACGCTGGCGAGGACTGCGACGGCACACTGTTTGTCGATAATAAAAATACATGTTCTGCATGGAACGCACAATACACATCCGGCAACGTATCATGCAATAACTGCAAGGTCGATTTATCCAATTGCAGCCCTGCCGGTATCCCGGTATGCAACAACGGCATAATCGACGCTGGCGAGGATTGCGACGGCACACTGTTTGTCGATAACAAAAATACATGTTCTGCATGGAACGCACAATACACATCCGGCAATGTATCATGCAATAACTGCAAAGTCGATTTATCCAATTGCAGCACAACAAGCGCCCCGACATGCAATAACGGCAAAATCGATTCCGGCGAGGATTGCGATGGCGCACTGTTTATCGATAACAAAAATACATGTTCTGCATGGAACGCACAATACACATCCGGCTCCGTATCATGCAATAATTGCAAGGTCGATTTATCCCAATGCAGTGCTGCCAAGGTATGCGGCAACGGCAAAGTCGATTCCGGCGAGTTTTGCGACGGCACACTGTTTTACGATAACAAAAATACATGTTCTGCATGGGACGCCAAATATACATCCGGCAATGTATCATGCAAAAATTGTGAGCTGGATTTCTCCGAATGCGGCACTGCAAGTACCCAGACATGCAATAACGGCAAAATCGATTCCGGCGAGGATTGCGATGGCTCACTGTTTGCCAATAACAAAAATACATGTTCTGCATGGGACGCCAAATATACATCCGGCTCCGTATCATGCAATAATTGCAAGGTCGATTTATCCAAATGCAGCGCAGGCGCGGTATGCGGCAACGGCCAAATTGATTCCGGCGAGCTTTGCGATGGCTCACTGTTTGCCAATAACAAAAATACATGTTCTGCATGGGACGCCAAATATCCATCCGGCTCCGTATCATGCAATGGTTGCAAGGTCGATTTATCCAAATGCAATGCAGATCCTCCCGAATGCACCAATGGTGATGCAGAATGCATCGAAAAGGAACTTTCGATAAAGAAATGTATCAAAGGTAAATGGGTTAGCGAAAAATGCCCAGAAACTGTGCCCTATTGCAAAACTGGTGCGGAGGCTTGCAGTAAGCCAGATAATGCTCCTTGCAACCCGAATACCTTTGTCCCACACCTATACTACGTGGAGACCTCCTATTTCCCCTATTATTATTACAAAGTAATCTTATGCTCCCATGCTGGAAAAGTTATGGAAACTCGGGATTCTTTAATAAGCCTGAAAGCCAAAAGAGGTTATGGGGTAGAAGTTAATGGACATGCAGAAAAATGCAATGAAAAGGGAATGGGGCGAACGTTTGGCAAGGAATCGACTGGTTATTTTTGCCAAAAGTGCAAAGTCACTACGGATGGCCAATTATATTGGCTGTTTGTACCTGCAACCTACACGAATGAAGGCTCTACCGTTTCTTGCGTACCCTGGGATGATGTCGAGTAGGGCGCGCCTATGGCATGAGACGTGTCGCGACACGTCTCTGCATGCGCATACGGACGCGCATTTGCGGCCGGCTATCGCAAAGCGATACGCCGGCCGTTACTATTTTACGTTTCTTTCTTTCGATACCGTGTGTTTTTGCCCTTGCCCAAACGAACGAGAATACCCCGATTGACGAGTGCACGCACGGCGTTAATCACCGACGTCTGGGAAACATGCAAAGCATCTTCGATATCTTTTCGAGACAGAATCTCGTGCGTCTCGAATAGTGCAAGAATCCTTGCTTCCGTATTTGTAGCAATGGGCGACTGCAGAGATGCAGGTTCCGTGGGAACATGCAAAACATGCAGATTCGGCAGCGTGATCTTGAAAGCATTGCTGGTAATTTCGAGCTTAGGCTTGACGGGGGCATCCGCATAACATTCACGAATCTTTATGATTCCCGTACCATACGCTTCGATGAGGTGAAGTCTGTAAAAAACTTCCGCAAGGTTGCGGTTGCGCAATACAGAAATCCCCAACCCGAGGTCATCCTGCTGAATTCCTGGCGGAAGACCGCCAAGGGAGACAAATTCCAAACGATCATCAAATATATTGACCAGCGTCGAACCTGCAATGTCATATTTTCGATGTACAATACAATTGAGCAGACTTTCTCGAATGGCCTCAACGGGATAATCCCGTTCATCGACGCGCTCAAGCCCCACAAATGTTGAATGTATTCGATTATATCGATCGATAAAATCATAGCATGTTTCGAGTTGTGCGAATAACGACCCCTTTGCCTCGGTCCGATCGCGAAATACAGTGCGCGTACTGCCATCAAAGAAAGCCAGTTTAATGGAATGACTGCATTGATCCGACAAAAGCCATCCCAGATTCGTGAACAAGCCATCATCATTGATAAGCTTGAGGGAGCGTTTCTGGGCATTTCCAAAGGCGAGTTTCTTTTTTCGAAAATACGCATCTGCCGCATGGAACGTCAATTCCTGCTCAATCGACACGGCTTCCTCGTAGCGCTCACCGGCTGTTTCCCGAATCATCTGCAAAATCGCCGTCTCCGAAGCAGGGACAGAGGATGGGCCTTGTCGGACATATACTCCCTCCGGCCGGATTCCCTTACCGGCCAGATAATACGGCCTCGCCGTTCCTCGCTGTACGGTCAGTTCGACGACGCATTTCCCCTCGATTTCTATCGTTTGGCAACGCGTAAACAAAGTCACGTTCGGGCGAATGGCATCGCGAATGGCATTCATCATGTGCAGCATCGTGTCATCCGGGTCACGAACGCCGCACACCGTGCCGTCATCCTCTATGCCGATCAAAAGCCGTCCGCCTTGGGTATTGGCAAAAGCGATCACCGTATAGCGGATGTCGTCGACATACTGTCTTTTATATTCAAGACATGTATTTTCCTGATTCATAAGGTCTCCGTTCAGATGGATGCGATTCTAACACAATTCTAACAATAGGTGTTAGAATGGCGTTAGAATGGTGTTAGAACGAAGGCGTACAAAAGTCAAAGGAAAAGGACGATTCGAAGGATGCTGCATGGCATGTGTTTTCGTTTGGGTGCGCGCCTATGCCTGCGGCATACGGACGCGCTTTGCGGCCGGCTATCGCGATGCGCAATACGCCGGCCGTTGCCGTTTGGGGATGAGGGCTTATGGCTATGGCTGCGGACCTGCCTGTTCAACAATCGGATCAACGGGTACTGTGTGCAATGATTCCGGCGATGGTGAATACTACTCACATCCTGCCGTCTGCACGCAGGTTGGTGACAACAAGATCCTCGTGGATTCTTCAACCACGATGAGTGACTATACGAGCTGCCCGAAGGGCTGTAATGCTGCCGGTACGGGATGTGTGCCCTGCACGAACGGCGCGAAACAGTGCAATGGCAATTACGTCCAGACATGCGTATCGGGCAGCTGGCAAGATGCCGCTTCTGCCTGCCCCTATGGCTGCGAAGCCGGTGCGTGCAAAGCTCCGCCCTGCACAAACGGCGCGAAACAGTGCAATGGCAACTACGTCCAGACATGCGTATCGGGCAGCTGGCAAAATGCCGCATCTGCCTGCCCCTATGGCTGCGAAGCTGGTGCGTGCAAAGCTTCGCCCTATGATTATATCGATTGTGGTACCGAAGACTGCAGCGGTGATGGCAGCTACACTTGCAATGAACTCTGTGAAGACGTGAATTCTTCATTCCTGGCTTACTGCTACGAATACAGTGGAAATATGTATGTGGGCTGTGGTCTTTCCTGCTCCAAGGAAGGGGATACGACACAGCTTTGCGGCACTGACAGTACTGGTTCATATACTTTTCCTGCCGTCTGTGCGAAGGTTGGTTCCAAGCTGATTTTTGTGGATAACGCTTCCACATCGGCTGACTATAAAGATTGTACTGGTACATGCAATGCTGCCGGTACGGCCTGCAAGTAATTCGTTTGACTGCATTGATCGTGATAATGTCCATATCCGGCATCGGCAAAGCCTGTAAAAAACTGCCGCAAGACCGGTTCATGGCAGGCTATTGGATAATGCTCGCCATGAACTTAGGGAATCTCTGAATAATTGTCAGGTGCAACCAAGCGGTGTTGTATAAAATTGCCCCCCCCCTCACCCCATTGGGAAAAGGGGCCAATTGATCAGATGTTCCTTAGCCTCGCGGAAGATATGCTTTTTCGCAGCGTCGCGATTGGGGGGCGCTATTTCGTTACAAAAAACAAATCGGCCTTATATTCAAAAAACGAATCCAATCTATCAGAAAAATGAAGATTTGAAGGATCGTCGATATAAATAACTTCTGTATTCTTATCTATGCCGTAGATAACAAATGCTTGATAGCTATTTTTCCAATATTCACCTGAATTCTTTTTATCCAGCTTGGCAATGATATAACCGCCATTTTTCAAAACATCCGTCATGCGATCAAGAATTCCGTTTTGTTCCAAGCTGTTTTTTTCCGGATTTGGGTTGTTTTCACCATGTTCATATTGATTCAACACATATTGACTGCCATCATGATGCCAGTAATCACAATTTAATGAATAATCCTGATGCAGCAAAGGACAGATAGTATCATTTGGAACACCATTGGGCGAGTCTTGTTTTGCGTGCTTCAGTATTCCCTTCACCAAATCCTCGAACGACACTGTTGCTTTATTTGAATTACCATAATAAGGGCAAACTTCCTTTTGTGTAGTATTTTTATTCAACACGCACAAAACATCTATCAATGCGATCAAAGCCGAGGAATTACCTCTAAGATTATCAAAATACGCCTTATCCCATAACTCAGCCACATAGTTCGGCGTAACCGTCGAGATGTAGATATCATAATCAGCTAATTCATTAACTTTTGAGTCAGTATTGAAGTTTAAATGTTCATGCTTTGTGTAATAATACTTTTCATTATAATTAAACAGGCAGAAACGAATACTTCCTCCAATATTATTTTCCTTTGTACATCCCAATACACTAATCTCTGTATCTTTCTTGATTGCTATGTTTGTGGGTTCAATATTACCTTTTATATATTTCGAACCCTCATGGTCTTTCATCTCCTTATCTGTAAATTGCCACTGAGGAGAAAGGCGCAATGAATGATCAGCTCTTAATACAGCTTTTGTCGTGCACACAACTTGTTTCGGATAGTTCAAACAGCCGCCGGTACATTCCTCTTCAGATAAGATGCCATCTTTGCAAACACTCAAATGCTCCCCAATACACGACGACATACCATCGGTACATTCCCCGCATGAACCATCTTTTTTGCACGAGGAATTTTCGCATTCTTCTGCAGAATCAGACTGACTGTCTATACAGGAATATGTCTTGCCGCCAATGTTTGCGCATGACTCTGTCTTAGTGTCGATTGGTTTATTATTTTCGCATTGAATGACATGGCCGTCTTTGCAATAAACGCCATCTGTCCGGGCATCACAGAAATCATTTGGCTTTGGTTCCTTTATTATATGACATTGATTCCCCTCACAGCCATTTGGGCATATTTCCGAATTATGATAGCGGCCATCCTGCTGGCATGAAAAGAAATAGCTCGTCCCCTGATAGGTTAAACAGCGCGTCGAACCTTGTGTACAGGGATTGCACATCGAATTGTCAAAAAAGTAGGAATCAGGGGCATTGAGACGTGTCAATATATTGTCATCCGTGATATCCGCAAATTCCCCGTTATTACATTCGCTGTGATAGTACAGGCTGCTCCCGTTCACAAAGAGCCTGCACTCAGTCTCACCCGCGAAACAATATCCGCAATGAGTTGTTCCCGCACAGTCACCTTTGGAACAGTGTTCCTGAAGAACATAATGACCGTCTACACAATGATTCATATAATGATTAGCGCAATAATCCCCACTGGATTCATCACAGGCATAGCATTGGGGTACGCCGTTTTCCTGCGTACAGCCTCTTCGGTTCTTGCAATCTTCGACAGTGTCAGAATATGTCCCATTCTCACAGTTGACAACGCTGTCCTTGTAACACTGCAATTGCTTGTCGATACATTCTCCGCAATAACCACCTTCTTTTACTCCTGTTTGGGGATATTTGCAGGACACATCCGGACATATCTCATAATCTTTGTACTGACCATTCTCACAGCGCTGCAAATGACCAATGAATGCCCTTTCCTCATCGAGAATATTCACACAGCGTGTCGCTCCTTCCTTACACATGGGCTGTTCGGACGTATTGCAATTCAATCCGTCAGCGGTACACCCGCTGTCTATACACGAATGCCCCCCACAATTGCATACGCCATAAAGTGGATTCTTGTCAGAGGATTCACCCAGCGTCCCCCCTGTCATCGCACAATAGGCATCGAAATGCTCTGCCATGTCTTTGAAAGTGATTGGAGCAGAATCACTGCAGCTGCTCAGTAAAATAAAACAAGCTATGAACGCAAAACTTCTATTATACATATCAAGCTCCAGCTCTGTTGCTATCTATAGGCATGGCTCGTCAATTCGTAACGGTTTATCAAACCGTCCCAAATGACATTATCATTACAAGCAGTATGGGCAGTCAAATACAATTGAAAACGTCTCATTCAATCATCTCTTGATTAAAAAGTGATCTGCATGCTTGCACCGAGTGTTCCAAAATCAAATGCCAGACTGACATCTTCATTCAGATCAATATGAGTATATTGATAACCGCCGACAGCCGTCATAATTGTTCCGGCCAAAGTCAAACTGCACCCAGCCGCAAGCATTGCAATACCACCAATATACATTTCATCATTTTTTAACTGCCAATGTCCTCCGCTGCCCTCACTTCCGGATTGATAATCAATCTTTGGATCCTTCCGGGCGATCAGGAAACCAGTACCGACACCAACGAGTGCCACCCCGGCAATCCCCATTGCCGCCCCCGTCCACATTGTCACACTTGCCGCCCTTTTTCTGTCTGCTGTGTCCGAAACCTGTGTTATTGCCGTCTGAGTCTGCCTGGAATTGCACTGCTCAATCTGATTATTCTGGTCTTCAATCCGGGCCTTCAGGTCTTCAATATTCTTTTGTGTGAGCTCGGGAAATTCAGCTTCGTAGCGGCCGTACCAAAGTTCTTTGGTCACCTCATCCGTCGTCGTAAACCTGGACAGATTATCTGTCGCTTTCTGATAAAATCGGAGGGCCTTTCTGTGTTCTCCCAATGCTGTATAGCTTTTCGCAATATAATAATTGTAGATAGGCGAATCGCTGCAAATACTCTCCATAGACTGGGCAATATCAATGACCTTTTGATATTCTCCTGCTTTATAGGCAACAGTAATCTCCTGAAATTTGCTGTTCCAGGTTTCATTCGAATTGAGATCGTCACACGAGGCATACGCCATAACACTGAAAAGCATGACGCATAATACCACACCTATCGATAATAAGCAGCTCGGTCTGAACATCTATCATCCTCTTGTATACGGCAATTTCCCCATCACTGCCCCCGGAACTATCGATTATTGTAACACAGCCAATCGTCCAAAACCACAATTGAACCAATGAATTTGCCTGCCTGTGATATCAAACGGTTTGTGAAATGATTTGCGGGAGCGCAATTTGTATGATTTGTGGTATAAAAAAATAGTTCAGCCTGTGTAAATAAATAGTTCGAATTGTTGGGCAGCTCAATCTGCACCTGCCCGCGTATTTGCCTTCGGCAAAAAGCGGGCAGCAGGGCGGCGTATTTGCGGCAGAAACGTGCGGCACGCCCGTTCTGCCGCAAATAGCTGCCGGCGCAGGCCGCAGCGAGCAGAGACGTTTCGTGAAACGTCTCTCAGCAAGCAAGGCCGCGCAACATCGAAAAGAGAGACGGCAATCATCGTGCTGATGGCGGATAATGTTGGTATTACGCGTCCCGTTTGGTATAAGCGCGCGGGGGGGATATGGCTGTTCTGTTCACAATGACGTTCACGGTTAAAGGGTAGGTATGAACATTTCAAAAGATATCTTTTATGTTGGCGTAAATGATTACAAAATCGACTTATTCGAAGGTCAGTACAAAGTGCCCCATGGCATGGCATACAATTCGTACGTCATCATGGACAGAAAAATCGCGGTGATGGATACGGTGGATCGCCATTTTACGCACGAATGGCTCGACAATGTGGCGAAAGTTTTGAATGGACGCAGCCCAGACTATCTGATTGTTCAGCACATGGAACCCGATCATTCGGGCAGTATTGCTGCATTTATGAGCAATTATCCGTCTGCCGTCGTCGTGGCTTCCGCAAAGGCATTCCCGATTATGGAGGCGATGATCGGAAAGGATTATGCAGACAGGCGCATCATTGCAGCCGAAGGTTCATCGCTTGAACTCGGGGAACATACGCTGGCCTTCGTCATGGCCCCGATGGTTCACTGGCCCGAAGTCATGGTGACCTACGACAGCAGGGATAAAGTCCTGTTTTCTGCCGACGGCTTTGGCAAGTTCGGCACCCAGGATGCGCAGGAACCCTGGGAAGATGAGGCGCGGCGCTATTACATTGGAATCGTTGGAAAATACGGTGCTCAGGTGCAGGCTTTGCTGCGCAAGGCCGCCGCACTCGATATTCAGACCATCTGTCCGCTGCATGGCCCGGTACTGACACACAATCTGAGTCATTATATCGATCTTTACAATATCTGGTCGTCATATGCTTTCGAAGAAGAAGGCATTCTCATCGCCTATACTTCCGTTTACGGACATACGCGGGCTGCTGTCGAAAAACTCGCAGAAATGCTCAAAGCCAAAGGCTGTCCGCGCGTCCTCTTTTATGACCTTGCCCGCAGCGATATGTCGGAAGTCGTCGCAGAAGCTTTCCGGTTCAGCAAGCTCGTACTCGCCACGACGACCTACAATGCCGATATCTTCCCGTACATGAAGGAATTCATTCATCACCTCGTGGAGCGCAATTATCAGAACCGGCACATCGGACTGATCGAGAATGGTTCCTGGGCGCCTTTGGCAGCAAAAGTCATGAAGGGCATGTTCGAAAAGAGCAAAAACATTCGCTTTGCCGAAAATATCGTCACCATTCGATCAGCACTGAATGCCGCCAGTTCCGAAAAACTCGCCGATCTGGCATCGGAACTGTGCCGGGAATACGAAGTTCAGCAGGGACAGGACATCAATAAGAATGATCTGACTGCTCTCTTTAAGATTGGCTACGGTCTCTATGTCGTCACATCCAGCGATGGCAGCCGCGACAACGGCCTCATCGTCAATACGGTATCGCAGGTCACCAATACGCCAAACCGCATCGCCGTTACCATTAATAAAGATAATTATTCGCACCACGTCATCAAACAGACCGGCATGATGAATGTGAACTGTCTGTCGATCGAAGCTCCGTTCAGTATCTTTGAGCGATTTGGATTCCAGAGCGGCCGCAAGGTCGACAAATTCGAAGGCATGGATTTCCTGAGATCCGACAACGGGCTCGCCTTTTTGGGTTCCTATATCAATGCCATGATTTCACTCAAGGTCGAACAATACGTCGACCTGGGTACGCACGGCATGTTCATCTGTACCATTACCGAAGCCCGCGTCATGAACAATATCGAGACCATGACCTATTCGTATTATCAGAGCAACGTCAAGCCAAAGCCCAAAACCGCCGGAAAGAAAGGATTTGTGTGCAAGATCTGCGGCTGGGTATACGAAGGCGATACGCTGCCCGATGATATCGTCTGTCCGCTGTGCAAGCATGGAGCTGCGGATTTTGAACCTATTGAATAGGTTAGAGACCCTTTTCATGCCCGGAATTGAATATTCTGGCGAACAAATATCCACACTGCGCATAGCGCAGTGATGTGTTTTGCCTCATCATAATGAGAATAGGAATCATTCCTATTCTCATTTTATCCCTGAACAATAAGTGGATCTGTGCGGTCAGCGCATTGAAATGCGCATTGTGCCCGGGGCATCTGCACTCTAATAATGAGCAGAGACGCTGCACCAGCCGTCTCTGCTGAATCATTACTCCCCAAATGCACCTTCGGGGCATCAGATTACCTCAGCCGCGTAATGGAATACGAAGCAGACATGGGAATTTTTGCCTGATATCCGTCGACATTGAGCAGAAGTTCCCAGTCGATGGGGATGCTGTATTCGATGGGTTTGGCAAAGCGCGAGGCCACGTTGCGCTGGAATGCGGGAAGATCTGCGTAGACGTCCTTGGCTTCGGGTTCGGCGGTCAGCATTTCGAAGGTGGCTGAATTGCTGCCATCGTGAGCGACGATGCGCTGCCGCGAACTGATTTCATAGCCGTAATTTTCTTCGTCGAGCCAGGTTTCGAGGGGGGTGCGTTCGATGGATGTCGAACTGAACACGGGCTGGCCTTCGAATGCGACAAAGAAAAATCCGAACGGCTGGGCATTGTATTTTGCACTGGGTTCGTAATAACGGAATTCGACGAGCAGATTTTCCGTGCGTTTTCGGAAGTCGGCGACTTCGTCGAACATGTCATAGACCGCAATATTCGTCGCATAGTGATTTGCGTAAGCCTGGCCTTTGACTTCGACCGGCGTGCCGTCTGCCACGACCGTACCTTTGGCAACCTGCTGGTGATACGTCAGAATGCTGTATTTGAAGACATTGCTGGGGTTGTTGCCGAAATAGACGACACCAGTGCCGGGTTTCCACGGATTGGCTGGAATATCGTATTCAAACGTTCCCTTATCGTAACTGCCTTTCAGGTGGAACATTCCGTTCTGCCACGAGAGCGAATAGTCGTCGAACTCCAGTGCCAGCGTATCTTTCCTGGCTTTCCACTGGCCATTTTTGAGGTTTTTGGAGAGCGAGTAGTTTTCGATCTGCTCGTCTTTATCGTCATATCGACGGACGTATCCGCGAATTTTGCCCTCGTTTTTGCTGAAGGCAAAATTCGAAATCTCAAATTTGACGCGGACTTCATAGGGTCTCGTATAGATGTAGAATTCCCATTTCTGTGAGTATCCGGACGAATCCGAGAGGATGGGCAGAATATCCTTCATCGAGAATTTGGTGCTGCCCTGGGTATAAATGGTCACGGCATCTTCGGGTAATTTGGTCAAATCCACCTGAGGTGCCTGTTCTGCCTCTGGTTCTTCTGTGGTTTCGGCGGCAGTCGAAGGCTGCCCGGCTGGTTCTTCAACAGGCTGGGCGGCAGGTTGTGCGGCTTCCTGCGGCTGTGCCGGCGCTGGTGTTTCGGCTGATTTGCAGGCACTCATGCAAAATAAACTGGCTATTATTGCGACAAAAATGCATTGTTTCATGGTTTTCCTCTTCGAGGGAACGTCCCCTTATT
>JAEEGL010708474.1_pt1 | contig 16680 bp, 17 predicted proteins | sample 9134231 | NCBI WGS metagenome assembly JAEEGL01 (sample SAMN16246548, study PRJNA631951) | gut metagenome | biome: gut microbiome; feature: rumen; material: fiber-attached | host: Bos | place: Iran: Karaj | collected 2018-10 | reverse complement strand
TACCAGAACGAACATCTGTCCATCTGTCTGAAGGACGAGAACGGCAAGGGCGTGTGGGGCATACCTTTCCGCGAGCCTATCTGCGGAGCCGTGGAGAATATCGACTACTATCAGAATGGCCGTACCCAGTTCCTCTTCGCAGCCGGGAGTTCGCTGTACCTTCTGGACCGTCTGGGCCGTATCGTCAACGGTTTCCCCGTCCAACTGCCAAAGCCGGTGCGTCTCGGCCCCAAGGTCTTCGACCTGACTGGCGCAGGCGGCTACAACGTGCTGGTACTGCACAAGGACAACAGCATAGGTATGTACAACCTTCACGGTCAGAAACCGTCGGCCTGGGAGGGGATTACGTCCGACGAGGTCATCCGCTCGCTGCCTGAAATGATTGTTTCCAGAGGGAAGCACTACTGGCTCGTCCCTACTTCCGGCGGAGACTTCCTCTATGCTTTCTACGGAGGCAAGCCTCTCGGTGCAAAAGAAAGTTCAAAAATTCTGAAAGCTACTAAAAACCTATAAACCAATGGAATTCCAATCTGTCAACAAGATTGTCCAAAAGAGTTTCCAGCAGAACTGGGACCGTTTCGCCCTTTCCAATTACCAGGGTGTCAACCTTTCCTACCGTGAAGTGGCGAGCCGTATCGCCAAACTGCACATAGCCTTTGACCAGTGCGGCCTCCGGAAAGGTGACAAAGTCGCGATCTGCTCACGCAACCAGGCCAACTGGGGGGTGAGTTTCCTTGCGGCCATAACCTATGGCGCAGTCGCCGTCCCTATCCTGCACGAATTCAAGGCCGGGAACATCCATTTCCTTGTGAACCATTCCGAGTCGCGCGTCCTCTTCGTGGACGATGTCATCTGGGAGGGCCTGTCTCCTGAGGAAATGCCCGGACTGGCCGTGGTCGTCCAAGTCAATACCTTCAAGTTCCTATATACCGCCAAGGATGAGTATAACAATGTGCGTGAGCATCTCAACGAGTCGTTCGGCGCCCGTTATCCCAATGCTTTCGGGCCTGAAGACCTGGACTACTATGAGGACAGTGCTGATGAGCTCGCAATAATCAACTATACTTCAGGCACTTCCGGTTTTTCGAAGGGCGTGATGATTCCTTACAGGGCGCTCTATTCCAACATCGAGTTCGCCGCCAAGGACGCCTGTCCTATGTTGAAGCCCGGCTACAGTGTGGTCTCTATGCTTCCTTCCGCCCATATGTACGGAATGATGTTCGAATTCCTCTTCGAGATGACCATCGGAATGCACGTCCATTTCCTTAGCCGCGTCCCGAGCCCGAAGATCATAATGCAGGCCTTCGCAGAAATCCATCCTGACATCATCATCGCCGTACCGCTGGTGATAGAAAAGGTCTATAAGTCCAAGCTCAAGCCTATCCTGGACAAGAACAGAATCAAGTATCTGCTCAACATTCCTCTGCTGGACAAGGCCATAGCGAAGCGTTTCTGCAGCGAGCTGACGACCTCTTTCGGCGGAAAGTTCGAGGAGGTGATCCTCGGGGGAGCGGCCTTCAATCCCGAGGTCGAGCGCTTCCTGCACAAGATCGGCTTCCATTATACCGTCGGTTACGGAATGACCGAGTGCGCTCCCATAATCTGCTATGCCCATTGGGACAAGGTCAAGGTCGGATCGTCCGGCCGGGCCGCGCTGAATATGCAGATCCGCATAGATTCTTCCGACCCCCGCACCATACCGGGCGAGGTCCAGGTCAAGGGGCCGAACGTGTGTCTCGGCTATTACCGCAACGAAGAGGCCACGGCGGCGGCGTTCACTGAGGACGGATGGTTCCGTACGGGAGATATGGGCGTGATCGACGAGGACGGTTATCTCTTCCTTCGAGGCCGCTCGAAATGTATGGTCCTCGGTCCTTCCGGCCAGAATATCTATCCGGAAGAGCTGGAGGCCGTCATCAACAACTACAACTATGTGGTCGATTCCCTCGTTATCGAGGATGACGGCGGCCTGACCGCGCTCATCTATCCCGACTGGCACCAGGGCGTTCTGGACGGCTTCAGCCGCGAGGGGCTGGAGGCACGTATCCGTGAGGCTCTTCCGCAGATCAACGATGAGCTTCCCAACTATGCCCGTATCAAGAAGATTGAGTTTATGCCGGAAGACTTCGAGCGCACGCCGAAGAAGAGTATCAAACGTTATCTGTATCAGCGCTAAATGGAAAAATTCGACCGCAGTTATCTGGAAATGGCCACGATATGGGCCAGGAATTCCTATTGCAAGAGGCGTCAGGTAGGCGCTCTGATCGTCAAGGACAGGATGATTATCTCCGACGGCTACAATGGGACTCCGTCCGGTTTTGAGAATGTCTGTGAGGACGAGAACGGGGTGACCAAACCCTATGTGCTCCACGCCGAGGCCAATGCCATAACCAAGGTTGCGAAATCGGGCAATTCAAGCCAAGGGGCCACTCTATATGTGACGGCTTCCCCCTGCCTGGAGTGCTCCAAACTGATAATCCAGTCCGGGATCCGCCGTGTGGTCTATAGCGACGAGTACCGGCTGACGGACGGGGTGGACCTGCTCCGCCGTGCCGGTATCGAGGTCGAAAAGATTGAAATATGAAGCTTGGGCGTTTTTTGGAAGTGCTCGGAGGCGTTGCGCTTGGCGTGATGCTGACTCTCTGCGTGGTCCGTTACCGGGAGGAAAAGGGGCTGAGGAAAGTTCGTTATGAGAACTGGCAGAAACTCAATTTCATCCTTGGGGCGGTCGAGGACAATTACGTGGATACTCTGGACCGCAGCGCTATGACAGATGCCGCGGTTTCCGCCGCTCTGGCCAAGCTGGACCCCCATTCCATTTACCTTCCTCCTGTCAAGCTGGAGGAATCTGACGAGGAACTCTCCGCCAATTTCGAGGGAATAGGAATTCAGTTCAATGTTCCCAACGACACCGCCATAGTACTTGAGGTTATTGCCGGAGGCCCGTCCGAGAAGGCGGGACTGCTGAGCGGAGACCGTCTACTGAAGGTTGACGACAAAGTCATAGCCGGCGTGAAATGCCCCCAGGACAGTATGGTCCGCAGGATGAGAGGTCCGGCAGGTACTAAGGTGACCATCACCGTCCGTCGCGGCTCGGAGGTCATTCCCTTCGAGATTGTCCGTGACAAGATTCCGCTGCACAGTGTCGACGCCTTCTTTATGCTCAATGACACTACCGGATACATCCGTCTCGCAAAGTTCTCGATGTCGACGTTCGAGGAGTTCTCCGCTGCTTCCGAAGCCCTGCTCAAAGAGGGTATGCAGAAGCTGGTTTTCGACCTCAGGGACAATTCCGGCGGCTATCTGAACCAGGCGCTCCTGCTCTCCAACGAGTTCCTTTCCCGTGGAGATACCATCGTCTATATGGAAGGAAGGCATCGTTCCCGCGAGACTTTCCGTGCCGACGGACGGGGGCGTTTGAAGGATGTGGACCTGGTCCTTTTGATAAGCGAGAATTCCGCCTCATCTAGCGAGATACTTGCCGGAGCGATCCAGGACAATGACCGCGGCAGGATCGTGGGCCGCCGTTCCTTCGGAAAGGGGCTGGTCCAGGAACCGTTGAATTTCACCGACGGCTCCGGGATACGCATCACCGTAGCCCGCTATTACACTCCTTCCGGGCGCTGTATCCAGAAGCCCTACCGGGACTATGACTACGATATCTACAACCGCTATGTGGACGGTGAGGTCTTTTCCCGCGACAGCGTCCGTCTGGACACTACCGATGTCCATCATACTCGCTCCGGCCGTCTGGTCTACGGTGGGGGAGGGATAATGCCGGATGTTTTCGTGCCCATTGACACCACCCGGGCAAGCGCTTTTTATCTTGCCTGCAACCGCAAGGCCACGCAGATGAGGTTCGCTTCCGAGGTTTTCGACCGTTATGGCGCCCGTCTGAGGAATATCGACACTTATCCGGCGATGGACCGTTTCCTTTCGGGGCTCAATCTGAAGGTGGAGTTCCCGGCCTATGCCCTTTCCAAGGACGGAATCAAGTGCACGGAGATGGAGTGGGATGAGTCGGCGCCATACCTTGTTCCTCAACTTCAGGCGCTGATCTCCCGCTATTCACGTCTTGGCGAGAACGCTTTCTACAAGTACTATCTGCCGGTAGATTCGACCGTCAAGGTGGCTGTTGAGCTGTAGTTTGCGCCCCCCCCTGGTTTCTTGCCCTTGGCCTCGCTTAGCCCTTGCTTGGCCTCGCTCGCCCCTTTTTGGCCTTGCTTGGCCTCTGAGTGCTTGAGGTGTCCATTTTGGGCGGACACCTCAAGCAAAACACCCCCAAAAACGCAGGAGGTGTCCATTTGAGACGGACACCTCAAGCAGAATTAAATGGACTCTAGAAGTTCTGCTGCTTCAGGGTAAGGGATGCCAGTAACACGTGCGAGTTGGCCGAGGTCGGCGCTGAATCGACGTTGTAGTTGTTTCAGCAATTCCGATTTCTGATTCTGAGTCAATTCTTGTATGGACGTCTTGTGGAACAAAGACTGACACAGGTCAGGAACAGATGCGATAATAGTTTGATCCCTGAAACTTGGATAGTTGTTGTCCGTCAACAGCCGGAGCTTTGCCTTTGAAGAATTAAGAAGGAAATAGTTGAATCTTTTGGGCGTTCGAAACAATTGTTCGACAAAGCTGACTTTGACAAACGATGCCGGAAGAATGTACTCTTCATCTCCCAGAAGATATGAGCCCCTGAGTCGATGATACGAGTGGAGGAGACGCTGTTGTTTACGTATAGAAAGGCTTGAAAGCGGTACACCCTTCAAGGGGGTTTTGTTGAAATAGATGTCTCCCGTACCCCAGGGATATTGTCCACATTGCAAACAAAGATTGGCCGCCACGCAGTTCATCAGCGTGTAAGCGATCGAGCGTTCCGCCGACTCGTCGTCAAGGCGGACTTCCTGTATAGTGTATTTGTTAGCTTTCAGGAATTCTTTGACTCCGTATCGGCGTTGATAATACATACTATACCTTTTTTTGAAGTCGTTTATGAACTCTTCAGCTTTGTTCCGGCTACACTCAAGAACAAAATGGACGTGATTGGACATCAAAATGAACGCCAGTACGTTGACACCAGCTGCATCTGCAACGATGGCTACGAAGTTCATTCCGGCTTTGAAATCATCTTCGTCCCGGAACCATACCCCGGATTTCAGATGCTCTGTTGTTACAAAATAGAATTGCATGGCTCTTCTTCCTTCTGGAATCAAATATATGCCATTCTTTCTATATTTCAAAGCGGTCCTTTTGGGGCTGAGTGCCTGAGGTGTCCGCTTTGAAGGGACACCTCAAGCGAAATGCCCCCAAAAATGCAGGAGGTGTCCATTTGGGGCGGACACCTCCTGCGATAAAACCTACTATTATTATATTTCACTTATGCTGCCCCTGACGCATATAGCTGCGCGGTCTATCCTTAAACAAATTTGGAGGAGAGTCGTAATTAGTTGAAGTGCAGCGATTTGGCGTGAAATAAAAATAAGACTATTGAGCAATAAAGGCGTAGGTGATGCTACCTCCTTGGCGGGCTGGGGCGGTTTCGGAAACGGAGAAGCGGCTGAGGCGTGCGGCCTGGAGGGCGAAGGAGCGGAGGCAATGGTCCTGGGAGGAGGAAGCCTCGTCAATCCTGGCATCCACTACGCTGCCCTGATTGTTGACGGCTATGAGAACAGTTACTTTTCCCGCCCCTATGCACTTGTAGGCAGGAATCGGCAGCCGCGAGGCCCGTCGGCCCTCAAGCATCCACGAGAGCACGGAAGGGCCTGTGTAGGCTTTCTTCGGGGCGGGCTTGTCCGGAGTTTTCTTCGTAATGCTGACCTCGTCCGGGTCGTCGGCAGGACGGTTCTGCCCGTCCCTGAGTTCCTTCGCGAGTCGCTCCGCGTCCTCATAGAGCTTGTCGGCGTCTGTGCCACGGTCATCCTTGAGCTGACTGCGGTTGACTGCGATATTGCGGACAGCAGCGCCCTGGGAGGCGGCAATCATTTCCTCCAGCTTTTCCAGGGCGCTGCGTCTCAGCTCAATCTGCTTTTCCTCCTTCTCTTTCTTCTCCTGTTGGGTGAAATCCAGTACGAAACTGTTCTCTTTCTTTATCTGGAAACCGACCTGGACTGCCAGAAAAACGATAATCACCGCGAGATGGAAGATCGCGGTGATAAGAAGTCCGGCTTTCTGGTCGGGGGAGAGCTTCATTTCTTGCGAGGCCTTTGCTTTCTCTCAAGCGCCTCCTGGACCGTAGTGGTCAGGACGTCGATGGCCACTTTGTTATGGCCGCCCTGAGGGACGATGATGTCGGCATAGCGCTTCGAAGGCTCGATGAACTGGAGGTGCATAGGCTTGACCGTGTCGCAGTAATGCTCTATGGCCGTATCTATGTTCCTGCCGCGTTCGGCTATGTCCCTGACAATGATCCTGAGTACCCTGTCGTCGTCATCGGCATCGACGAAAATCTTGATATTCAGCTGGTCGCGGAGTTCTTTGCAGGTGAAGATAAGAATGCCTTCGACTATTATCACCTCAGCGGGCTCCACGGTCACGGTTTCGGTGGTCGAACGGGAGCAGGTGATATAGGAGTAAACCGGCTGCTCTATGGTCCTTCCGGCCTTGAGCTCCCTGATCTGCTGGCACATCAATTTCCAGTCGATGGCGTCAGGATGGTCGAAATTGATGTTCTTGCGCTCCTCGACAGGCACGTGGCTGGAGTCCTTGTAGTAGGAGTCCTGGGGAATGACCACGACTTTGCCGTTAAGCTGCTCGGTGATAGCCTTTACGACCGTTGTTTTTCCGGAGCCTGAGCCCCCGGCGATACCAATTACTAACATTAGAATTCAGCGTTTTTGGGTGTTCTCGGGAAGGGGATGACGTCACGGATGTTGGCCATACCGGTGACAAAGAGCAGCAGGCGCTCGAAACCGAGGCCGAAGCCGCTGTGGGGGACGCTTCCGTAGCGACGGGTATCTATGTACCATTCGAGATTCTTTCTCGACATTCCAAGTTCGTCGATACGGGTTTCGAGTTTGTTCAGGTCTGCCTCACGCTCGCTTCCGCCTATGATTTCGCCGATCTTCGGGAAAAGGACGTCCATTCCGCGGACTGTCTTCCCGTCCTCGTTCTGCTTCATATAGAAGGCCTTGATATCCTTGGGGAAGTCGATGAGGATGACCGGTTTCTGGAAATGTTTCTCGACCAGATAACGCTCGTGCTCGCTCTGGAAATCTGTGCCCCAGTGGACGGGATATTCGAATTTGACACCGTTTCTCACGGCCTCTTCCAGAATTTCCACGGCACGCGTGTAAGTTACTCTCTCAAAGGCGATTCCAAGGACGGAACGCATCCTTTCGATCAGGCCGTCGTCGTATTTGTCGTTGAGGAACTTCAGGTCGTCCAGGCAGTTGTCAAGGGCATATTGCACCAGGTATTTGACGAATTCCTCGGCCAGTTCCATATTGTCGTTGATGTCGTAGAATGCCATCTCCGGCTCGATCATCCAGAACTCGGCGAGATGCCTGGGAGTGTTGGAATTCTCGGCACGGAAAGTCGGTCCGAAGGTGTAGATCTCGCCGACTGCCGTAGCTCCGAGTTCGCCTTCAAGCTGGCCTGATACCGTCAGGGAGGTCTTTTTGCCGAAGAAATCCTTGCTGAAGTCTACATTCCCCTTCTTGTCCAGGGGAATGGCTTTCAGGTCCATAGTAGTGACCTGGAACATGTCGCCCGCTCCCTCGGCGTCACTTTCGGTGATCAGCGGAGTATGGAGATAGACGAAGCCCTTCTCGTTGAAGAACTTATGGATCGCGAAGGCCATCGCGTTGCGGATTCTCAGGACCGCGCCGAAAGTATTGGTCCTAAGGCGCATATGGGCTACGCTGCGAAGGTATTCCAGAGTGGTGTCTTTCTTCTGGAGGGGGAAGCGCATAGGGTCGCACTCGCCGAGCACCTCGATCTCTTCAGCCTGGATCTCGACCGCCTGTCCGCTGCCCACGGATTCCACGAGCTTGCCGCGGACGGAGAGGGAAGCGCCTGTGGTTATGCGTTTTATGAGCTCCTCGTCAAAGTTTTCAGCAGCGGCGACAATCTGGATATTATTGATTGTGGAACCGTCATTGAGGGCGATGAATTTGACTTGTTTGTTTCCTCTTTTTGTGCGTACCCATCCTTTGGCGAGCACCTCGGCGCCGGGCTCCTGATTGAGCAGTGCCTTAATCTTGGTTCTTTTCAATTTATCCATAATTGCTTATTCTTGGCTCTAAATCGTACAAAGATAGCATTTCTTGTCCAATTCAGCAAACCTGAAGGCGTCGGGAGGGGCATCTTCGGAAAAACTTTGTAACTTTGCAGGCGATGTTATATATTCCTAAGCACTATAAGGATCTGCTTGGCGGCCCCGAGCAGACGGAAAAGGCCATCAAGGCCGTCAAGGATATGTTCCAGACCAATCTCAGCGCCCAGCTTGCGCTGCTCAGGGTGACTGCGCCTATGATCGTCCCGTCCGGGCAAGGCCTGAACGATGATCTCAACGGCGTGGAGCGTCCGGTGCGTTTCCCCGTCAAAAGCCTGGATGACGCGCCAGCTGAAGTGGTCCATTCCCTGGCTAAATGGAAGCGTCTGAAACTTGCGGCCTTGGGCGTGGAACCCGGGAGGGGCATCTATACCGATATGAATGCCCTGAGGCCTGACGAGGAGCTGGACAATATCCATTCTATCTATGTGGACCAGTGGGACTGGGAGAAGGTGATGCTGGACTCGGAGCGAACGACAGAGTTCCTTCAACGAACTGTCCGTCGGATCTATGAGGCCGTGAAAGTGACCGAGAACAAACTCTATGTGGAATTTCCGCAGATTGTTCCTATGCTGCCGGAAAACATCTTCTTCATTTCGTCGGAGGAGCTGCTTCAGCGCTATCCCGGCCTGTCGCCCAAGGAGCGTGAAAATGCCATTACACGGGAGTATGGGGCCGTTTTTATCCAGGGAATCGGTGAGGCCCTTTCCAATGGGCAACCCCACGACGGCAGGGCGGCGGACTATGACGACTGGTCCCTTAACGGAGACATCCTGCTGTGGAATCCGGTGCTTGAGAGCGCCTTTGAAATATCGAGTATGGGTATCCGTGTCGATGCGGCTGCTTTACACCGGCAGCTTGCCGCCAGGGGTCAGCTCGACAAGGAGAAACTGTATTTCCATCGCCTTCTGCTGGAGGGCAGGCTGCCGCAGACCATCGGCGGCGGCATAGGTCAGTCCCGCCTCTGTATGTTCCTTCTCCGTAAGGCCCACATCGGCGAGATCCAGTCCTCCATCTGGCCCACCGAAATGCTTGCTGCCTGCAGTGAGGCCGGCATCTTCCTGGCGTAGGGTTTTTCCCGGCGGTCTGGCCTCGCGCCTTTGGGACGCCTTTTGCCGTGCTGCTTTGCCGCTGGCCTTGCCGACCGAAAAATGGTCGGCTTCGCCCAGGAGCCCTCGGCTCCACCATCCTTCCTCGGCCCCGCTCCGTTACCGCGTGTCGGTGCATATTGCACTGATTGCCGTTTTCGGGCTACACGTGGCAGGGATTCAGAAGTGCAAGGTAGAGGTCAGAATGGCCAGGCCCAAGCGCCTTGATTTTGTCGGACAGACGCTTCTTTCGGAGATATAGAGTGGAGGCGTTGTTAAGGCCTAGAAGTGGATAGATCTGTTCCGGGAGGAGCCCGATGCAATAATAGCAGAACATCTTAAAATCCACAGTCGTCATATTGGGGATGTCATCTTTCAGATGGACAAGTACATTGTCAAAATGCTTGTTTATGCAATTGACCAGTTCGCCCAGTCCGTCACTCCCGCCAGTTATTCTCTCGAGCATAATATCAACTTTTTGAGCCAGATACTCTTCCGGGTGACTTCTACTTAAGGAGAAAGTCCTGTTATGGAGAAGAAGTGAGATATCGGAGAACTGGCTGCGGAACAGCGACAAGTCCCTCTCTTTCATTTTGCAGTTTATTTCTTCCAAGTGCCTGATCTTCATCCTCTGCATTTCTATTCTGCTTTTGCTATGCCGAAGATTTTCTTTCAACGATTCTATTGTCTTGTCCTTTTCATTCAGGCTTCGAGCGGCAAGCGCCAGTGCCTTGTCTTTCTTATTGATTATTAGTCTAAAAAGGACGAATCCACAAACAAGTATTGTCAGTGAAAGAAATGATGGCCAGGTCCAAATGCCAGTCAACAGTTTTTCCATTATCGGTGTCATTAAAAAAGGCACCGACAGATCAATCCTCGCGGGTGTCGGAATACCCAATAGGTAATGAGCTGCCTGTGCCTAACAGTCAGCCTCTATTCCTTACCTATTTATTCATCCGTAAATGAAGTTCCGACTTCGCGAGGATAAAACAGGGGTTACAGTGTTGTTGCTACAAATTTAAATAATAATTTTTAAAGAGGCAAACTCATTACCTTTATTACACTAAGAAAGATTGTATTTTGCATAGGCGAGTTGATAATAATTGATTTCGTCTGTAAATTAACGTGTTTTTTTCGTTTGTTAAGCTAAAATCGACTGACAAAAATCTTTCATATTAAATTTTTGATTATTAAGTAATTATGTTGGTCGCACAAATTTATATATCGTTAGGAGATGCTCTGTTGGCTATCTGAATGAAAGATAATAATTGCTTTTTGCAAATGAACAGCACAGGTTTGCTAACTATCGAAAATATAAATTGTTTAGGTGACACAGTACAAGTCTCCAACAGAGTATAGGATATATGTTAGGCTAGAGTAATTCTAGTGCAATGAAAAAGACACTCTGCCTGCAATGCCGAAAATGCGAGTGAAAGCAAAGCACGGGCGGGCAGGATGGTGGAGCCGAGGGCTCCTGGGCGAAGCCGACCATTTTCCGGTCGGCGAGGCCAGCGGCCCGAAGGCGTGGGGGATCAGCTGTGTCCGTGGGCAAACAAAAAGACCGACCCCAGAAGGAGCCGGCCTTTCAAAAGGCAAGGGTAATGTCATCAGTCATTACCGGGCTTGCGGGAAGCATACATTATCTTCAGGGCAGAGCAGCGTCTGAGTTCCTGTTTTACGTCGGAAACGATACCCATACGCACATCCTCGTCCACGCGAAGGTTGACCGTCATAAGGGACCTTTCAGCCTCGCTCATAGCGTCACGCTCGGCGGCGATGAAGTCGCGGATGTCGTCGACCGTCTTGAAAGAATCGTTCAGCTGGATACGGGCATCGGTACCGAACTGGCTCTGGAGGTGACGGACCGGGGTGCCGATATTGATATTGGCGGACAGGTCCTTTCTCTCGAGTTTGGCGGCCTCCGTTGCCTCGGGCAGCTTGACGATGACTTTGTTCTCGGTCTCACGCAATTGGGTAGTCACCATAAAGAAGAACAGGAGCATAAACACGATATCGGAAAGAGATCCCGAGGAAATGCCGGGAACGTTCTTTTTACTGTTTGAACCTCCGAATTTTGACATAATTCTATCCTCCTATTTCTTCTTTCCAGTGTCTTTCGGCTCAGCCTCGGAAATGTTCTGAGGCACAGCCTTCTTGACGATGTTCTGCTGATCTTCCGTCAGAAGAGAGAACTTCCGGCCGAATTGGGCCACGGAGAATTCGTCACGAAGTTCGTTCACCGCCTTCACGAGCTCATTCTGCACTGCAATATAGGCCTCGTAACTTGTACCGCGGTCGTTCTGCAGGGAGATGACGCCCTTCGAGACCAGATAGGTCTTGCCCTCGATCTCCTTCTCTTCCTTTTCAGGGAGGGACGGATCATTGTTAGGGTTGGAGAGGAACACCTTCATCTTCTCTTTTAGGAAGTTAATGTCCATGGCTTCGTTACCGGCAAAGAGCTTGTCTGCAGAATTGATACGTACGATGACGATATTACGGCGGTTGACCTTCTGGTCTTCAACCTTCACATCCTTGTCCGGGATGGGAGGAAGCCGGCGCTGCAGACCTGACTGCTCACCCATAGTGGTGGTCATCAGGAAGTAGCACAGCAGCAGGAACGCGATGTCCGCTGTCGAGCTGGAATTGATCTCCGGTGTTTTTTTCTTAGCCATGTTTTATGCTTTTTTGCGAATAAAGCCCATAATTTCTCCTACGATAATGGCAAGGATTGCGGCGATGCCAAGTCCGTAGGTAAGATTCAGAACTGTATCCGTCAGTTTGAGTTCACCTGCCGACGGCTCGGGTCCATTGTATGCGAGCGGCTGTGAACCGGACGCAAGCAGGTATGCCACGAGGACTACGACCACGGCGCCCACAATCACAATGCCGATGGTGATCAGGCTCTTGGGATTGGTGACGGCGGAGACGTACAGTCCTACGCAGAGTACCGAGACGAGGGCGAGGCCCAGCATCACGTATGCCCAGTTCAGCAGCATTGTCACTGCACCTTCTTCCTTGGCGTCTCCACCCCCGAATTTCGGGAAGGCGACAAGCAGAAGCACGACACTGACAATCAGCAACGCCCAGGATACCCACTTGAATATATTAGCGTATAACTGTTTTTCCATTTTGAATGGGGATTATCAGGTTCTGATTACTTGTTGTACTTGGTGATGGTGTCGACGAAGCGGATGGAAGCATCTTCCATATCGATTGTCAGAGTGTCGATCTTGTTGAGGATGTAGTTGTAGAAGACCTGGAGAATCATAGCGACGATAAGACCGCCGACGGTGGTGATAAGGGCGACCTTCATACCTCCTGCAACGACGTTCGGGGAGATGTCACCGGCAGCCTGGATGGCGTCGAAGGCCTGGATCATACCGATAACTGTTCCAAGGAATCCGAGGGACGGGGCGATGGCGATGAACAGGGAAATCCAGCTGAGGCCTTTTTCCATAAGGCTCATCTGCACGGAACCATAGGAAACGATGGTCTTTTCGACGACATCGACGCCCTGGTCCATACGGAGCAGACCCTGATAGAAGATCGAAGCGACAGGACCGCGGGTATTGCGGCAGACTTCCTTGGCTTTCTCAACGCCGCCTTCGGCGAGAGCCTTCTCGACATCCTCGAGGAGTTTCTTCGTGTTGGTCTTGGAGAACGCGAGATAGAGGATACGCTCGATTGAAAGGGCGAGACCGAGGATGAGGCAGATGAGAACGAGGCTCATAAAGCCTGCGCCACCTTCGATGAACTTGGTCTTGAGGGCCTGGTTCAGAGGAACGTCCTCACCGGTGCCGGCAAAAAGGTTCTGTACTTCAGCGGGAGCTGCGGCTTCCTGTTCAGGAGCATTCTGTTCAGCGGCTTCAGGTGCGGCTTCGTCCTGAGCGAAAGCAACTGTAGCGGAGAAGGTGAGAGCACCTGCAACTGCCAAAAACATTAAAAACTTTTTCATAATAGTTTTTTGTGTGTTAGTTATAAATAGTTAATTGTAAATAGTTTTCCTTATGTCCCCGGGGATATCGCTCCCGGAAATTCTCCGCAAGATAGCAAATTATTTTCAATAATCCTTGTTTTATTTACTTATTTCCCCTCTAAGGTCCTCAGAAAAACGAGATTTTACCCAAGAATTGTTGTCCGAAAGGCCCATCAAGGTGAACAGTTTGCCCAGTGCGGCCTCCGGGGTGAGGTCGTCCCCGGACACGACTCCGGCATCCTTCAGGCTGCGTCCGGTCGCATAAAGGTCCATATTTACCCGGCCTTTCTTGCACTGGCTTATGTTCACCAGAATCTTGCCCATAGCGGCCGCCTCGCGGATAATGTCCATCAGCCAGGGTTTTGACGGGGCGTTGCCGGAGCCGTAGGTTTCGAGGATGACGGCGCGGGTCTCTTCGCCGCAGGCAATGTTTCTGGCTACCTGCGGGGTGATTCCGGGATGGAGTCTCAGGAAAGACACCCTCGTGTCCAGTTTGAGCTGGACCTTAAGCGAGCCAGGGGAGGGGGCCACGATTACGGATGGATTGTAGCGTATGTCTATTCCTGCGATGGCCAGGGGAGGGCAGTTCGGGGAGTCGAAGGCGTCGAAACTGTCTGAACTCATCTTGGTGGCTCGGTTCCCCCTTAACAACTTGGCCCCGAAGAAGATAGCCACTTCCGGGACCATAGCACGCCCCTCGGCGTCCTTTGCGCCGGCAATCTCGATGGCCGAGACAAGATTCTCCTTCCCGTCGGTGCGGAGGGTGCCTATGGGCAGCTGGCTTCCGGTGAAAATCACAGGTTTGGACAGGTTTTTGAGCATAAAACTCAAGGTGGAAGCGCTGTAGGCCATTGTGTCGGTCCCGTGGAGGACTACGAAACCGTCGTAGTCGTCATAGTTCTCCTGTATGAGTTCCGCAAGGGAGACCCACATCCCGGGCTCCACGTCGGAGGAGTCGATCAGGGGATTGAAGGTGTATGTGTCAATACGGACATTGAATTTGCCGAGTTCCGGCACTTCCTCGTGGATCTGGCTGAAATCGAAAGGCTTAAGGGTCCCGTCCACGGGATCCTGTTTCATTCCGATTGTGCCTCCGGTGTAGATGATCAGGATAGATGAGCTCATATATTGTAGAATTGCTCTGAATTGCGACTCGTGACTTCTGCGACCTGTTCGAAACTGATTCCCTTGATCTCGGCGATTTTCTGTGCGACGAGCGGAAGATAGGCGCTTTCATTCCGCCGTCCCCTGTGCGGTACGGGGGCGAGATACGGGGCGTCGGTTTCCAGCATTATCCGCTCGAGGGGAATCTGCCGGACGGTTTCGGCCAGGGAGGCGTTCTTGAAGGTAACCACGCCTCCGATTCCGACCATCCAGTCGCCCATCCGGCTGACTCTTTCAAATATCTCAAGGCTCCCGGAGAAACAGTGCAGGCAACCTCTGAGACCAAGATGGCGACAGTCGGAGATGATACTGAGAAAGTCCTCCCAGGCGTCCCTGAGGTGGATATTGACCGGAAGGTCCATCTTCGCGGCCATCTCCAGCTGGAGCCTGAAAACCTCCTTCTGCTCTGCGGCGAACTGCTTGCCTTCGTGGTAGTCCAGGCCTATTTCCCCGACCGCGACGACCGGGTGGCCCTTCCACTTCTCGAGCGCGTCCATCTCCTCCCGCCAGCCTTGGTCCACGGAGCCCGGATAGAGGCCGAGCATCTGGAACAGGACCCCCTCGTGGGCCTTGCCTATGGCCCACATCGCCTCTCTTTCGTGGCTGTCTACGTCTGCCTGGACCATCTTCACGACCCCCGCCTCCAGAGCGCGGCCAATGGCCTCCTCGGCGTCCGGGAGCAGCAGCTCGTCGTAGAAATGAGTATGAGAGTCTATCAGCATAGGTGCAAATTTACATAATTTTCTGTATTCTGCATCGCCCGAGAAGGTCTCTCGTGATGATTCCGTCCATTTCCAGCATCCCTGCGACGGCCTGGGTCCTTTCCCAGCTCCATCCGAGTCGTCTGCAGGCCTGCTCACAGTCGATACCCCTTTCCTCCTTGACCTGAAGTGCGAAGAGAGTCCTGTCGTCTCCCGGGCCGTATTTTCTCTCGAGATAGTCTTTCAGCCCCGCCTTCCTGCTTTTCCCTGGCAGACCCAGGCCAAGCCTCTCCACCAGATCCTCCGGATCTTTTATGATTTCAGCCATATGTGCGTGGATCAATGAGTTGCAGCCTTCAGACCTGAGATCATCCGCCCGGCCCGGGAGGGCGAAAACGTCCCGGTTGTAGTCGTTGGCATACTTCGCGGTAATCAGGCTGCCGCCTTTGGTCTTGCTCTCTATGACTATGGTCGCAGAGGCCAGTCCGGCTATGATCCTGTTGCGGCGCATAAAATTGAGGGCTACTGGCTCGGTGCCTCTGGGATAGTCAGTTACGAGGGCGCAAAAGGGCGTGGAGCGTATCTGCGCCGCAAGCTCCAGGTGGCGCCAGGGGTAGACGGCGTCTATTCCTGTGGCCATCACTCCGACTGTAGGTATTCCCGCTTCGAGGGCGGTCCGGTGTGCGACGGCGTCGGCTCCGTAGGCAAGGCCGCTTATGACAAGAGGCGGATTCTGCGCCTCGGCCATAGCCCTGACCAGCCTTTCGCACCATTCCCGGCCATAGGGGCTGAGGTCCCGCGTACCGATGACCGCCACTGCGCTTCGGAGGCCGAACACTTCGGCAGGGGTACTGCAGGAGCGGAAATACAGCCCCGCGGGTGAGTCGGGGCATTCGGAGAGCAGGGCTGGATAGTCATCGTCACCGAGTCCTATGAAGCGGTCGCCGCTGTCCCGGAGCGCTTCCAGTTCCTTTTCCGCCCAGAGGAGGTCCTCCCGGGAAAGTCCCTCCACTGCACGCCGGAAAGATTCCGGGTTTTCAAGTATTCTCTTTTCCGCCGCTGGCCGGTATCCCAGCGCACGGTTCAAGGCGCACAGGCCGATTCTCTTTTCCATTTGCCGTTTTTGCGGCGAAGATAGGGCGAATAAAAGAAAAACAGCGGAAGTTGTTGATAACTTCTGCTGTTTCACTATGTAAATAAATGTTTCCGGGGGTATTTTACAGGATAAGCAGGGCGTCTCCGTAGGGGCCGAACTTGTATCCTTCCTCGAGGGCGACACGGTAGGCTTCCATCGTCTGCTTGTATCCGCCGAATGCCGCGACCGCCATCAGCATCGTTGACTGGGGACGGTGGAAATTGGAAACGATAGCGTCCGGAATGGAGTACTGGTAGGGAGGGAAGATGAACTTGTTGGTCCATCCGTCATAGACATTGACCTCGTGGGTGGTGGTGACGTAAGTCTCCAGGGCACGCATCACT
>JAEEGL017225069.1_pt1 | contig 16681 bp, 3 predicted proteins | sample 9134231 | NCBI WGS metagenome assembly JAEEGL01 (sample SAMN16246548, study PRJNA631951) | gut metagenome | biome: gut microbiome; feature: rumen; material: fiber-attached | host: Bos | place: Iran: Karaj | collected 2018-10 | reverse complement strand
GCGTAGGTGGCGCCAGCGTCGTAGACGGGCGCCGGGGTTTCGCTAGCGAGAGGCGCGCCGACGGGCGCAGCGGACTCGGCGCCGTACACGACAGGCGCGTTAGCCGGCTGCGGGGTGAGCGCTTGAACGGGTCGAATGGCGCGCATTCCGCCGACGGGCTCCGTGTACTGCTCTTGAACCTGCGCGGGAACGGGCTGAGCGGCGCTAGGCGTAACGGTCATCGTTTCCGAAACGGAACGCACCTTCGGAATATGACGTACGAAATTGGCGATCGCGTCGCGGTCGGCTTCCGAAGCGACCTCGCCTCGTAGTCGAACCTTACCCTCCTGGTAGGCGACCTCAATATTGTACTGCGGATACTGCTGCGTCAGTCGCTGCGCAATTCTATTAGCTTCTTCTTGATTACCGGCCTGAACGCTCGGAACGCCGAGAGCGATTAGTAAGCCGAAACAAATCGGTACGAACAAACGTCGCATGCCTTTTCCTCCTGCCAAGATCTCATTCGATCGCACGTCGAGTCGCGATTCGCAAGCGCTGACGCGGACCCCGCAACGCCGTAGCCCAGCGAATCCGTTCGCGTAGCCTTGACGTCGAGCGAGCCGTTGCGCGACGCGCGCGCGACCGATCTTTACGTTTGCTGATCTCGGGAAACTAGTTTGAAAGTGATAACAAATTCAGTATTGTTCCGAAGCGTCCGGCGTCGTAGCGCGCCGACGAGCGCGGTTCGACGTCTTTCGCGTCAATATCACACCTACGCGGACGCCGAAACGCCCGCGACCCTCGAAAGAGCCCGTTGCGCAACCTTGCGCCACTCTTTCGCTGGATTGTTTATCGTTGATTTTCACTTCAGAGTTTACCCCTTTTTGTATTTTTTCGGGCATTTCGGGCAAAAAAGGTTCTAGTCCGCGTCGTGCGGTCTGATATTGCGCTTTGTAACGTTCCGCCGCCCCGGATCGGTCGCGCGATCGTATCGATAGCGCCGAATAAACGGCCGCGTCGCGCAATAAAGAACCCCGGCGTCGCAATCGGCGTCGGGGTCGTCTTATTATTTCTGCAACCGTTTCAAAGGTTATTTTGCGCGCGTACGCTGATTTCGGCGCGACAGATTGAAGTTGACGACGTAGGAGAGCGCTTCGTCCCAGGTCGGCAGGGTTCTCTCTTCGCGTTGCGACGCGGCGATAACCGCGTCTTGCGCGCGTTCTCGTTCCCTTATCCTCGCCTCGCGCTCTTCTTCTTCGCGTCGTTTCTTAGCGCGCGCGATTCGCTCGGTCTCTTCGTCGCTTTCGCGACGGCGCTTTGCGCGCGCTTCTCTAGCGTCGTCGAGCTCCTCTTCGCGTTCAACGCGTCGTCGTTCTCGCCGTTCGCGCGGCTCTTCGAACAGTTCCAAATCGCGCGCCTTTCGTTCCTTTTTGACGTCGCGCGGCTCGAGCTCGACCAGCTCGTTCTTTTCGTCGGCGCGTTCGCGACGCGCCTTCTTTCGTTCGCGCGGTTCGGGCGCGAACGCCTCGCTCGCCGGTTCGTCGAAAACCGTCGTTTCGTCGAAGTCAAAATTCGGTTCCTGCGCCTTGGCGTCAAGAGCGTCGACGAATTCGTTCTCCTCGCGCGCACGCTCTTCGCGCCGCCGTTTTCGTTCGTTTCGCGCCGGTCGTTCTTCCGATTCGCGCGGCGTTTTTTGCGCTTCCTCTTCGCGCGGTTGTTCCTTTTGCGGCGCTTTCTTCTCGCGCGCTGGTTTCGATTCGCGCGGCGTGAAGCAGAGGTCTTCCTCGTCGTCGACGCCAAAAGCAAAAAAGGCTTCGGGATTCTTGTCGAGATCGATAAACGGCGCGGGTTCAGGTTCAGGCTCGGTCGTTTCTTCCTCTTCCGCGACGAGTTCGATTTCGTCGCATTCCGAGTCGTCGTCCGTTTCGTCCTCTTGCGTTTCCGTCAAAGTTTCGTCGATTTCGGTCGCGTCGGCTTCGCCCGTCGCATCTTCGGACGTTTCCCTTGCGGGGGAGCGTCCCCACTGAACGTCGATCGAGTCCTCGACGTTCCAGAAGTCTCCGCCGAATTCGCCGAAGTCGAAGGTCTCTTGCGGTTCGTCGTTCGTCTCGTCGACTTTTTCCTCCTCTTGCGGCGCCTCTTGGTTCAGGAAGGTTTCAAAGTCGCTTGGCGCCCGATCGATCGATTCATATTCGTCGTCGGACCATCCGAACTCTCCGGTTTTCTCGGCGAGGGATTCAAACGGGTTCGTTTCCTGCTCGGCCGGGTCGGGGAGAGACCATATGCTCTCGGGCGCGTCGGATTTTGGCGCGATCGGGCAGGACTCGATCGAAACGGCTTCTTCAAGGCGCCCCTTTTCGACGCTTCCGTCTGCGGCGAGGGTTTCGCCGGCAACGATTTCAGCGGACGCGGCGACGGCGAGCTCGGTATCGGGAATGGGCGCGTCGACCTGTTCCGGCGCGACGGAGGAAGCGAAGCCTTCCCCTTGTAGCTCGACGACCGGCTCGACGACGATGGGTAGTTGCGTTACGATTTCCGGGGCAGGAATCGTAGTCGTCTGCTCGTTCGATTCCGTTTGTTCTCCAACGGCGTTCGATTCGGATTTTTGGCTCTTTTCGCGTTTGGAGCTCTTTGTGCGCCGTTTTCCAACGGCGGTTTCTCCCGCGACGTTGTCAATCTGAGCGAGGAGGGCGCTAAACGCCTTGTCGGTTTCCCTTTCCTCTTCCGTGGTCGCCGCTTTAACGCGCCTCTTTTTCTTAGCGGGCTTGACCTCGTCTTCCGTTTTCAGAGGGGCTTGGTCTTCGATAATCGCGTCCGTTTTGACGTCTGCCGGCCGCTTCGATTTCTTAGCCATAGCGACGACGGCGGTCATTTTTCCGTCGTCGAGGGAGTCTTTAATAGCGCTTTCGGAGGCGAGCGCCAGCGCGACCTTTTCATTGGGGTCGACGAAGCCTAGCGATCGTCCGATAATAGCGGCGGCGTCTTTCGTGATCCTCGCCTTTTTCCGACCTTGCGCGGTCTTTCTTTCGTCCGCCTTGCTTTGCTTTTCCTTAACGGCTTTCTTAGCGCGTTTGGCGTCTTTCGCTTTGTCTTGTCGCGCTTCGGTCAGTCCGTCGTCTATCGTCTTTTGAGATTCTTGTTCGAGGACGTCTTGCAGCGCGTCCCAGTCGCTTTTCTTATTATTGTCCTGCGCCATTTCAAAGGTATTTCAAACGAATTGTATCGGGGGGTAGTATTTCCACACGACCGCGTTGAGCGAGTCGTTGCCGAGCGTCGCGCTCGCGCGTCGAATCCGGCGTTCGCGCGCGTTCAATCGCGAGGCTTTTCCTAAAGTCCTTCGTTGCCGGAATAGTCTGTAGCCTTACAAATTAACCATTTTATTATAACGATCAACGCGTCGGCGTCAAGTTGACGGTCTTGTTCTTTAAAGTCTATCGTCGAGATTGCGCCGTCGCGACGTTTAATCTTGGAAATTACTCGAGTCGTCTCGAGCGAAAAAATCCTTTCTTCCCATTTGCGAGACGGGTTCGACGATATCGCACGAGGTCGAATTCACGTCGTCGTCGGAGGAATCGCGGTCGACGAGCGGGTCGTCGTCAAGGCGTTCGTCGTCTTCTTCTTCTTCGTCGTCGCGGAGTACGTCGTCGACTTTTGCCCGTCTTCGCACGTTGGAGGTTAACGCCGAGAGAAGGACGCCGAGGAACGCGCCCACCGTAGCGACGAACCTCTGGTCTAAATAGAAGAAGAGGACGGTCCACAGTAGCATAACGAGCGCGAATATCACGCCCCGTCGAACGCGCGCGGCGGAATTGACGGCGATTAACTGCAAGACGAACGCGGTCGCCATGAGAATAAAGAGCGCGACGGCGTAGCTGGAGGCAAAGAAGTCGAACGGTTTCGGGGTAGCGACGACGGCGAGCGAGAGGAGCTCGACGTTGGCAGAGCCGAAGAGAACGCGGGCGTTCGCGCTGTTTTCAAGAGTCCACAACGTTTCGGGCGAGACGGAGTATGAGTCTCGGGCGCGGTTGACGCCGTTCGTTCCTCGTTCCTTTTTCAGAGCGGCGGCGACGCGTTCTCTCATAGCGGCGGGATCGCCGAACTTAGCTCTCCAATCTGGAATAGGGAAAGTTTCGTTTGTCTTTTCCCTGCGCTCGGGGCTTTCGTTTTTCCCATTTTTCGCGTTGCGATCGTCGTCCGCGTCGAAGGTCGCGACGGCGCGCGCCAACGCGTCGTCGAATTCGAGATTCTGGCGCGGGTCGTCGGCGTATTGCGCGAGCGAGTCTTCCAGACGTTCTAGCGCGGCGATCCATCGTTCGCTGAGTCTTGACTTATCGTCCGCGAGCGCGTTCGCTAGTCTTGCGGAATCAGATTCGTAGGCGTCGAGTATCACGCTTGCGTCGAGCATGGCGAGTCTTTGTAGCGCGGGACTGGCGTCGTCTACGGACGCCGGCTGGCGCTCGATCGTTTTCGTCGCGCTGGAATTGGCGGCGGACGCGCGCACGAACCATTTGGCGTCGAGCGCGCTCGATTCGTAGTCTTCGAACGCGCAGGTCCATACGATTCGATTGATTTGCGCGTCGGCGATTCTCACGAAGTCGACGTTAAACTCCTCCGCGCGCCTTTGCGCTAATCTTGGATCGACCTTTTCTCCGAGACTCGGTTCGCTGTAGAACGCGACGACGAGCCGCTTGGCGTAAGGCGAGCCTCCGAGGTCGACGAACCATCTTGTTTCGCCGTTTTCGTCGCCGACGGTCGCGGCATTGTCCGCGTCTTCGTTCTCGTCCGCCGATTCGACTTGCCTTTCCACTAGTCTTCGCGCGCCGTTAACGGACGCTTCCAACACGTGGCACTTTGGCGGCGCGATCAGTTCGCACAGATCGCGTTCTCCCGGCTGGATAAAAAAGGAGACGAGTCCGAAAATTTCGCGTCTGTCGTTTATATAGAAGCTGTGTTGCGCGAGCGCGACCTCGAGTTTGGCGCCTCTTGCCGACAGATTGGCGTCGGCGTCGGCGGCGCGCGCAAAGACGCTGAAGCCGACGCCATTTTTGTCAAGAATTTTTAAGTAGTCCAAAACGGCAAGCTCGGCGTCGCTTTTGGGCGGAACGTCCTGGTTTTCCGCTTGGTCGGCGTCTTCGTTTTCCGTTGGATCGTCGTCTTCCGTTTGTGCGACGCGTTCGGACGGCAAGTTGTTTTGGTCGGGATTATTCGAGCCGACGATCGAGTTTGCGCCGTTTTGCGCGAGCTTGCTCACGCCTTTCGTCAACTTCCGCTGAGCGCTGGCGCTTTCGGGCGCCAAACCTCTTGTGTTCCATGAGAAGTTTTGTTCTTTTTGCTGCGTTGCCAGTAGGACTTTTCTCGTAACTTTGGAGTAGTCTTCCAGTAGCGGCGAGGCGGCGAGTTGATAATTTGGCAGTCTTAGATTCTCCTGTTCGCCTCGGAAAGTTGAAGTGAACATGAGACAAATTTCCTCGTCTTTGTTGTCGACGGTCGTTCGTTTGGGTTCGAAGACGTAGGCGCGCGCGCCGTTGAGATCGACGGCCTCTCGTACTTTAAAGATGGAATCTGTCGGCAGCGGGTCAATTTCGAATTGTTCGTCGGCGCGCACTAGCATCCTATCGAATCGCCCTTCGATCGGCTTAAAGACGAGCGAGTATAAGGCTTTCCAAACCGGCGTTTCCTCGCTCGCTCGCCCGTCTTCTTGTCGCGCGAATTCTCCCTCGGGATACAGCGCGACGCGCTCAAGTCCTTGCGCGGCGGGCGCGTTCATAACGACGCGCATTTTGGGCGCGTCTTCTTCGTCGTTCGTCTGATTTTCCGCTTGTTCCGTATTCTCGGACGCAATGGAGTACAGTTCGACGGGATAGACGTCCTCTCCGACGGGCTCCAGGGTCAAGTCTCGTTCGATCTGTCCCCACGATTTCGGAATGGAGAGCCATTCGACGTACAGGTTGGGAGAAGCGTATAGTCTTGCCGTTCGTTTAACGTATTCGACGTCGCGCGCGCGCACGACGGGGAACGCTTGTTCTTGTTCGACGGTTTCCTTCGTGCGCCCGACGATATTGATCGTTCGTTTTCCCCTGAGCGGCTCGCCGAATTCGAGTCGGAGTTTGTCGTTCGAGGCGACGAAATTAGGCGCGTCGAGTTCGGCGCCCTGGTCGTCGTAAACGGCGACGGAATCGACGACGAACGGCTTAGGCGTCGCAAACGTCATTTGGAAGATTTCCGCTTCCGACTCGATATCGGCGACGTATTGAGTTTCGACGTAAGACGGTCGGAAGACGTAGACGACGTCTTCTTCAAGTTTCGGCAGTTCCTGCTTCAAACGCACGACGAAAGCGTCGACCTTTGAAACGGCGAGGTCGTAAACGCGCTCGATTACTTCGTCGTCGGAACCCCATGCGTTAAGAAATTCCGTCTCGAGCGCGGCGCCGCTTTCGTCGATTTGAAGTTCGACCCCTTGAGCGTCGGCGAACGCGAGCCAATTTTTGAGGACGCGCGCGTCTTTGGTTCTAATCGCGGGAATCGGCAAGGCGCCGACTCCGGCGAAATCTCGCGCGACGAAGTCGACGTTGAGCGTGAACGCGGCGGGCGCCGGGTTCTTAAAGACGACGCGCATCGCCTCGTTTTGCGCGGTCGGCGCTTCAATGGAGGCTATTTCAGCGGCGTCGCATTTACAGAAGCCGGAAAAGGAGTAAGCGGGGTCGCATTCGATATCGACATATTCGACTTTTCCCCCGACGGTCTGGAACTTAAATGCGGCGCGAACGTCCGTCTGAGTCGGTCGCGGTCGCATGAGGAAGTATTGTTCGACGTCGAGAGACGATTTTGCGTCGTTTGCGAGGTTCTCTTTCTTTTCAATAATGAGGGCGTCGACGGGCCCAAGTTGCGCGGAGAATTTTCTCGGCGTTCTAGTAATGGCGCCGAGAGCGTTTGGCGCGTCGAGGGTCGGGGCGTCGAGATCGACGTTGAGTTCAAGTCGGGCGGACGCGACGGGCAGAATCGGCGCCGTAATGCGGCTGGCGGTTTCGATAAAGATCGAGGGTTCCAGGGAGAGCTCTAGCGTGTGTTTCCCCGGCTTGCCGCCGACTTCGATCGACATTTCGCTCGCGTTTCCGTCGTACTCGACGGCGACGACTTCGCCGTCGAATTTTGCGCCTCCGTTTGCGGAGAGCTGTACGGCGGGTAGCGTAATAGCGGCTTTTTCTTCGTCCATAACGACGAGGTAGGTCGCCTTGAGGCGATAGACGGACGTCGTCTTTGAGAAGCTATTGTATGAGATGTCGCCGCTATAAAGCGCGTCGACGACGCGCCAGTTTCTCTCGCGCGGACGACTGCGCAGCGCGTTCCTAATATATTCGTAGAATTCGTCGCTTATCCAATAGTATTCGCCGACGTCGTCTCCGTTCGCGTCGTAGGGAACGAAGACGCGGTACGGCTCGCGCCAGTTCGGCGCGTTCGAGCTCTCGCTCGATTGAACGGCGGCGTTGGAGAGAGGAAAGAGGCCGTCGAGCGTTTGGATCGCCCCTTGCGGCGAGAGCGCGCCGTCTCGATCGCCGACAGTCTCCTCTTGACCGATTGCGAAAGTCGCGGCGGCGAGCGCGCTCGCGACCGCTAGTAGCGCCGCGAGGATTGCGCTCGACGTTTTACCGGCTCGCTCGGGCGCGCTCGCGCCATTTTCGGCGCCGCCGTTCTGGAGCGACGCTTCCTCCGCCTTGGCGCGGAGATATTCCGCGACGTCGTCCGGCATATGATTAAAGTCGACGAAGCCCGATAGGGATTGACTGTCGTCGCTCGGCAAAACGACGGAACTTGAACCGTGCGATTGCTCGTCTTTTGGTTCTTCGTCGTTCGGTTCGGAAGAAGCGGCGCTCTGGAAGAGCCCCCAGAAGAGAATGGCAAGAGCGCCCCATAGCGCGCCTTTCGCGATCGACGCAAGTTCATAATGCGCGACGAAGAGCGTCGCGCAAGAGACGCCTGCGAGCGCGATTAAATAGCGTGGGTCGAGTCGCCAGAGCGCGCGTCCGAACGCGAGCGCGGCTAGAAACGAGACGAGCGCGAGGGTTGCCAAACGATAGCGATTAACGAAATAGACGCCCTCGTGCGCGCGTCCGATCGGCGCGGCGGCGCGTTCCCAGCCCTTGGCTTCCAACGTGTGCGAGCGCGAGATCCAAGGACTCGTTCCCCCGACCATCGCGCGCCATTTTTCCGGCGAAACGAAACGTCGCGAGTTGGAGTTAAGCAGTTCGTCGCTTATAGCGAGCGCGTCGCCGTTTTCGCGCGCGCGTCGAATCGAGCGTCCTTGGACGGAAACGGCGTCGAGGTCGCTCCACAGAGCGAGCGCGTCGTCGGTCGTAACGAGCGCGAGTTTTTCTTCGAGGAAGAGCAGGACGATTCCGGCGTCGGCGAGTAATCTTGCCGCGTTTTCACGTCGCACGGCGAGGTTTTCGGACGGCGTGAGCATGGCGTCGAGCGGCGCTGGAGTCGAAGGCGCGATTCCGATGCGAGCGAGCGCAAACTGATCGACGCGTAGCGACGGGGTTTCTTTAGCGTCTTCGCGATAGAATAATTTTTCGGCGAAAGCGGGCGACCCGAAGAGGTCTCCCCAGGTCGGCGGATCGAGCCTTGGCGCGACGAGCGCGTTTGGATCGCGTCCTTGCGCTTGCGCGTCCGCCTCGCGCGCGTCGCTAATGAAGGTTTTCAGGGTAAACGGGTCGCCTAATCTTTCCGCGACAAGCTCAGCCAGCTCGACGGTCGCTTGTTCCGACTTGCTCGATCGTTTTACCAAGTTTCGAATAGCGCGCAGCCAGTTTTTAGGAGCGGAGGACGCGCGACGCAGATACTGTCGGTCTCTTGTAACGTACTGAGGCGGGGTCCAAGCCGTCCATACTCCTGAGAGTACGGGCGCTTCGCAACGCACTTCAAACGGCTTAAGTTTCATTCCGCCGATCGGTTGTTTGAGTTCTTCGGCGTACTCAATTTCGAGACAGACGAATTTTTGATTTGCCGGAATCCGCACGGTAATTTCGAGAAGGATTTTTTCCTTGTTTTCCGAGTCGACGTTTCTCATGAACCATTCGGCGCGTTGATCGTCGATCCATACGGCGCGTATTGCGCGTTGCGTCGCGTCGAGCGCTTTGGGGACGAGAATGAGGTTTCGTATTCTAGTTAGCCGCTCCTCTTCGTCAAACGTCGAAGAGCCGTCGGCGAAGATTTCGTTTTCCTCTTGCTTCGTAACGTTAAATTCGGACGTCGCGCGTTCGAGGTAGAAGCGTAGATAGTCGCGACCTCGATTTTCAATATAGAAGGAGGCGCAGTGATCGACGTCGCCGTCCTTCTGGTAATAGGAGTCGTAACTTTCAAACCAGCACAGCGCGTTGTAAGGGAGTAGGTTATCGAGTTCTTCCCGGCTTCTTCGAGAGGCGAGTAATTCAACGGAGATTTTAGGCACGGCGTCGTTTTCCAGAAGGTTTTCCTTTCCTTCGGGATCGTTTTCGATCGTCGTAAAGAGCTCGGTCGGACGATAGCGGAACGCCTTGGTTTGCGCTCCGTAACGAGTGGAATTCAGCACGGGGGGCGTCGACTCGATCATGGCGACGGTCGTCGTTTTGAAAGGCTGGTCGGAGTTCGACGCGAGGACAAACTCGGCGGACTCTTGGGACGCTTCCGGGAAGAAGAGCAGCGGCAGGTCGACGTTGGGCGCGTTGGGCGTTTCGTAGAAGACTTTTAAATCGAAGGGCACGCTTCTCGACGACGGCAATTTAATTTCGTACGCGTCGGCGTTTTCAGGGGCGCGCAACGCGTCTGCTTCTTCTCGCGAGAGCGCGGTCGCGTAATTGACGCGTTCCGGCTCCGTCGCGGTCGACCAGGTCCAAGGCAGATTGTCGGAGATCGTTCCCTCGTACGACTCGCTTTTGACGGTTTTCGGCGAGACGAAAAAGACGACGCGATCGACGCGCATTCCTTCCGCGGGCGCGCAGTGCAGATTCCAGGTTTCCGTGAGCGCGCGGTCCGATATTGCGCAGTTGCAAGCAGGGTCGACGGCGTAGTCGTTTCTAGCCCTTTCGAGGGACGCGTATAGACCGACCGTTTGATCGCCGAAGTAAAGCCTTGCGACGCCAGCGGCGGAGGTCGTCGCTTCGCGTAGTTGCGCCTCTCCGAAGATGAAATTCGGCTTATTTTTCGAGGCGACGAACGGTCGTCCGGTTTTAGTCGCAAGCTGAACTTGGGACGCGGAGTCAGATCGTAGCGCGAGCGCGTGCGCGCCGAGCAGCGCGTCGGAGAGGTCGATCGGTCGCAAGGAATCGACGAGAATTTTGTCGCCGATTTCTCCCTGGTACCTGGCGGCAATGGAGACGCGCGTCGGTTGATTTGGGGTCGGCGGGTTTTTAAACGCCATATGTAGCATGGAACATCCGTTGCGTTCGGGGTCGGCTTCCGGCTTCCATATACAATCGTCCCCTTGCGGGGTCTGTACGGAATCGACCGCCCAGTCCTTTGCGATCGGAACGGCGACCGTTCTACGATTGGCGTCGGCGAAGTTAAAAAAGAGGGTCGTTTTGGCGGAGATACCGTTCTCGACAAAGAGACAGTCTGTCGCGCTGTCGAAAGGCGCGGAGGCTTCGACGTTTTCGATTTCGAGTAGTACGGACGCGTTGGGATTAAAGAATTTGAAGGCGAGCGCGTTTGAATCTTCCTGTCGTGCGCGAGTCGCGTCGCGTGTTTGCACGGCGTCGACGGGTTCGACGTAGGTCGGCTCGAGGGGATCGGCGATAGTTAGTCGGCATAAAGACTCTCGCCAGACGGCGTTTTGAGGGACGATTCTCACGCATGGCAGTCGTCTTCTGGTGAATTCGAGATTGCAGAACGCGGAGACTTTTAATTCTGGCAGGGCGCCGTCGGGACCTGGCGCCGGCGCGCGTATGGCGATTTTTCTTACGCCGAGTTTTTCCTCGCGTTTGGGAACGGGGAATTTGTCCAAACGAGCGTCCCCCCATTCAACGGCGAGCATAACGAGCGGATCGTCGAATTCGATTTCAACCTCTCCGATCGGCTCGTTTGCGTTTTCAAAGCGCCATTTCGAGGCGAGTTCGACGCCTTCGACCGCGACGCGATAGTTTAACTCCTGTCGGTATCCGGTCTTTCGTCTCTCGTTTTCGAGGTCGTTCGTTTTAGGGGACGCCGTAACGACGACGCTCGATCTTCCGCCTAGATAAGCGCGCCATATTCTTTTGTTCGATTCGCCGTTCGACTCCATCGCCGTTCCGATCGCGCCGTCGGAGACGGTAACGAGGACGTCGTCGCTCGCGACGAGCTCGAGCTCGGAATCGGTGGCGGCCGGGAATTTTAGTTCAAATTGAATCGAACCGTCGTCGCGCGTCGTTCCCCTTTTGGACCATGTGAAGGCGCGCGCGCCCTTTCTCGTCGTCGGTAGGTAGAGATTCCTGTCGGGATAGGTCGCAATCTGATCTTCGAGTCTCGCAGTTTCGCCGTATTCGTCGAAAGAGACGGCGAAGGATAGTTCCGGGATAGGGAAGAGAGTCGCGTCCGGATCGTTCGTTTCGTCGAACGCAAAGTCTTGCGAGGTAATTTCGCCGACGCCTTGCAACGAGTCTCCAACGAGATTCGCGGAGAGCTTCAGTTTTGCGACGCCTTCGACGATTCTCTTGCCGTCGAGATACTCCTGGCGTCGATTTTCTTCGTCGAGCGCGCGCAACCACTCGTTAAAGCGTTCCGTTTTAATCGGAAGATACTTTTCATTTCCCCACGGCCACCGTTCGATAGCGCTTTCCGGCGCCTTCCAAAATCGAAAACCAGGGAACTCGCGACCGGAGGTTTGCCCTAACGCGTCGCCGCTCGTCAAAACGGCGAGCGCAAGACTAGCAATCGCGAGCGCGCGCGCGGCGGCGCGGCGTATGATCGGCAGAACCTTCTTCTTTGTCATGAGACCCCCTTGTCGTCCTTTAGCGAACGCATATTGCGTTCGTCGTTACTCCTTAACGATCGCCTGTTCTGCGGCGCGTTTCTTTTGTTCAATAATCGCGGCGGCGCTCGTATTAGCGCGCGCGGTCGCGTCTTTTGTCGTCAATTTTGAAAGCGCGAGCGCGGCGAACGCGAGCGCGACGCCTAAGACGGTCGTCTGCAGGAAAAGCAGCGCGAGCAGCGGTCGGAAAGCGGAAGCGGCGAGCACGATCAACGCGATGAGGAAGAGCGAAACCTTGTTGCGTAAGACCGGAAAATAGGTCAAACTGAGTCCTATAATGAGCGCGGCGCCGGAGCCTATCAGGATTAACAACGCGCGTTCGACGACGTAGAACGCCGCGACGGGCGCGTCGTCGGTTGACTTACTGGTATTTTGAGCGTGGTTCGTCCCCTTTTCACGATCGCCGTCTTCCGGCGCCGCTCCGGATTGTCCGCCTGGGTTCGCCGCCTTTTCGCCTTCGGAGACCGATATTTCGTTGCCGTCGCCAAACGCGCTATAAAGGTAGACGTTCGCTTCCTCGGGCAGCGGCTCCGTTTTGGCGAGCCCGAGCCATTGGGCGAGCTCTTCCTGACTCATCGTGGGGAAACGACGGTACACTCCGATCCAGCCCCCGCGTTTAACGACGAATTCAGCGGTCCAATTCTCAGGATCGACGACGATATGACGGTCGTAACGCATGACGACTTGCCAATATGTTCTTCGAACCCACACGGATTTTCCGAGGAATTTTGGGAATTGCGCCTCATAACGCCCTCTCGGTCCGAATCGAGCGGGGGCGTTGTACGAGAGTTCCAAAAGGAACGATTCTTTTTTGAGTTCGTCGGAGACGGGAATCCGGACGACGCGATTTACGGAGTCGACGACGACTCCTTGTTTAAGCTCGTTTGCAATGGGCAATAGTTTTCCGTTAATCGAGACGGCGACGCGGTCGAGCAGCGCGTTTTCCGGCGCTTTTATTTCGAGGATCGAACGCTTGCACGAGACGCGATATGCGGCGCGATCGACGCGCATGGAGTCGGTTATCCAAGATTGCACCCATGCGCGGTCGACGATCGTCGAGACGGCCTCCATTCCGAGCGCGACGCCAAAGGGGGCGTACAATTCCGGCATATGCGAACGTAACCGCATGACTTCCGCGCGCGCGTCTTCTGCCCTCTCGTAGGGATCCGGTCGCCAGAACGCGTCGCTTGACTGCTTGGTCATATAACTAATTTCGTATCCGTTTGGCGCGACGAGAGTCAGTTCGTTTTTGGTTTTGACTTCGACGTCGTTTACTCTTTCAGACGGCTGGAGGAGTTTCACAACGAAGTAATTCGTCGCGTTTTCAAGCATTTCGACGGACGGTAGTTCATACTGGAAAGTAACGACGCACGTTCCTAGTTTCGGCGCGTCTAGCGGCACGCTGAAGGAGGTTTTGCGGTCGGAGTCGTCCTTTTCGTCCTCGGACCGATCGATCTCTTCCTTGATTTCGCCTTCCACGACGATATTCTGCGGTTTGCCGTCGACGAAGCATTTTACGGCGCGATTCTCCACGATTTCCGCGATCGGATCGAGCGCGACGAAAGTGAGCGAATCGAGAGATTCTCGCTCAATCTTGTAATTAATGGTCTCGGTAACGCGCAAGATTCCCTTGTCGGAAATAGAAGCGTCCGTTTTGACGTTGGCTTCGATTTCCTGCGGCAGTCGTCGGAGTTCGGCGACGAGCTTTATTTTATCGTCGTTTCCGCTTCCAATCGACTTCGTCTGATAGTAGAGCGTCGTCTGTCGCGGCGTCTTGGCTTGCTCGACGGCGAGCGACATAGAGCGCGCCATTTTGGTCGAGAGTCCGATCGTTTCGTCGACGTTGGAACTGAATTCAACGGAATCTTCCGGCGCGACGACGAGCGCGCCCGCCTCGACGCTGTCGGCGACGGGGGTCGGCGTCTCGATTTCCAGCCGCTTCGTTTCCGCGTTTGCCTCGTTTTCATTTTCCGAAGCGTTTTCGCCGTTTTGCGCGCGCTTGAGGATCATTTCGAGGACAATTTCCCCCTTGAGGGGCGCGTTGAGCGGAAAGCGCCAGACGCCGTTCTCTTCCGGGCCCGCGTCGTACTGTTTAAAAACGTTTTTGGGATCGACGAGCTCTGAGAATTCCCAGCCGTTGATCTTAGCTTTCAGTTCCTTGACTTTGGCGCCGTAGACGGAGTACAGAAATCTTACGCGCATCGTCTGATCGTCGTAGCCGACGTTGAGCAGGTATTCCGGCTTGACGTTCACGGTCGGCTTGTTCTCGATTTTTTCGGCGCGCAGTTGGAACGGTTGCATGTAGAAAGAGTAGACCTCTTCGCCGTCTTCGAGAATCTCGTCGGATGAGTTTGACACGCCGGTCTTGGGCGCGACGTTAAAGACGGCGTCGGGTGACTGAACGAGCTTAACGCGTCCGAATTGCTTCTGAGCGCCGAGGACGGCAAAGCCGGAAATAATGCGTTCCGAAGGTTTCGAATCGTCGTCTTCGCCAAGTTCGAACTCGTTGGGCGCGTGGGTTTTCAAGTTAATCGTCGCCGCCTTTGTTTCTTCGCGCAGGCGCACCTCGAGCGCTTTCGCTTGCTTGTCGGCGTACTCGACGTCTTTAACGGTTGTCTCTTGAATTTCAAACTTTGCGCCGTTTGCGTCGGTCGCGGTAACGACGTCGGGGGTAACGGTCGCGCCGGTCGGCAGTATGATCTGGAAGAGGTTCCGCTTGCCGCCGAAGACTTTAATAGGTAGCGAGACGTCGTAAGAGACGTCGCTTTCGCTCAGTTCCGCCGTAATGAGAGCGTTCTCGACCAAGAGCACGACGGCTTCCTCCGGCGCCGGTAGGGTCGAGTCGTCGCCTCTCTTTTTACGTTCTTTACGCCATGCGATCTCAACCGTTTCGCCTCCGCGACCCAGTCCGCGCATTTTAATCTCCGAAAACCGCTCGTCGTAGGGGGTCGGCGCGTCGGCGGCGGCGCCCTTGACCGACGTGAGCTCGATATCATAGGGAGTCGCGAGGAGTCTTAGATCGGAGGTGAGGGACGGCGGAAACGAGGCGACGAGGCGATACTCCGTATCGTCGGAATCGACGTCGACGAACGTCGCCGTTTTGTTTTCCGTCGTTTTTTCAACGACGAAAGAGAGATTCAACGTGAATTCATATTGGTTAATTAACGCGGGACGCGCGTCCCCGGCGTCAGAGCGTTCCGATTCGATACGTTCGGGATCCAAAGTCGGAGTCGTTTCGTCGACGTCTGAATTCTGCGTTTCATTCTTCTCGGCGTCTGCGACGTCAGAGCGCTCCGATTCGACGCTTTCGGGATTCGAGGTCGCGGTCGCTTCGTCGACGTCCGGGTCTTGCGTCGTATTCTGCGCGACGTCGCTCTCTTCTTCCGAGACTTGTCCCTCTTGTTCTTCGGACTGAGACGCTTCCTGTCCGCGCGTGATCGCGATCGGTTTCCTGGGCGTGTTGACGACGACGGAATACTCGCCCGTATGCGCGTCGACTTCAAACGCGCATAGTCCAGGTCCCTCGTAAGAGAATCCTCCGAGCGCGTCGTTCGGGGCGTTTTCCTCGGGAATGTAGACTCCTTCTTTGAGACCTAAGGGCACGCGCACGACGCCGTCTGCGACGGATACGAACGCTTTAATGGTCAATCTTGCGACGCCTCCGACGACTTCGCCGTCGGCCGAGACGCGTTGTATGGAGTAGAGGGGCGCCTCCTTCGTTTCGCTTCGCGAGTCGACGGCGCGCATGACGTCTTCGATCGTCCAGTTTGGAAGAGGAATGCGCCAGCCCTGTTGGTCGACGAGCCAGAAGGTAGGCCGCTCCTGCGGACGTTCCGTCGCTCGCGTTTCGCCGTTCGCATTTGCGACAAGTTGCGACGTTTGCGCGTACAGATTCGCGGCAAACCCAATCGCGAGCGTCGCGACGAACGCGGTTGCTAGCGCGCTTGCGTGTTTCGCAGTATTGTGGCGTGGGGTAGATCGCGTTGTCACGGTAGCCTCTGACTCTTGGAATGGTAACGTATTATACGGCTGACGTCGCGTTCTCTCGTTTGTTTGACCGTTATTAACGTCTTGTTTTGTTGGCGCGACGCATTCTGTTTATTTTAACAAAGGAATTCACGGATAACATGAAAAAAGTAAAAGAACTTCCCATTTTGACAAAGCTCCATGGAAGGTTTGCACAAATTGACGGGAAAAGGTTTAGTTTTAATTAAAACGATTATAACAAACATATTGACGTCGTCAAACAAAAACCGACGCGCCGATTTCTCGTCGCGTCGGTTGACTCTGTGAATTGGACGTTCTTGCGAACCTTACCTTCCGCCCTTAAAGAAGTTCTTCAGAAGGTTGGCGGCGGCGTCGCTAGAACTCGGACCGCTCGGCTTCTGCTGAGCTTTCTGCTCTTCCTGCTCGACCTTTGGCTCTTGCGGCGTGTAGGGTAGGTCGAGGTCGTCGAGGGACGACTGAAGCGTTTGCGTTTCGTCTGACATACCCTCGTCGTCTCCCAGCAGCCAGTCGGCAAGCTCTTCCTCTTCGCCGGAAGATTGGACGGCGGCGACCGGAGCCGGCTGCGGAGGAGCGGGTTTGGGAACGACGACTTCCGGCTGGGGCGCGGCGGGCTGCGCGACGACTTCCGGCTGGGGCGCGGCGGGTTGCGCGACGACTTTCGGTTGAGGCGCGGCGGGTTGCGCGACGACTTCCGGCTGAGGCGCGGCGGGTTGC
>JAEEGL015631497.1_pt1 | contig 16681 bp, 12 predicted proteins | sample 9134231 | NCBI WGS metagenome assembly JAEEGL01 (sample SAMN16246548, study PRJNA631951) | gut metagenome | biome: gut microbiome; feature: rumen; material: fiber-attached | host: Bos | place: Iran: Karaj | collected 2018-10 | reverse complement strand
CTTCTGCACATCTGAGCCTGATCTTTGATAAGAGTCTTACTGATGACCATAAACAGGGCCGCAGGGACTCCCTTACCTGATACATCTGCCATTACCATAGCCAGATGATCGTCATCAAGCAGGAAGAAATCATAGAAATCTCCTCCGACTTCCTTGGCCGGAGTCATTGAAGCGAATATATCAAACTCATCCCTGTCAGGGAATGCCGGAAATATGCAAGGCAGCATATCAGCCTGGATCTGAGTCGCCACATTAAGTTCTGCTCCTATCCTCTCTTTCTCAGCCGTGATAGTCTGAACTTCATCTATATAATCCTTGATCCTCTCCGTCAGGGACTTAAATGACAGTGCGAGAACTTCGGTCTCATCTCCCGTCTTAACATTACACTGGAAGTCAAGATTATCTCCCTCCAATGCTCTGACGCTGTCAGTCAGTGTATTGATCGGTCTGACTATACGATTGGACAATCTGTAAGCCACCAGTGCAACGATGAGTCCAACTAACAGTATTATACCTGCAAGCAGTACGTATGCCTGTTTGATACCGGAATTTGTATCATCTATAGTCTTCCCTTTTATTTCATTGATATTGCCTACCAGATTCTTGGTAGGAGTATCTACCTCATCCTTAGATAAAAGGATCAAAAAAGACCAGCCTATTGTCTCCATGGGAGCATAAGCCACATAATATTCCTTACCGTCTATGTTCATGGCATCGACACCCTTCTCACCGGCTATGGCCTTATTGACGGTAAGTGCCAAAGACGGATTGCCAGAATTTCTAAGATCGGCACCACCCACTTCGGCAACGAGTGTTCCTTCTTTACGAGTAGAGAATATGATCTGTCCGTCATGATTGATCATCATGGCGTCGCCGGTCTCACCGATATCGACGCTTTCAACTAATTCACCCACATTATCAAGATACATTCCTGCACCTGCTACACCCTTAAATTCTCCGCCTGATATAATGGGTACACCGCACATTATACCCACTCTAGATGTATGCGCATCCTGTGAAACCGGTGTATAGAAAGGTTTGCCGGTCTCTTTGGCACCTACATACCACGGACGTGTTGTTGCTTCATATGGAAGTATATTGCCGTTCTCATCGAATTTCTTGGCAGATATATAATCGGCCTGAAGCATTATACCGGTCTCCGTACCGATATAATCAGATACCATATTGTCATTATTCTCATTAACAGACATAAGTACATCCTGAGTATTTCCCAGAATGTTCTTCTCACGGATTATCCTCTCATCATTCTGATCTGTATTCTCAGAAAACAGCAACTGCATAGACAGCTTACCGTCATTAGCCGCATCCGGAAGCGGTACATCCATAGCAGGATATGAGTCTGCTTTATCATAAGCCGTAGATGCCGCATAAGCTATGAGCTCCACATTTCTTTCAAAATCCTTAAATATACTGTCTGCCAGATCAGCATTACCCTCAGCCAGATCGATAAGGTGCCCCGTGATCTCAGAGGTCATGGATTCAGAAGACATCTTTTCTGTCATCCCACCCATCTGTTCACTGGAGCTAATAACATTATTCTTGATCTTTTCTATAACAATATTGTAGGTCAGGCTGGTTATCACCAGTGTTGCAATCGCGATCAACACCATCGCACTCCTGATCTTTTTTAGCATACTCTTTCTGATTACGCCTTCACCATTATTCATCCTTCTCTCCCTGTCTCATAAAACATTCTATATCTTGTCTTATCTCTTTGAATCCGTCAGTAAGCGCATATTCCGCCATGTTAAGATTCGTTCCTCCTATCCACTGCATATACATTCTCTCGCAGTCACCGCACAGGGGCTTAAGTCCTGCAAAGAAAAACCCTATCTTCTTAAGATCATCATAAAGACAATATACTCCTTTTGAACTCGTGCACAAGCTTATCTGTATCACCCAGTAAGGTTCATCCTCAAACGAATCAATTATCTCCTGCATCTTACTCGGGATATCTGCACCTTCTTTAAGTACATTGACTGTCACCATTCGTTGATCAGAATCTCGCTTGATATCCATTCTGCTCTCTGCAGACATGGACTCCCTTATCGCTTTGATTTCCTCTGCATGCGGAACATCCGCCATGTCATATTCCACTCCAAGACGTCCGTATATCTTATCTGCAAAACTTCCGACTTCATCCGGAATATATAATATCCCTGCATTTTTCTTGGCTACCGGGTATATCATAATACCTTCAGAGTACTTATCACACTTACCCAAGGCATAGCTGTTGTGCATCTTCTCTGTCATAAAACTGCCAAGCCTGAATCCTGTCGGGATCATCCCGTATTCCCCGCACACATGCTGAGTAGAGATGTGAAATGTGACCGCATGTACAAACAACGCCGACGGTTCCATCTTCATAGCTATTTCAAAAGTGTAGTCAACCATTGCGGCCGCAAGTCCGTAGCTGCGGTAGTCTTTTAAAAGTATCTGTGAAGCAGGCTCAAGATAATCCTCAGCACCTGCAAATACGTGAAATATCTCTAATCCTACAACAATACCGTCTGCTTCAGACACAAAGAATCGGTATTTATCACTAAGAGCATTTCTTTTGATCCATTCAAGATCATAGAAGTCTTTCTTAAAGTATGACTGTCCATACTCCTCCATGACAATCTCCTTAATACCTACTTCATCACCCGGCTTATAAGGTCTCATCAGAAATACTTTTTCCATGCCTTCCCTGGATTTAAGTGTTATTCGCCTTTCATCCGTGATCTCTATATCAAGTCTCATATTTACAATACCACAACTAGATTATTGGTTCCAAATGTATTCTGATAGTAAATGTCCGTTGCCTTGCCTACTATCATCTTCATGCCAAGGGCATCATCAAGTAACATGTCCTCATACGACATGCTGTTGCACTTATCAACATACCAAGCCATGGGATCGAAACTGATCCCGCCGTACCTGGTCCTTAATATCAATCCGTTATCATCCATATAAATACGTACATCTATATACTCATCTGTTGTATCTTTAAGACATTGCTCATCGATTATTATGAGAAGTTCCTCAAGCGCCATAGATAAGAAAGATTTGTACTTGACATCAACGTCATGTTCCTCACAAAACTCCGTCATCTTACGGGATGCTTCGACAGCGCCATCCGTAGTGTTGTCTACAGAAAAGGATATGTAGCTTTCTTCAGGCATCTCATCAATATACAGAATGCCATGTTTTCTTGAACGGATCATTCCGGATATAAGCCCTACAGTGATCATGAATATCAGAGTTGCCATCTCCGCCAACAGGAATGATGAATATAGTCTTGCATCATTACCGCTGAAAATGAAAAGCGCAAAGAACACAAGTACAAAAACAAGCGCTCTCATAAGTACAAGCGTACATGAAAGGAATACTTTCTTAAGTGTCGAATAATAGTATATAAATACATTAAGTATTGCAGCCGGAATAAGACTTATGAATATCCATACAATGGCCGAAGATGCTTCAGCAGCCATTACCGGATCCTCCAAGCCAAAAGCGTTTGCAATAAACAGTGCTGAGGGAATAATGAGGACAAGCAGTATCGCATGAGGAATGATGCTGTATCTCACACCACTCTTCATTAACATCTTAAGACTGTCGCTGTCTCTTTCTCCATAGAAAACTCCCACAAGCGGAACTATAGTCTGTCCGCTTCCGGATACCGTTGCAGATGTAAGATTGATTATTGCGCAGGCAACAGCAAAAACGGCCGCACCGCTCGCTCCGTAGTTTTTTAATATCCATGCATTAAGTATCATCGTCCTTAATGTATTGCATAGGTTATTAAGACCTGCCGCACTTCCTCTTGACCAGACTTCTCTGCTTAGCCATCCGATATCTGCGATCCTTATACCCATAAGCTTTAAGTTGGCCTTTTTATTCTTAAAAAGGCAGATGATTCCGGCAACATCTGCTGCGGCCGTACTTATCATCACAGCTGTGGCAACACCCGTCAACCCTAAGCCGACATTGATGAATATGATAACCAAAATGAAGTCCAGTACGGTCATCAGACCAAATATATATGCCGCCACCGATGCTCTTCCATCCAATCTGAGGAAATTAAACGGATAATACATCAACGTGGTCAAAAATCCAAAAGGAATCATTATTCTTGCATATTCAAATGCAAGATCATACAGGTGTCCTTCCACACCCTGCAAATGCATGAAACTCTTAAATCCAAGCATTATGAACGCAGATATAATAAGAGGAATCACTATGGATGCAACTAATGCATACGAAGTAAATTTATTTACCTTTTCTTTATCACGCTTACCTATCAGCACAGATGCCGCAGATGATGCACCTATACTTATAAGACACCCCAGCATGGAAAAAAGGAAAGTAAATGAGCTGATGACATTCATCGCCGCAAGAGAATCATGTCCAAGCTTATTACCTGCAATCATACTGTTAACAAAAGCGGTTATCGTCGTGCCAAGGATTGTGAGAATCGTTGGGATCAGATATTTACGAAGTATTCTGTTAATGAACTTATCATTGGTCTTCATCGGCGTCTGACTTAATTCTCTTTCTTTCAGTCTTCATTGATCACAAGATATTCGTATGCAGTTTCCGTTACCCATACAGCGGATGAGAATCCCTGTACGGTGAAATTACCGAATCCCTCTTCATCTATTGTTACGACATCTCTTATCTTACGCATACAGTCGCGGAAATTCTGACCGGCAAACTGCTTACCTACGTACATCCTCTTGCCCCCGTCACGCTTATCAGATAAAAGCACGGCTATTCCCGAATCAGGATGGTCCCTATCACCCTCTCTTGTCCAGCCGATCACATCATAATCATCAATGTAATCATGCTGCTCACCGTATGCAAAATCGTGACGAACACGGATAAGAGTACGGAGTCTGGGTATAGGGATATTACGTGTATTGGGAATACCATACAGATCACCGTAGAACACACACGGGATTCCGTCCTTATGCAGAAGGATCAGTGCATAAGTTACCTGCTTCATCCACGTGTTCACGAATGATTCAAGAGACTGCCCGGGCTGTGAATCGTGATTGTCCACGAATGTTATTGCATTCTCAGGGCGCCTCTGCAACAGTGTATTGTTAAATATCTCTGCCATATTGTAATTGCCGTCTGCGTATGACATCTGCCTGATATTAAAGTGAAGCGGAACATCAAATAAGCTCATACATCCGTCGATCTGATCAAGATAGCCTAACAGCGTATTGATATCGCCATGCCAGTATTCACCGATCACAGGGAATTCATTATCCTTCTTATAGTCTCTTACCTTGGCTATATATTCCTTCATAAATGAAGCGCCGATATGCTTAACGGCATCCATTCTGAACCCGTCAACACCGGTGGTATCAAGATACCATTTAGCCCACGTCTCCAGTTCCTTCTTTACCTCAGGATTATATACATCCACATCGGCTCCCATGAGGTAATCGAAGTTGCCCATCTCATTGCTCACATCACCGGCCCAGTTCTTATCGGCAAATCTGTATATATTACCTGTCTGTCTTTCGTTATTATCCCAATCCACACCGGTAAAATGGCTGTGATTCCATGTGAACTTGGAATACTTGCCGTTTCTTCCCGGGAAGTTAAACACGGTAGCAGCAGAAATAGTATAAGGATCTGACCAGTTATCGTATCTGTTATTGGGGTTAACTTTGACTGCCTGTACGTCCTCGAATTCGTCAGCACCAACCTTATGATTTAATACAACATCGGCCAACACTCTGATATCCGCATCATGGAATGCCTCTATGCAGTCAAGATACTCCTGTCTGCTTCCGTACTTGGTCTTAAGCAGGCCCTTCTGATCAAACTCACCCAGATCATACATATCGTATACGGCATAACCGACATTATCCTGAATGAATCCCGCCTTATATGCCGGTGGAAGCCATACATCGGTTATTCCGAATTCGGCGAGGCGCCTTGCCTGTGCCTTACACTTGTTCCACAGTACATGATTACCCTCCACATACCACTCGAAGTACTGGATGATCGTTCTGTTGACGTTAGTATCTTTACCGCTTTTTTTTGCCATGGAATACCCCTTTCTTATCATTGAAAAGTCGCCATAAGAATGTGGCGACTTTTCACCTTTTCATGAAGTTTTCTTAACCTATTTTACCTTTGAGTACACGTTCACAACACTTGGTGCGCTCTGAAGTTTCTGTATCTGAGGAACTATTCCGGTAAAATGAGGAGTCTTAAAATGCGCATCAAGACTTGCCTGATCCTCCCACTCCTCAATGAGCACATGCTCACCGGGGTGTTCTGAATCAGCATACAGGGTATATGAAATATTGCCCTTCTCTTCTCTTGTCCTGTCTATAAGTTCAAATATCAGCTTATAGTAGTCGTCCACGCATTCAGGTTTTATATAATCCCTTGCCGTTGATGTTATCATGATATTACGCCTCCGCGAACTGACTGTTATAGAGTTCCGCGTATTTACCACCCTTATCCATGAGGGAAGTATGGTTACCCTGCTCTACAATATTACCGTTCTCCATATAGAGAATTAAGTCTGCATCCTTAATAGTAGAAAGTCTGTGCGCTATAACAAAACTTGTACGACCTTTAAGAAGATTATTCATGGCCTTTTGTATCATAACTTCAGTTCTTGTATCCACCGAACTGGTTGCTTCATCCAGAATAAGGATCGGAGGATTAGAAAGCATTGCACGAGCAATGGTAAGAAGCTGTTTCTGTCCCTGTGAAATATTTGAAGCCTCTTCATTAAGAACAGTATCATATCCATCAGGCATTGTATCAAAGAAGAACTCAACCTGCGCAGCTTTTGCTGCTTCCCTTATCTGCTCTTCTGTCGCATCTTTCTTGCCATATGCAATATTATCATGAATCGTACCACCAAAAAGCCATGTCTCCTGAAGTACCATTCCAAATATCTCTCGCAAATCCTGGCGTGTCATATCTCTGATGTTCATACCATCAATACTTATTTGTCCGCCATTTGGCTCATAGAATCTCATAAGAAGATTTACGAGTGTAGTCTTGCCGGCGCCCGTCGGTCCGACAATTGCGATCATCTGACCTTTCTTTACATCAACATTGATATCAGTCATAAGAAGTTTATTGGGAACATATCCGAATTTCAGATGTTCAAATGAGATATTTCCTTCAACATTATCAAGTTTTCTGTAATTATCGGATGTCTCTTCCTCTTCTTTTTCATCAATCACCTCAAATACTCTCTCCGCCGATGCAACTGCTGACTGAAGAGTATTAAGAAGTGACGCAATCTGTGTGACGGGATTGCTATACTGCTTCTGATATTGCATCATCGCAGTAATGTTTCCGATAGATACCGCACCGGTGATTGCCAAAAAGGCACCTACGCAACAAAGTACAACATATGAAAGATTGTTAAACAGTGCACTTACCGGATTAATGATACCCGAAAGAAATTGTGCCTTACGGCTGGCCTTATACAATTCCTCACTTTTAAGTTTATACTCTTTTATCCTTTTTTCTTCATATCCAAATGCACGTATTACTTCCAGACCGCTGAATGTCTCTTCAGCTATTCCGTTAAGTTCGCCAAGTGCACCCCATTGTCTGCGGAAATGATTCTGTGATTTCGACAAAATAAGCTTGCCTCCAATGACAGTAAACGGAAGCATAACAAGTGCCAAGATTGCAAGTTGCCACTCCAACGCGAACATACATACCACACATCCGGCTATAGTTACAAAACTGGATATAAGACGGACTGCACTCTGCTGAAATGATGTTCCTATGTTATCAATATCATTTGTGGTTCTGCTTAATATATCTCCTTTGGAATTTGAATCGAAGTAAGAGAAAGGTAACTTCATGATCTTTCTATTTACATCGCGTCTAAGTTGTCCCAGCATATCCTGGGTGACATTAGTTATCATCCTTCCTGTTACAATAGTTAAAGTTGTATCTATCAAATACAACAGGCCAAGGACTCTTATAGTCCTCCAAATTCTGAACCACTCAAGTTCAGTTCCGCTCGACACTTTGTGTTGTATGATATTCAACACTTTTGCGAGAATATACGGGGCAACAACTTCGCAAAGAGTAGAGATCAATGTAAGGAGAACAACAATTATTAAACTTGCCTTCATCCCCTTTTTATAGGTTATAAGTCTTTTTAAAGTACCTGAAAAATTCTTTGCTTTAGACTTATTGCCATTTCCTCCGCCCCGACCCGAAGATGCTCCATCCTGCATCTTTTCCTGCATCTGGCGCTTCTTTTCTTCCTGCCTGCTCATTTCGGCCAGTTGTTCCGGTGTCATGCTTTTTAGTTTCTCCATACGAGCCTTTTTTTCTTCCGGAGTTTTCTGACTCATATTTTCCAGCATTTCGCCAATCTGCTCAGGTGTCATTCCTGAAATTTTCTTTTTAAAGACTTCCCGTCTGTCCTCAGGCATATCTGAAAGCATACCCATCAACTTTTTTCTGATTTCAGGAGAAAGACTTTGCATCATTTCTTTCATGCGCCTTTCACCTCGCTTTCCGAAAGCTGTGACATTGCTATCTCACGGTATACATTATTTGAAGCAAGGAGTTCATCATGAGTACCGTCACCGACAACTTTACCTTCCTCTAAAACAAGTATTCTGTCTGCATTTTTGATTGTACTGACTCGTTGCGCAACGATTATCGTAACGGCTCCTTTTAGTTCACCTGACAATTCTTTCCTGAGTTTTGCATCAGTCTTAAAATCAAGTGCTGAGAAGCTGTCATCAAACAAATATATATCAGCTTTTCTTACAAGGGCCCTTGCAATGGCAAGTCTCTGCTTCTGACCGCCGGATACATTTGTACCTCCCTGTGCGATATAGGTATACATTCCGTATTCCTTTGCATCAACAAACTCACTGGACTGAGAAATGTCAAGCGCATGTCTTACCTCTTCGTCGGTAGCATCCGCTTTACCAAAACGGACATTATCAACTATGGATCCCGCAAAAAGGAATGATTTCTGCGGAACAATAGAAATGTGGTTTCTAAGATCTGCAGAATCCGTATCTCTTACATCCACTCCGTCTATCTTAACACAACCCTCAACCACATCAATATTTCTGCAGAGAAGATTAAGAAGAGTAGATTTACCGGAACCCGTACCTCCAATTATGGCAACTGTCTGTCCGGCTTTTGCTGAAAATGAAATATCCGTTAAGACGTTCTGCGACGCTCCGGGAAATCTATATGATAGATGTTCCACCTCTATACTACCATTTCCAATTTCAGGAAGTTTTACAGTTACATCCTTGTCAGCTACAGATGATTGAACATCCCATACTTCATTAATGCGCTCCGCTGCTGTCTGAGCATTCGGAAGTATCATTAAGAACATAGACGCAACCATAAATGACATCAAGATCATTGTAGTATACTGCACATAAGCCTGTACTGCGCCATATGTGGTCAACCCCTTCTTCATGTAATCAGCGCCAAATCCGAGTATCAAAAGATTTGATACGTTGGAAAAGAACATAATAAACGGAAGGAGGGAGTTCATTATCTTGAATCCCTTTTTGGCACTTCTAGTAAAATCATCGCTTACACCGGCAAATCTTTCATTTTCATATTCTTCACGATTAAACGCACGAATGACCCTCATGCCGGTGAGAGCTTCCCTCATCACTCCGTTAACACGATCCACTTTAATCTGATTTGCCCTGAAAACAGGACGAGCCAGTCTCACTGCAAGCAACATCACGATTGTGGCTAACGGAAGAAGTACCAAAATAATCCACGAGAGAGTCTTTGATGTTTTAAACGCAAGGAAAATACCCGCAATACACATAAGAGGCGCCTGAAGCATCATCATAAACATCTGAATCATGGCAATCTGCGATGTCTGAATATCCTTACTCTGCCTACTGATAAGAGATGACGTCCCTATCTTGCCCTCATCCTCCTGAGAAAAATGAATAACTTTCTCAAAAAGTGTATTTCTCATATCCCTTACTGCACACATGACAACTCCGGACGAAAAATAATTGCTAAGGATGCCTGCTACAGCTCCTATAAGAACATCCACAAGCATAATAAGTGCATATTTAATGATAACATCATTATTCTGAGCTATCGCACCATTATCCATGACAGATTTACTCATTGTTGGAAGCGCCATGGTTGCAAATGTAAAAATAAGGGTAAAAAGAATCGCCAGGATCATATTCCCCGAATATTTTTTTAAATATCTAGAATACAGTTTAATCATATTCTGTCTGTATCTCCTTAACTAAACACACTGTTAATCAAACTTCATTGTATCGGCACCGCTGATGGTAAATGTCTGACCATCATCAGTCTGAGAACTAAGATCTTCTGCTCTATAATTGCCCAATCCACCTTCTATATCAAATACAGCTTCGGAAAGATCAACATTTCCGCTCTTACACAGGATAAGATCCTTCGTATTTGCAAAATCCCTGGCTGAAGTATGCCATTTTCCAATCTTAATAGCGTACGGAAGATCCTTAGGACACTGATAGTTACATCCAAGTTCAGCCGTTACAAGTTTGTACGGTCCGGATGTCGTAAGTTTTATCGTACCGGGGTTTTCATACCTATGAACCTGAGTGTGTTCCCCGCCTGGGATCATTTCAGTGTAGATTCCGAACGCAACTGCGCGATCTGTAGACGCTTCACTACCCTCAAGATGAATATTGATCTCACCGGTATTCACAACCGGAGGAATATGTGTAATCTTCAATCCCGGAGGGCAATGCTCATATATAGCACACGCAAGCGGATCGGACTGATACAGGAACGAAACTTTTTGTTCAACAAAATGAGCCTTGAAATCTATATTCATCTTTCCTGCGTTAAGTACGTGTGTATCTGCCATTCTTCCAATTGTCATGATCTTTCCGGATGATGTCACATCAATCTCACCGAAATTTGATATCGATCCACCAAGTTTAGTTGTTGCAAGAACACGTACTGTAGAAGACTCTGCAACATCCACTTTAATAATGCCGTTATTAACAATTGTGGGGTCATTTGCATGTACCGTCATGGCACGAAGTTGAGATGCAAAGGTTCCCTTTCCGGTCAATTCGATAGTACCGTTATTGATAACAGTAGATTTCTCACCACCGGACATGGTCAATACATAAACCGGTGCTTCTTCATCTTCCTGATCGATATGCAGACGGATTATACCTTCATTAATGAGAAGACTGTTCTTGCCTGCTCCCATCGCATAACATCTGATAAAGTTATACAGTTTTGAAGTGTCATCCTTGTTTTCTTTTATCTGATCCTTGTATGCTTCAACCATCTCATTTAAGTAAATCTCAATGATACCTTCATTGATCAGAGTAGCATTCTCAGCAAGATGAACTACCGAGGGATCGTTTTCGCTATCCACAACCGCAGCCATTCCGTATATGGCAATATTCCTGCCTGTCATTCCTTTTGCTGCCTCTGCGCCGATCTCCTGAATATCGATCACACATGTTTTTGATGGTTTACCAACGATGATATGTTTCTTATTTACAAGATAACTGCCCGAGCCTACTCGTATACCGTCATTTGTCTTTTCAAGATTTTCAAGATTCTTTGTCATTTTTACCCTCCTTTATTTAACTGTCACTTTCTCTCCTGCTTCTTTGGATTCAGGAACCTGATATACACAACTGTTCTTATCAACATCTGCATCAAGATCGCTTAAATCAAATACAGCGCTGCGACATACAAACAGATCCTTCGTCTGCGCAAAATCGCGTTTTGCGGTTTTCCAACCCCCGATCTTAACATTAAACTCATTGTCGCCAGGAGACTGTATATTGACGCCAACCTCTGCGGTAAGATAATGTACCGGACCGTTCTGTGTAACTTCAATCGTTCCCTCATTATAGATCGTATGATCAGGCGAATCGGATTTGCCTGATCCAATCTGCATCAAATAGAAACCGAATGCAACCGCATTTTTACCACTCTTCTCTGAGCCGTCAAGATGTATCTTTATCTTTCCGCGGTTGACCATAGGCGCTGTGGACATGTCATTTGGAAGAAAATGCTCATAAAAAGCGCATGCCAGCGGATCGAACTGATAATGATAAGGCACTATATTCTCAATGTATGTAGAATGTGATATGACGTCTATTTCCCCATCATTCTCCATTCTCGTTCCCATCAATGAACCTATAACCATTATTCTGCCGCAGGTATCAATCTCAATCTTTCCACGGTTAAGAAGCGTTCCTCTGACTCCTGCTGTATGCAGTATCCTTGTCTGATATGCCCGGTCAAGTTTTACAGTTACAGTTCCTTCGTTTATAGCCTGTAGTTCATTGGCCATACTTCCGATACCTCTGACAAATGCCTGATACGATCCGTTTCCGATGAAGTTTATATCGCCACGATTGATCATGAGAGATCCCTCATTTGCCCATAGGCCACAGGCATAAAGAGAAACGATCGCTTCAATATCCTGGTCCATATAGATATTAATGGTACCTTCGTTGACTATAAGAGATTTGTCTCCTGCCAGCATAACAAAGCACCTTACACAGTCAAAGCGGAAGTCCTCCGGAGTATCAGTCTTTGATTTCAGTTCCATATAGTATTTATATACTTCATCAAAATGTATATCTATCGTTCCACGGTTGATGAGCGTCGCATTGGATGCGAACTGCATCTCATCCGGTCTGTCCGGATTGGGCTCAAGCGCTGCCATCGCAGTCAAGCAAACATTCTGCACCCATACACCGGGATTGTTTGGGACATTTGTATAACTGTAACGAAATCCGCCGTTGCCTTTTGGATCTTTGACAACAATGTGTCCATAATTGACTGCATATCCGCCTTTACCGACGATCATGGATGTTATTCTGTTATTATCATGGTTTTCCATAGACCATTTCTCCTTTACATAGATTTATTCATATTGGCGTATACTTCGCCGTCAATCACTGCATCGATCACAACCGGCTTATTAAGCGTAATCGCCTTGGTGAGCGCATCCTTAAGTTCTGTAGGATTGGTCGCTCTCATTCCCGTTGCGCCGCAGGCCTCTGCGTAAGCCACATAGTCAGGATTCATGAAAGACATATATGCGTGCTCATTGAACATATTGAGTAAGAACTTCTTGATTACATTGAACTCACCATTATTGAAGATCACCCACACAACCGGAATATTATTCTGTACCGCCGTTAAGAGTTCAAATCCTGCCATCAGATAGCAACCGTCACCGGAACCGGAAATGACAACCTTGTCAGGATTAGCGCACTTAACACCGATACAACCGTTGGTATGACTCGCCATCGGACCGAATGAACCGGGATTCTGATATCTCTGATTGCCTGTAAGTTTCATATATTCGGATAACCACAACATATGAGATCCGGCATCTCCCATCACGATTGCATTCTCAGGAGCAACCTCAGATATCACACGGGCAACATCCGCAGGATGCATCTTCTCTGTTGATCCAACATTCGGCATATCGAACCATTTCTTCTTATCTGTTGCAAAAAAAGGAGCCACAGGTGTTACACCACCCTTTAACTTATCCATGCATGCAACGACCGCATCAAGACCCGCTTTTGCATCTGATATCATGGAATAATCCGCAGCATATACCTTATTGATCTCATGTGGATCTATATTGATGTGCATAAGAGTCTTGCCGTCATAAAGATCTTCTTTAAATAGGAGTGTCGCATTCTCGGCAAACGAATTGCCGACAGCAAGTACTACATCCGCTTTATCGAAATAATCCATTGCGACCGGGTCTCCTGTTGTTCCGTATATACCAAGTGACAGAGGATTGTCCTCGGGAAGATATCCCTTGGCATCCATAGTAGTCACGAACGGAATCTTATAGTCATTCACCAGCTTAAGAAGGGCATCCTTGGCACCTGCTCTTATACATCCATAACCAACCAAGAGAAGGACATTTTCCTTCTTCTCCATAGCCTTGATAAGACGTGATGCAAATTCCTCGGCAGCTTTATCCTTAGCCTTAACAGGCTTAATATCCAATTTGATCGATCTGAAATTGGGAACCTCGGCTGTGGTTATATTCTTCGGCACATGTACATGAACCGGACCCGGACGGCCGTTAAATGCAGTATTGATAGCATCTTCCATAATGTCACAGATCTGTGATGCATCCTCTACGATGTACGACTTCTTAGTTGTAGCCGAGAACATCTTATGAGAATCCGGAGTACGCGAAAGACCTGATGACTCATTAAGGCATCCTTTACCTCTTACATTTGCGGAAGCATAACCCGTGATGCCGATTATAGGAAGAGAATCAGAATACGCAACAGCCATTCCCGAGAACAGATTAAATGCTCCGGGGCCTCCCGTCGCAAAGCATACTCCCAGATTATCGGGATTAAACATCGTATATCCACAGGCCATGAATGATGCTGCCTGTTCATTTCTTACAACAACAGTATCTATTTTATCGGAATCGCGAAGAGCAAGAAGCATGGATGCATTGACCTGTCCCGTACTTCCGAACACATGTGAGACTCTTCCCGTCTCTTCCAATATCTTTACGATAGCCTGATTAACATCCATTATTTATTCCACTCCTCTTCGTTGAATTTTCCTCTTATGGGACCGATACCTCTGTCAGAGAATAACTGGCCATTAGTAGCGGCTTCGTCAAGTTTATAACCATCAAAGAAAAGATATACCCTGTCTTTGGGTACTCCCGTCTCTTCAGAAAAGATCTCTATATACTTCTCTGCAATTCTTTTTCTCTGGCTCTCGGCCAGTTCCAAACTCTGTACTGTTATACAAGGCATATGCATTCTCCTTTGCTGTAATTTCCATCAAAAGAATCGGGGCAAAGCAGCAAAGGAGCTCTTTGCAACTTTGCCCCATAATATCAATTACTGTAATTTAAATGTGGATATTCTGATTCTTAACATCCTCGCCTGCAACGATCTTATCAAGAACCTTAACTATAAGATCACCGTAAGCTCTTGATGACTCAACAGATGCTGCAGTGATAAAAGGCCAAGAGTAATTAGCCTCCGGATCATCACGACTTGTACTGTTTCTTGCAATACAGTTACCGTTAGGGCCGACAGCATCTCTGATGAGATCTTCGATAGGATAAAGGAATCCGGGAGTAATTACATCTGTATGCTTGTTATCGGGTGTCTCACCGTACAACTCGTAAGAAGCTGCCATATCCGGTCCGTAGAAATCCCATGCTCTCGGATGAGCCGTGATGTTCTTACCATATACAACTGACTTATAATCCTGCTTAGGATCACGGCAGAATACAAGTGCTGCTACTGCATAACACAGAGAACCTATGATCTTGCCATCATAGAATGCATCAAGGATAAGTTTGTGTGTATTGTAGTCATTAGCCACATCAATCATGGCTCCGAGACCGCCTGTAAGAACCAACGCATCGTAATCAGCCATCTTAGCATCTTTGATCTTGATGGGATGAGCCCACTCATCACCGTCTACCAACGCTTTGATTCTGTCACATACCTCAGGAGGATTGGTCTTGTAGTTCTGAACGCCATCAACGAAATCAGGATCCACACTTATAGTAAGCGGAAGGGGCTTAAGTCCCTTAGGTGTCGCAAGTGTAAGATCATATCCTGCCTTCTTAAGTGCATCCCATGGAGCCTGGAGTTCCTCACCCCATGAACCATAGTTTGTTGCCAAAACAAGTACTTTCAATTTGCCCATTTTCATTTCTCCTTTTTACTTTATTAATGTAGCCTTTTCGGCATTACATTCTCTTAGGTTACATAGATTATTATTCAATTTCCTTGGGAATATCTTCCTTAATCGGATTGAACAGATCTATAGCTTCCGTCTCACCAAGTGCTATGAATTTGTGCTTAACATTCGGGGGAACGAAATAACAGTCTCCCTCGTGAATCTCATATTCTTCATCATTGAACCAGATCTTGAATCCACCTTTGATAACATATCCGAACTGCTCTGCTTCGTGCGAGTGCCAGTCAACAATGGCACCATCGTCCATATTCCAATGAAGGCCGTTCATTCTTACGCCTCTGCCAAGTTCCTGCATAAGGATTCCTTCACCTGTCTTCTTCTTGCGAAGTTTTTCACGTATGATTATCGCATTCTCATACATAACACCCACCTCTACTTTCTGATATTCTTCACTATACATTCTGCAAACGGAGCGTGATGTCCGCCTGTACGAGCTGTGATAAGGTCATCATCCACATTGACATCCACGTCCACATACTCAATTCCCGCATTACGGACATGCGACAGGATATTGTTATGGCATGTCACATTACGACCCGCAAAACTCTCCTTGATAGGACCCGCAATCCATAAAGAATGACATATAAATCCTTTGATTATGGACTTATCCTTCATGACCTTCTCTAAGAATCTGCAGGCAGGTGATACATCACCCGGCTTCTCTTCGTATAACAGATAATCCGATACATATCCTGCAGGTGCGATTATCGCTGCATAATCCTTAAGATCAGCGTCCGACAAATCTTCAAAACTGTGATCGGCATATATTTCAGCCTGATACTCAAGTCCTTTGAAAGTCAATCCGGGCTGTCCCCACAGTCTTGTAAGCAGAACAACTTCAAATCCGGCATTTGCAAAATATGACTGATAGTAAAAGATCTCTTTTTCAATGAATCTGTTCTCGATCAGTATT
>JAEEGL015316811.1_pt1 | contig 16681 bp, 14 predicted proteins | sample 9134231 | NCBI WGS metagenome assembly JAEEGL01 (sample SAMN16246548, study PRJNA631951) | gut metagenome | biome: gut microbiome; feature: rumen; material: fiber-attached | host: Bos | place: Iran: Karaj | collected 2018-10 | reverse complement strand
ATGAGATATGAAACACTTCTCAGCAAGAGCGTCCGGAGAATCAGACACAACATCAAAAGCATTCTCAAGCCTTGTCAGTGTAGATAGCAGTCCGTTCCACTCTGCTATATCGATATCTATATCGAACTCAAGATCTTTGACTGAATCCTTGTAATCGTCCATAAGTGAATCGATATCGGCAGCCTCTTTTATAAGGTCACCGGCGTTTAACAGATCTCCGGCCTTTTCTATCCAGTCGGAAGCAGAATCCGATCCCTTGATCAGCTTTGACACATATTCAGCGGCAGGGCTTTGCATGAATTGTCCGATCTTGTTTATGTAGCCTTTCTCATCGATCTCACGTATCAGATCTGCATATCCTTCAACCAGTTTTTTGAAGGCTATGCCGCTGCCTCTGTACCAGTAGTATGAATTGATCGCTTTCCTGAGATCATCTGTCGTAAACTTTGAGGAATCTGTAATGTACACTTCAGCCTTTGATTCGAGCCCGTTGATCTCCAATGCTTTCCTGAAGCAATAGTCATCCACGCCGTCAAGAGTAAACGCATATATGCCGTAAACATCAAAGAGCAGCCTGTTATAGTCACAAAGGATCGTATCGACCTGTGACTTGAGCGCCGTATTTACGCTCAAAGCATAATCAAGGTTCCATACAAAGATCACAAACGTACACTCAATAAATATTACAGCCGACATTATGATCGCAAGAAAGACAGAGGCAGCTCCGTGCTTAGTCTTATTGTGTTTATAGAACTTATCCATCGGTTTCCTCCTTTGCAAGTTCAAAGACCGAACCGTATATGAGCCTGAAATTGTCGGATATTCCCGTCAGGAAGGTGCACAGTCTTTCAGGTGAAGTGTCATAGCAGGACACCCCGTGAACATAGTTCGTATCAGCAACGCCTTTATCCTGTTCCATGTAAAACAATTCGTTGCCTCCGTCCTTTGCACATTCGAAGCTGTCCAGGGCAATAGATTCCGGCGCTGTAATCATGAATGCCAGGACTATCAGGATAAGTGAAAAAGCTATCGCAGATTCTAATGTGGACATAATAAACACCTCCTAAGATTACAGATATATCCGGCATAAAATGCCCGGTATTTCAGGTAATCATACATTCGGAGAAGCTTTGATATTCCATACAAAGTTCGACAAAACACGACAAAAACGACAAAAAAGACCGCCCCGATAAACGAGCGGTAAAAATACCCGAAAGCATTGAACTTATTGTGTTTTCAAGAAAAACGGCAAGTCTGATCTCTTAATATACCTATTAAGGCATTTATGAGATCACATCGAAAAGAACGGGTTGAACCTTATCTCATCACCTATGGTGGAATCAGGACCGTGTCCGGGATAGATAGCCAGTTCCGGATCAAGTTTGCTGATCCTTCTTACAGAGTCGATGATATCCTTTGCTGAGCCTCCCGGCATATCAGTGCGTCCCACAGAACCTCTGAATACCGTATCACCCGTAAAGAGCATCTCGTTACCTTTAAGATATGCAAGAAAGCATACACTGCCTCTTGTATGTCCGGGTGTCTCATATACTTTGATCTCAATATCCTGATCTTTATAGATAGTACGACCGTATTTACCGGCCAGATTGGAAAACTCAAAGTCATAAGTGATCTCCGAACCTTCCATATAAGAACAGTTCATGAACCCGCTGCTTAAAAGTTCCTTGTCGTTGCTGCTGAAGAATATCTGAGCACGGGGATAAGCATCCTGCCATTCGCTGATATATTTTATGTGATCATGATGACCGTGAGTAAGCAGGATCGCATTAACATGGGCTTCGCCCTTGGAAAGTCCGGCGATACCGCAGAAAGATTCGGTTTTCTCAGGAGATACACTCGGATCGACGATAACAATACCGTCTGATCCGGTAATCAGATACATATTGGAATCTAAAGGTCCTAAAGGGACGGTGATCAGCCCGCATTCCATTCGCGGTAATCAAGAGCACCGCTGTCGATCGCGGTGATAAGGATCTCGGCTGATGCTATATTGGTCGCGTAAGGGATAGTATTCTGATCACAAACATCAAGGAGTTCAAAAGGATTGGATTCACCAACCTGATGTCCGTCTCTCAGATAGATAACGCAGTCAATACCGTTATATTCGGCTCTGGATGCAAGCTGCTCAAACCCGCTCGAATAATCCACAGAAAGACCCGATACATCAAGATCAGCTGCAGACTTAAGTAATTTGGCAGTATTGTATACCGAGATAAGCTGATGTTTCTCAAGCAAAGGCTTGTAGGCAATGCAGAAGTTGACCAACAGTTCAGTCTTCCTGTTATCCGCCATCAAAACTATCTTCATCCAAACTCTCCCATTAAAAGCGATAAACAGATTGTACAGTAAAATCAACTTTCGGGCAACTAATCTTTATAAAAAATCAACAAACCGGTTATATTTTTTTGACGACCGCTGCATAAACATCAGGGATTAGTGCAATAACCGGCACCGTCAAACTTATAATCCTTACCGTCGATCTTTAAAGTACAGCTCTTTGCATACCATCCCGTGGAATCTATATAGAACCACCCTTTGGAATCCCTCAGCCATTTTGCCTTAGCTTTATATGTCCATGTGCCGTATGAGTTGATCCAGCAGCCTTCAATGTATTCACTTACAGCCATTGTTCCGTTACTTTTGAAGAAATACCACTGACCGCCAATATATTGCCAGCCTGTCTTCATGACCCCGCTGTCGCCAAGGTAATACCATTTTCCGCCGATCTCCTGCCAGCCTTTACGCATGACACCGTTATTTCCGAAGTAATACCATCCGCCGTCAATAAGCTGCCAGCCAGTCCTCATTATTCCGTTGCTTCCGAAATAATACCAGGAGGATTCTACTTCCTGCCAGCCTTTGCGCATTACTCCGCTGTCTCCGAAGAAATACCAGGTTCCGTCAATGTCCTGCCAACCGGTCCTCATGATCCCGTTTCCGCCAAGATAGTGCCAGTTCTCCCCGTCTTGCTGCCAGCCTTTCAGCATTTCGCCCTGGCTTCCGAAGAAATACCAGTCCTTATCTATCAGGTTCCAGCCGGTGACCTTTTCGCCGTCGTTACCATAGTAATACCAGTAATCGCCTTCCCGGCTCCAGACATTCTTTGCTTTGGAAGGTGCGCTGAGCTTAACAGGTACACTTGCATGATCCGTCTCTTTTTCGCCATTAACATCCTCAACCATGATATATACAAAATACTTTGTACCCCAGTCGCTCACGCTGAGTGCCGAAGGAAGATTAAAAGCTCCTGTAGAGGTCTTTCCGTAAGTACCGGTCAATTCGCCATAATAGATGGTCTTTGCGTTATTCGTGTTTCCGGCTTTGTATTCTTTATCGAGGATAAGCACCGATGCACGGTTTGCAGATCCTGCATTGGAACCGGATACGGTATAAGGAACACTGATGGAAGAGCCGATCGAAGTCACAGATTTGCCACTCTGGACCGCAATATCAAGATTACTGTCCTTAACTGTAAGTTTATATTCAGCGCCCGAAGCACCTGATATTCCTGATATCAATGTCGACAAAAGTATCGAATACTGATCTAAGTTCATGGCAGGAGCAACACCCTGAGAGACACTTACACTCCGGTCCATCATATATCCTTCGGGATAAACGCTTCCGGCATAACGCGGAAGTGTTTTATTGGGGGAACGCAGCCACCAGGATACCGCTGTATCTCCTGAACGCTTGATGCGGTTGCTGATAAGATTCGTCTGCCACAGACCGGTCCATCCTGAAGTCTTTGACGTTACGCCTTCATCGGCGGAATAACCATATTCGGGCTTTAATGCCTCCTCCGCATCCAACAGAAAGACCTTGTCATCAAGAGCAGTTGTCGTACCATACATATACTCCGAAAAAGACCCTTTGTCATACACCTTTCCGCCGGGGACTTTGCTTACAGAAACCGCGAGACGCTCCCACGGCGTAAATGAACTGTTAAAGAAAGTGACATTGAGCTTTCTTTTCAGCTGCGAATTGCTCCAGACATTGGAACTGTTGGTCTCAGTATCGAAAACATCGTTAAAAAGTATTTTGTCACTGTCCAGCAGCATGGTCCTTCCGCCATATACAGTCGTTAAAGGCGAGAGCACACGGAACCTGATAGGCTCATAATTATAGCTTCCGAAATAAACATAACTGCCCGACCATGCTTTGTTAGCATCGGGAGCATCAGGTTTTGAGATCTGTGTCGTTCCGAACTGTGTGTTGGGATAAGCTTTAATGCTTGCCGCTCTGACATTGTCATCCCCTGATATCTTCGGGAAGAGCGAAAATGTTATAACTGCAGCCAAAAGACCTGATATCAGTTTGTCTTTTATATTTTTCATAGTGTTCCCTCCCGAAAACATATGTCTGATCAGCCTGCACTTCCGTTTATATTCGGTAAATAATCTCCTCTTATAGGATTCTTATCGACTAATTTCGTTTTAGGATCAACCTGATCGTTAAAATATGCTGCCATGACCTTTTTCGCGATCTCTACACAGGAAGAACCCCATTCACCCTTCTCGACCACGAGAGCAAGAGCTACTTCCGGATTATCTACCGGAGCGTAACAGATAAACAGACCATTGGAATACTCGCCTCTTAATTCCTCAAATCCCGTCTCGGCAGTTCCTGTCTTGCAGACCATCTTTATCGAGAAATTCTCATCGTTAAGCTGGGTACCGGCACTTGATCTCCAACCGTAAGATCCTGTTGCAACACATCTCATTGCCTGTCTTACTGCATTAATGTTCTCTTCCGCAATATTAAGATCCACCGATTCGGTCTGACCTTTATAAAGTATCGAACCGTCACTTGCGACAACTTTATCGATAACATAAGGTGTGCACAATTTATTCGTTGCTATGCCTGCAGTATATCTGCAGAGCTGAAGGATAGTAAAGCAGTCATCAAACTGACCGATGGCAGCCTGAGCGGTATTTGACGGGAACCACGTCTTATCATATACGGATTGTCTTGTAAGTCTTTTGTACTCGCGGCTTGACATAACGCCCGAGATCTCACCCGGCAGATCGATACCGGTCTTTACACCCAGCCCGAATCTGTTTGCCATAGCCGATATATTGTCGATTCCTGTCCATACGCCAAGGATATTAAAATAGATGTTGCAGGACTGAGCCATGGCATCATCCAGTGAAAGATCACCGTGTCCTGTCTCGGGATACTCAAGGCATTTGAAGATCCATCCGTCAATATCGTAAGGGCTTATACACGCGATGTGATTATTGGTCGGAGTGATCTTCCCTGCTTCAAGTGCAGCCAAGGCGGTACAAGGCTTGAAAGTGGAACCCGGTGCATACATCGACATGATCGCACGGTTCCATAAAGGAAGATCGACTGCGGTAATATCCTGATATTCATCGACTCCGAGATAATAATTAACCTGTATCTTTGCCTGTTCGTCTCCGTAATTGGCAATAATAAAGTCATTCGGGTCATAGTTTGGATAAGATGCCATTGCAACTATGGCACCGGTATTGACATTCATTAACACAAAAGCTCCGGCAGAAGCCGTCTTCATTCCGGTCTGCCTTATTTCCTCGGCCTCTCTGGCCTTTAAGATATATTCCTTTAAAGCCTGGGTGCCGACTTCCTGGATTCGTGAATCTATCGTCAGATATACTGTCGCGCCTTCTTCAGGAGAAACACCGTAATTATACGGGACGAACATTCCGTTCTCGCCTTCCTGCGTCCATATGCTGTACGGCGTGATCCCGCTCTTTCCGTGAAGATATCTTTCCATCTGTGATTCAACACCGGATTTGCCGACGACACTGTCACTTGTGTAACCGAAAGGTGCAAGATCCTGATATGTAACACTTGATATCTTACCTACATAGCCGAGAACATGACTCGCATAAAGTGCCTCTGTGGAATATGTACGTGCATATTCCTTTCCGGCAACAAGCCCCATGTAGTGATAATTCTGTTCCTCAAATTTTCTGATGAGTTCATCAGGAACATCAGTTGCGATCTTTACGGGGGTTCCCTTTATGAATGCCCAGTTATCAGTAAATATCTGGTATCTGATCCTGATTATCCTGTACGCTTCTTCGATCGTATAATTGTTGTCTATATTAAACTTCCGGCGCAGATAAAGGAAAAAGACATTGGGATCAGTCTTCACGTAATCGTCAGAAAAAGTAACGATAACACCCGAAGAATAATCTTTAAGTCCGAACAGGTTAGTATCTGTCTGCCAGAGCCTTATCTTTTCCTCGTCTTTGATAAATCTCGCCTTCGGATCAAGGACAAAATACTGGTCAAGATCCGCAACATCAATGCAGTGATACTCATCGAAAAGATAACTTAATTCAAGACAAAGCGAATTAAGTGAAGCATCATCCAGATAAGCATTTGCGATCATGACACTGTTGTATTCGGTCGTAGAGGCCAGAAGGATACCTTTTGAATCATAGATATCACCTCTCGGTGCCTGTGACACATACTGTCTTATGACACCCGATGAACTCTCTGACAATGTTTTCTGATAGTCGGTAAACTGAAGACTCGTCGTCATGACAAGTATTGCAATACCGAATGCAACGAAGCCAACACCTAAAACAAGATATCTGTTTGTAAGAAAAACAAAGATGCGCTTTAAGAGCGACCTTGTATCATTATTGCCGCCCTTTTCCGCGTTATGGTCAAATGCACCGTAATCGTCTGTCAGATTCCGAGCCATGAACCTTCTCCCTGCTTCTCGATCACTTCATCTTTTTTCGACCTGCCTCTGAAAGATACCGGTCCCAGGAATCTCAAAAGCAGGATCAAAGGTATCGAAGCTATAGTATTCAGTAATATCTGCGGCAGGAACGAATAGATCAACGCAGTGGAAAGAGTATAGATACCGGACCTTGTATCCGCCAATGTGCTCCATCCGAGGATCAAAAGGTATCCTGCAACTTTATAACAGGCTGTAACAAAAATGACTGCAACTATCGAAAACGGAACATTCCTGTGCATTCTTCGGGTAAAGAAGGACGCTCCGATGATGCCTGCGGCAAAAAGCGTAAAGACTCCGATAAATGCTGTAACCCTGACATCACCGTCCAGGCCTACTACAGCAGGCGGCGAGAAAACATCTCTGACCATTCCGCAGATAAATCCTACAACAGCTCCGTCCCAGAATCCGTTGAAATATCCGGACAGAACAACAAATACAAACATCAGATCGGCTGTCTGCCCCAAAAAGCTGAAAGTATCAGGAAATGATACCTGTAAGGAAGACAAAAGCAGAATATAGATCGCATAGACAACGATCTTTCTGATCCTGGCTTTTGTTTCCACATGAATGAGCTTCATAGATCATGTCCCTGCGCTTTGTGATTCTTCCGTTGTTTCTTCAACATAAGGCATCATGATAAACACATCCTCAAGTCTGCCGATCTGTGAGTTTGGTTTAAGCGTTGCAGTGATCTCGGAAGGATTAGAATAATCGACTGATACTATTACTCCGATAGGGATTCCTTCAGGGAATAATCCGCCGTCACCCGAAGTAACAATATTCATCCCGGGTTCGAGCTTTACATCCTCGTCGACATCTTTTACAAGGCAGAGACCCTGACGCTTGAGTTCGGCATCTCCAATTACCATAAAAGTTGCACCGTTAACGGCATTGACCTTTCCTGCAACGGCAAAGCCCTCATGAAGAAGAGGCAATACTCTGGATTCGGTATCAGAAGTCTCGATAACACGTCCGACAAGGTTCATCTCAACATCAAGAACAGGATAAGAATTACCCTCTTCCAAAACGATACCGTCTGCTTTTCCGGCATTCAGCCTTATCGTCGAGAACCACTCGTCGGATTCTCTGGATAAGATAGCAGCACCGTAGATAACGTAATTGCTGAACATATCCTTGATATGAAGCGCTTCCTTAAGCTCTTCATATCTCAATGCAGCTTCCTCGTTCTGGGTCAACCGGTATCTAAGATCTGCTATCTGTTCTTTTAATGCCTTGTTCTCTTCTCTTATAGCAATACCGTCAGTAATTGCTGACCAGAAATCCGACAGGGTATCTCCTGCCCGCTTAACAGCCGACTGAGTCGGACTGCCGACAAGCTGGACCGGTTTGAGAAGATTCTTTACAGGGCTGCCGGGAAGCAGGCTCAATATGGAACCTGCCGCCAAGAGAAGCAGAACGATAACTGCTATGAACCATTTTGATCTAAACAGTTTTTTCAAGAATACTCTCCTGAAAAGTTAAAGGATCAGCCCTTCTTACCGCAGCAATTCTTATATTTCTTGCCGGATCCGCAAGGGCAGGGATCGTTACGACCGATCTTGTTTGAATGAGCTATATTGGATTCACGGTATGCTTTCGTGATCTCCTGTCTCTTCTCATCTGTGAGGATATTCTTCCAGGACGGAATATCATAGAGCCAGTCAGCTTTAGCATCACGCATGTTGTAATAAAGCTTCTCGTAATCGATCGAAAGACTGAAACTGTAGTCATCGTCGATTGCTTCCATATCGATCTCATCACCATTTGTAAGGCTTGACTTGATGCCGTCGATAAAACCGACGAATACATCCATTGAATCCTTAGGGAAATCAAGCTTCTTGGCAAGCTCTGCAGCGGTACCGTTCAGAAATTCCGCATTATCGGGATAGCTTCCGAGGATCTTCTCGTAAGCAACCTTTTCGAGAGCATAATAGCGGTTGATATATTCAACATATTCCTGTCTGTTGGAAGCATCTTCTGATTTGTCCATCCAGGTCTTGTAATAACTCATTTTTTGTAATCCTCCGAAATATAACTGATTAGAGTTTTGCAGCTACGGCTCTGAGGAATTCCTCGGTCGTAACGACTTTTTTATTCTCATTTTCAAGGAGATTATTGAGGTCTCCGGTAATTGTACCCTCTTCGATAGTCTCGACAGATGCCTTCTCTATCTTGTCGGCAAAAGCCTCAAGATCGGCAAGACCGTCTAACTGAGCTCTCTTTCTTAAAGCTCCGGACCATGCAAACAATGTAGCCATAGGGTTCGTCGATGTCTGCTCTCCGTTAAGGTGTCTGTAGTAATGTCTTGTAACGGTTCCGTGAGCAGCTTCGTACTCGTAAACGCCCTTTGGCGAGACAAGGACTGATGTCATCATTGCCAATGAACCGCAGGCAGATGCAAGCATATCACTCATGACATCACCGTCATAATTCTTAAGCGCCCATACAAAACCACCCGAAGAACGCATAACTCTTGCTACGGCGTCATCGATAAGCGTGTAGAAATATGTAATTCCGGCAGCCTCGAACTTATCCTTGTATTCTGTGTCATAGATATTCTGGAATATTTCCTTAAAACGGCCGTCGTACTTCTTGGAGATCGTATCCTTTGTGGCAAACCAGAGATCCTGCTTTGTATCCAAAGCATACTGGAAGCATGAGCTTGCAAAAGCAGCAATGGATTTGTCCGTGTTATATAAACCCTGAACAACTCCCGAATCCTTATATTCAAAGATCGTCTGGCTCTCACTTCTTCCGTCGGGATATGTGATAACAAGATCTGCTCTTGCAGGACCGTCCACCAGGAACTCTGTATCCCTGTAAACATCTCCATATGCATGTCTTGCGATAGTGATCGGTTTCTCCCAGCATGAAACAAAAGGCCTGATTCCCTTTACCAGGATAGGCGCTCTGAAAACAGTACCGTCGAGAATAGCTCTGATTGTTCCGTTCGGGCTCTTCCACATCGTGTGAAGATTGTACTCGGTCATTCTCTGCGCGTTTGGTGTGATCGTTGCACACTTAACCGCAACTCCGAGTTCATTTGTCCTGTTGGCAGCATCGATTGTAACCTGGTCTGCTGTCTCGTCTCTGTGCTTTAACCCTAAGTCGAAATATTCTGTCTTCAAATCAACATAAGGCAATATGACAATATCCTTTATCTGCTTCCAGATAATCCTTGTCATCTCATCCCCGTCCATCTCGACAAGGGGAGTCTTCATCTGAATCTTAGCCATAAGAACTCCATTCTTTAAATAATACTAAAAGATTTTAAGACATTAACCCTCTATCGTCAAATCGAAAACCGTGACAAAAAGTTGGTATTTTTGCTCATGTCATCAAATTGACTGAGCTTTCATTCACTCTCAGACTTTTACAGATCATCAAACTGCTCTGTTGCCGCCAAATGCTGAAGCCTTGACCAGGACTATCTCCAAAGAATACCGCTCATCTATAAGTCCGTGCTTAAAATCGCTGTCCGAGTCGGCAGCGGCCAGATAAAGCTTTATCAGTTCGTTCATTTCAAAGCTCCTTGCCTGTGAACAGAGCTTCTTTGCCCTGAAATCGTTCATTCCCGTCCGATCGACAAGAACTCCGGGATTTCCGGCTTCTTTTGCCATTATCAGTGCTTTTATGTGACCTGCTATTGATGCCCTGATCTTTACCAGGGGTTCTTTGTTTGCGATGAGTTTATCGAGCGTTCCGAGTGCAATGTTCGCATTGCCGCTCCCGCAGGCATCCATGATATCGAAGATCTTACCGCTCAGATCAGCAGGACAGCAAAGTTCAACTATCTCAGGTGTTATCTCCGTATAGCCTTTGCTCTGGCAGTAAAGAGTAAGCTTGTTTATCTCGTTTACGAGTTCCATCATATTGCCGGAACATCTTGAAGCCATTGAATTGGCGGCATCAAAGCCTATCCTGAGGTTTTCTTTTCCGAATCTGTTCGATATCCATCCTATGAGCTCGTTATCCTCAAATCCGTTCATCGAAGCAACTGTTCCATACTGAAGGAATGCCTTAAATGCCTTCTTCCTGCTGTCTGCCGAATCCTCGAAAAAGGCAACGACCGCTGAAGAAGGAATATTCTTCAATATTTCAAGATCCTTTTCGGTCAGTTCCCTGTTGGGAAGTCCTGACTGCTTAACTACGATAAGCCTTTTAGGTGACATCCAGGGCGGCATGGAGATAAGTTCTTCGAGCTTGCCCATATCGAACTTGTCACCTGTTCTCGTATCAAGCAAAGCAAAATCCATGTCTTCTGCCCCGGGGCCGAGACATGCCTTCTTTAACATGGATACCGCACCGTCGGTCATATAGTCTTCGGTGCCATACAAAAGCAAAAGCCCCAGAGAATCAGGTTCTTTACTGATCTTGTTTAACATCTGCCTGGAGTTCAGGACTCCCTTGGGAAGAGCTTTTGCCTTTGCCATCAGTTAATGTCCTCCAAAGACCTCCGGATATCTGCTCTTAAACAGGATATCCGTATCACAATCCTCAGGCACGCCGTCGATCTTGCCGATCGAACCGGTCTGCCACATCGTGTAATCACCTTCGTAACTCGTCTCCTTCACATAATGAGCAAGCCAGACATCGTAGCCTGCAGGCTCCCATATAATCTCAAGATAATATTTGCTTGAATATAAGATCGTACTAAGACCGTTAGACTCCATGATTCCGGCAAACTCATAGAAGAGATTGTTGATATCAACAATGCTCATCTTATATTTCTGGAAATGATTCCAGCTCTCCCAGTCAAAAGCCACCGGAAGATCAAGTTCCTTGTCCTCAAGCACTTTCAGCAATTCCTTACAATGCTCATGAAGTTCTTCAATGGTGCAGTCAGTAGAATAGTAATATACGCCGATATAAAGCCCGGCTTCCTTTGCATCCCTGTAATACTCTTCGAACTTACGGTCCTCACCTAATTCGCCGTTGTTGTATATCATGGCTCTGAGCATTACGAATTCACAGCCTGCCGCCTTGACCTTTTTAAAATCTATATCACCCTGATATCTTGAGACATCGATACCGTACGCAATATCGCTGCCGGGATATCTGGCCATAAAATCACTGTAAGCAAGAGTCTTGTGTTCATCTGCTCCGCCACCGCCGGAACCGCCTCCGCCGGAGGAACTCGGAACATAAACCTTTACCGTCATATTTCCGGACTTGGTGTTGCCCGCATTATCAGTCAGCTTAAGCGTTACGGGATAGCTTCCGGCAACAGATGTATCCACCTCTCCTTCAACACTGAGCGAAACGTCGCTGTCACAGTCATCGATATATCCGACATATCTGTCAGCATCAAATTCGCTTCCGATCTCTACGCTGACACTCTCCGGCAGATTAAGGAACATCGGCGCCTTCGTATCAATGTCGGGCATATCCATATGAGGGATAGCCGGTGCGGGAGTAGGTGTCGGTGTCGGTGAACCGGTAGGCAAAGGAGTCGCTGTCGGTTCGTTATCATCAGCAGTTGCGGCCGTATTGATATCATTACCGTCTCTCATTCCTTCCGTATATCCTGTGGGATCTGATCTGCATCCCGTAAATGACGTCAAAACAACCGACGTCACCATTAAGGCAACGAGCGAAGTCCGCAATAGCTTTGTTCTGTTTCCACTTATTCTTTTCATAAATATCTTTGATTTTTCCTTCCTGCAATTCCCATATGCAATCTCGATTATAACAAACATCCCCTGTTTTCCAGCGAAGTTTATGGGACAAAATAAGGCAAAGGTGTTCTGTACAGGCCTCAGCTCAAGCAGATCGAGAGTGAATGTTATGTGTCCGAATTAACCACGGGAGTCCCCTGACGGACTCTAATTTATTAGATAATTGTTGATCAGCATCTCCAAAAGTTTTATATCAAGGGGTGTATTACTTGTCTCCATTGTAATGATCAGCCTGTCACCCAAACAAATTCCGTTTTTCTGATAAGAATTGATTTTTCTGACATTCTTATTTGCGTAATCCGGATCATCCATCCGGCCCAGATGTTCCCAATAACAGATTTTCCGTCTTTTAACATTCAACGCACTAAAATCAGGATGAATAACTCCCATTCCTTCAAGATACAAAGGACATTCATACCTATACGGAACCTTAAACTTAGAAAGAGTATTTGCAATGATTATCTCGGACTTAGATCTGACCCTCTCGTTCTTATCTGTATAGAATCTTGAATCATCTTCTTCCTTAAATGCCTTTGGTTCAAAAGATTCCGCCAGCCAAGCCTCCGTATACTGCTCATCAGTCAATCTTATTGGTTTTATCAGTTTTTGCCGCCCTTTACTGAGCGTCTCGTAGTAGTTTTCGGGAGATAATGCGTTGATTTTCCTGATCTTTTCAAGTCGGCTCAATTCACTTTCAACAAGTTTTAAAGTCTTTTCCAGATATTCATATGTCGCAACCTGCGATGCTAAGTAACGTTTATCTGATTTCAGATATATTTCTTTTCCATTTACCGGTCGCAACAGGATCTGGTTATTTTTCGCGAACACATGAACATGGTATTCAGGAACACCTTTATATTTCAGATTTGCTAACCTCTTTTCTATAAGTTTTTTATAGCTGTTTAATTCAGCTAGTCTTTCACTTAAATAGTCATTCATACATCTATTCCTCCCATTCTTTGATTAATTAGATTGTCATTACCTACAAATATGTGAAAACTACATTTCTGTAGGCATTTCGTACCTTGATAAGCTACCGTCATACCTACATTTTTTCGAAAAATGAATTTCTGTAGGTATTTCGTACCTTGATAAGCTACCGTCATACCTACATTTTTTCGAAAAAAGAATTTCTGTAGGTATTTCGTACCTTGATAAGCTATCGTCATACCTACATTTTTTCGAAAAATGAATTTCTGTAGGCATTTCGCACCTTGATAAGCTACCGTCATACCTACATTTTTTCGAAAAACAGATTTCTGCAGGTATATTGCTCAATGAAAAAAAGATATTTATCATTCAATATTCCAGCATCACCGCCCCCTCCTCATCAGTCCTGAAAACTATGCAGCCGTATGAATCGAGTCTGTCCAGTGTGGAAGGCGCCGGGTGGCCGTAAAAGTTATAGGCACCAACAGAGATCACGGCGATTTCAGGAGAACAGGCATCGATAAATTCCTCCGATGAGGAATACTTAGAACCGTGGTGTGCTACCTTCAAGATGTCGCAGTCAAGATCTGTTCCTGATCCTGTCAGCTGAGATTCAGTCACGGTTCCGATATCACCCGTAAACAATATGGATGTATCGTCTTCTCCGATAATATGGAGCATAAGGACCAGGCTGCTTTCATTTCCTCCATTTGAAGCAGAAGACGGATAGAGCACATCAAGATACACCTGTTCTGAAAGATCAATCCGTTCTCCTGCCGTGAGGAGCTGAAGCTGACTGAGAAAATCTTTTTTCAGATCACCGTTCAGACCGGTGGCTTTGAAGAATTCCTCCACATCTTTATCACGGTCATCAAAGGACGGAACATAGTTCGCTGATATGATCCTTGTCCTTCCCTGCCCGAAAAGAGCTGCAATGCCTCCTGCGTGATCAGCATCCCAGTGGCTCATAATGCATATATCGACCTGATATATGCCGTAATAATCCAGGATATCCCTCACAGTAGAATCACCCTTTTCATATGTGCCTCCGTCAATGAGACAGGACATATCAGGAGTCATGATAAGACAGCAGTCGCCCTGGCCGACATCCGCAAAGACCACACGGCAGACGGGTTTATTCAGGACCGGGATCATTTCAAAACCTAACGCTACTGCAAGAACAACAGCAGAAAGCTTTTGAAACAGCCTTTTTACAAGGCATTCAGGAAGCATAAAGAGGAATAAAGCGACCGCAAGTGCTGCAAGAAACGGTTTTCCCGGATGAAAAGCAGCTCCGGACTTTTCAGTTAAGGAAGCACCATTCTTAACAATAAGCATCAGCGCCTTTAGACAGAGCAGTACAGGAGCTGAAAGATAGCAAGCCCAGAACGGCAGGAGCGAGCAAAGGATAAGGCACGGGACAAAGCAGGTGCAGGCCGTTTGCGCAGCAAAAGAAGCAGCTATCTGGATCACCATATGCAAAAGATCAGGTCTCATCGAGATATCTTCCCAGAAAGGGATCATGCCGAGCATTGCGGCAACAGGAGCAGCAAGCATCCCCGATAAACGTTCACCAAGGCGTAAACACTTAAAAAGACGGGCTAGCCTTCCACTAAAGAGTTTAATCGCAATTACGGCACAAAAGCTCATCTTGAATCCTGATGACATCGGCGAGAACGGATCTGCTGCGATCATTACGACCGAGGCAAGACTTACGGCAGAGACCCAGTCTCTCATGGCAAATATGCAGATGCTCATTACCGCTGACCTTGTAACCGAATCAGTCCAGCCTGTCATACAGCCGATCAACAGCGCAAAGACAACGTGTATGACAAAAGCCTTTCTGCGCTTAATGTTCAGCATTTCAAGGAAAAGCGGAAGGCACGCAAGAAAACCCGCAAAGTGCGTACCGGACACGGCAAGAAGATGTGAACAGCACGATAGTCTGAAATCACGTATGATATCGTCATTTACAAGGGATTTATCACCTGTGCAGACTCCGGCCGCAATTGCGGTATATGTCTCATCAAAACCTGAAGTAACTGTATCTACCGCGCTTTTTTTGAGATCGAAGAAGAATCTCTGAAGATCTGCAAAGATATTAATCGGGAACCGTGATTTTCGGATGACTTTATAATGCTCACATGAAAAGATATATAGGATGCCCCGGGATCTTAAATATTCTCTGTAATCGAATTCTCCCGGATTGCCCGCTTTATCAGGAACCTTAAGTTTTCCGTATATTTTCAAACAATCGCCCGGATCAAGTGATAAAAGATCCTGTTTTTCATCCCTGAACCTAAGTTCCACGCGGGCTCCGTTTTCAAGCCTTACGGTTACATCCGCATCCCCCGAAAGATCGTAAGACACATCCGTGATATGGCAAATGTATTGACACTCTCCCGTCTCACACTCATATTTCAGGTCCGAACTTATAACATAACCCGAAAATACCAATGCCATGCACAAAAAAGCAGAGATGATCAGACACCCGCTTTTATTTACGTTGCTTTGACACAAAGCAAAATGTGAGGGCTTGAGACATACCGCAAACATCAACACAGCAAAGCTCATGATTATAGCGGGAATAACCGAAGCAAAATAAAAACTGAGGTAACAGCATAAAAGCATAAGGACCGCAGGTATCAGACACGGCCGTTTTGATGATACGATCAATAAATATCGTGCAAACTGATCAGGACTTAGAAGAATAACCTCTCTAAGTGCCTGAAAACCGTTATTCTGTCTTGTTTTGCCATAAAAGTTCTTCATGTTAAAATTCTAATGCGGAGCTTTGTCGGTTTTAGTCTCAACTTTCGTACAAATACCGACAAACAACCGACAAAAACGACAAGTTCAACACTTTGAACAGAGTTATATACAAGAGATATTTATGGGAATTAATTACGGAAAGATCAGATATCTTAAGACATGCGCTTCGGTAAAAGACCTGCCGGACGATAATATCCCCGAGATCGTACTTGCCGGAAGATCTAATGTGGGAAAGTCCTCACTGGTAAATGCACTTGGAGGATCCAAAAAACTTGCCAGGGTATCACAGACACCGGGCAAGACTCAGCAGATAATCTATTTTGATATGGACAGTCAGGCCCTCCTTGCCGATCTTCCCGGCTACGGCTTTTCCAAAGCATCAAAGACAAAATCGGCGGGGTTTTCAAGCCTTTGCGACAATTACTTCAGAGTAAGGAAAGGGATCGACCTCGTACTTCTGCTGATAGATATCAGACATGAGCCTTCAGATGACGATATCAGCATGCTAAATTACCTTAACAGCTGCAATCTTCCCTATTTT
>JAEEGL010857239.1_pt1 | contig 16681 bp, 13 predicted proteins | sample 9134231 | NCBI WGS metagenome assembly JAEEGL01 (sample SAMN16246548, study PRJNA631951) | gut metagenome | biome: gut microbiome; feature: rumen; material: fiber-attached | host: Bos | place: Iran: Karaj | collected 2018-10 | reverse complement strand
TTGTGGTGTGTCTTGAACGGACGAGCCGACGCGCCGCCATAAATCGGCTGCAAAATCGGGGTCTCCACTTCGAGGCAGCCAATCGAATCGAGGTATTGGCGCATCGTGTTTACGAGCCTTGTCCTCTTGATGAACACCTCTTTTACTTTGGGATTTACAATCAAATCCACATAACGCTTCCTGTACCTCTGCTCGGGGTCGGTGAATGCGTCATAGACCTTGCCGTCCTTCTCCTTGACGATTGGGAGCGGCTTCAACGACTTGCAAAGCACCGTAAATTCCTGCACGTGAACCGAAAGTTCGCCGGTCTTGGTGATGAATACGTAGCCTTTCACGCCGATGATGTCGCCGATGTCTAAGAGTTTTTTATAGACCTCGTTGTACATCGTCTTGTCGTCGCCGGGGCAGATGACATCGCGGTTGAAGTAGCACTGAATCCTGCCCTTCTCGTCCTGCAATTCGGTGAACGACGATGCGCCCATAATGCGGCGGCTCATAATCCTGCCCGCAAGGCAAACGTCCTGATAATTGTTTTTTTCAGGAGAATAATTGCTTCTGATTTCGTCGGTATGTGCGTTGACATCGTATTTGGCCGCCGGATAGGGGTCGATGCCAAGTTCGCGGAGACGTGCAAGCGACTGCCTCCTTATCTGTTCCTGTTCTGAGAGTTCGAGATTGTTCATCGTTTTATGTCTTATTTTATGGGCGCAAAGGTACTGAAATCTATTGATGTAGCAAAATTTTTTTTGTACAGATTTACCTCACCATTCCCAAAATCACCGCCGCCGGCGTTTCCTGCATCTTGATAAAGGAAAACATCTTTTTCCCCGCGTCCTTGAGGCTCGCTCCAAAAAGATACACAGTGTCGTCGATTATCAGAAATCTGTCGTGTACATTTTGACAGAGATTTACGGTAATTGGCGGGTATTGTGCGTTGTAACGCCTCACAGCCAACTGAAAATCAGGCGAATTTTGTTTGGTGTAAATTGTTGCCGAAACGTTTGCAGCCCTCTTGCTGAGCATTGTAAGGACGGTCTCGTCAACATAATTGTCGATTATTGTGATGGTTTTTTTAGCCTGTTTGATGAGGCTGATGATAAGTACCAACGCATCAAAAATCTGTCCGTCGTAAAAAACGCCCTCCACCGGCGGCAAAGAGGTGCGCACAAAGAAATCGACTTTGTTTTTTAAATCGGCAATGTCGTCATTTTGCACGGCAACCGTATGCTCCAAATCTGTAAGCCGCTGATTGATGGCATGACCTTTCAACAGATATTGTTTGAGAATGCTATTGGACCATTGCCTGAATTTGATGCCCTGTGTAGATTTTACCCTGTAACCAACTGACAATATCATGTCAAGGTTATAAAACTCCACATTTCGCTTCACAGCCCTGCCATTTTCAATTTGAACTGTCGCAAATTTTGCGACAGTTGGAATTTGTGCCAACTCTTCTTGCAACGCATTGGCAATGTGTTTGCCGATTGTTTTTACATCGCGGTCAAACAATATTGCAATTTGCTGACGGTTGAGCCAAACCGTATCATTGTCCATCCTTACTTCCAACTTAATTGTCTCATCTGGCTGATACATAATGATTTCGCCAGTGTCAACGGTTTCGGAGACATTCGGATTTTCGAGCCATTGTTTTAATTTTTCGACTTTTTGAGGCTGGATTTGTTGGGCGATAATGAGTAGATTTTCCTCGTCGGCAACATCGGTAAATCGCATCTTTCCGTCTGCCGCAAGTAGTTTCAATCGGTTACAATTTGTAACCGGTTGAAGTCTATTTTTAAGTACTTTCCAATAGTTGCGTGCCAATTGGAAGTCAGGTTGCTCCGTAAGCACCTGCACCACGTCAACCACTGAGAAATAATACTTTCCCTCGTCCGCGCTCCATACGGTGCGGATTTGGTTGCCCTCAAAGTTTTTTATGTCGGTTTGCGATGCCATTGCGTTTTGTTTTTTGACGGCGTAAAGATAAGAAGGATTTTAATTGCGGCAAAGGTGTATGTTAGAAAAAAATAAAAATAAAATAAAATACCCAAAAAGCCGTAGATTATTGGTAACATTTTTGTATCTTTGAGCGTTAAAAAATATATACCAATACAAACCGCTATGAACAAGATTGTCATCATATCTGCGCCTTCGGGGTCGGGCAAAAGCACCCTCATCAGCCGGTTGATGGAAGACAAGGAGTTGAGGCTCGAATTTTCCATCTCCGCCACCACACGCCCGCCGAGAGGTCAGGAAGTGGACGGCAAGGATTATTATTTCCTCACGCCAGAAACCTTCCGCGACTTCATCAGCGCAAACATGTTTGTGGAATACGAACAGGTGTATCAAGACCGTTATTATGGCACGTTGTACCGCGAACTCAACCGCATTTCCGACAACGGCAACAACATCATCTTCGACGTTGACGTGAAGGGCGGCATCAACCTGAAAGGAAAGTTTGGCAGCAACGCCCTCTCGATATTCATACAGCCGCCGTCGGTGGAGGAATTGAGGCGCAGGCTGGAGAAGCGAGGCACCGACTCCGAGGAGGAGATTGCCAAGCGCGTCGCCAAAGCCGAAGAGGAGATGTCGCACGCCGGGCAGTTTGACCATATAGTTATCAACGACGACCTCGAACTCGCCACCGCCGAACTGAGGGGCATCGTAAGCGGTTTTTTGAAATGACAACAACTTTAACACAGACCATACATGGCAGACACTATTATAAATAAGGTGGGGGGCGACAATCTCAAATCGTTCCTCGACTCGATGCCGATGTCGATGGTGATGACCGATGGCAACGGGCGCATCAGGTATGCCAACGCGGCGTTCCGCAGCCGGTATCACCTCGACGAGGACGTGGCTGCGGGCGAATTGCTGTGCGAGGTGATTGCCTGCGATAATTTTTTCAAGCCGGGCGGCATCTGCACACAAAACTGTGGTCAGTGCAAGATGTACGAAATGGAGCATGAGGTGATGGCAACGGGGCGGCGGATAGTGCGTAAAATGTTTACATATCAGCGTCTTATCGAGGGCAAGCCTCACAAGCGCAGCCTTAGAATATCGGCGGTGCCAATGGATTATTGCGGCAGTAAGGCAGTGATTTTAAGTTCTGACGACGTTACCTTCGAGCGCAACGCCATCAACGAACTTACCGACACCATAATGAACCTCCGCGAATCCCGCGACAACACCGAACAGGAAAACAAGGAAAACCGCGACCTCGCCACCTATCTCAAATGGATGAACGAGTCGCTCCAAAAGGAAAAAAACAAACTCCGTCTCCTCTTCGACAACATGACTACGGGCTTCATGCTCGCGCATTACAAGGACGGCGAACTTTATTTTCAGGAGGGCAACAACAAACTCGGCGAATTGCTAAAAACCAACATGACAAGGTTTTGCGGGCGGCGGCTAATTCCTGAGTCGGAGTATTACACGCCGGAGTTTTTCAACCACATGCTTGCCGTCATCGAGACGGGGCGGGCGCAGGATTTTACCACCACCGTTCCTAACAAGGACATTGCTCTCGACCTCCGTATAAATATGTATATGCCTGAGCCAGACTATGTTGCTATCATTGTAACCGACATCTCTGAGGAGACCAAGGCTCACCGCGCCAACATGGAGCAAGCGCGCCAACTTCGCAAACTCAACGTTATCCTCGACGACCGCAACAGCGAGTTGCAGAAGGCGGTGGAGACCAAAAACAAGTTTATCTCCCTCATCGCCCACGACCTCCGCAACCCTCTCAACGCCATCAACGGTCTCTCCGACCTCCTCACCAAACGCCTTAAACCCGAAACCGACCAACGCGCCTTAGACATGGCCAAGGTGCTGCACCAATCGGCAAAAGGCGCATCAGAACTACTTGACAATCTGTTGATTTGGGCGAGGACGCAGCAAAACACCATACAGTTTAACCCCGATACGCACAACCTCCACGCTGTAACAGCCGAGACCCTCAGCGAAATCAAGGTGCAGGCAGACCGCAAGCACATCATGCTCATCAATCAAACTGAGGCGGACGACACGGTGTGGGCAGATAAGTTGATGCTTCAGACCATCATCCGCAACATCACCTCAAACGCCATCAAATTTACCAACGAGGGCGGATTGATAGTAATCGGCTCCAATCAGACCGCCGAGACCACCGAAATCCGCATCGAGGACAACGGCGTGGGCATGACAGAGGAGACTATCCAACGAATCCTCCAAACCACCGAACTCAATTCCACCAAAGGCACATCGGGCGAGAGCGGCACGGGCATGGGCTTGATAATCTCCAAAGAGTTCATACAGAGGCACAAAGGTACGCTCAACATCGAATCCACAGTTGGCAAGGGTTCCACTTTCATCATAACCCTGCCATGCGACTCTAAAAAAAATGATGAAAAAAAATGAAAAAAAAATTTTGCGTTTGAAAATTTTTATATATTTTTGGACGGCATAAAAAAGGCAAAATGAAGATTAATATACCGACATATCCGGCAGGTACATTCTGCATAGAGCAAGTGGGTGGTGGCGCAGGCTACCTCCTACTCGATTCTATTATCGAAACTCACGACGACATGGCGGTATATTGCGGATGGACGAGTTACAGGATTAGGACGCTCAATTCGGCAGCGGCGCGGTTCCTTGGCGTTACCAAAAAAGAGGCTGTGGGCAGAGGATTCTTTGACCTGATGCCGGCGCAGTTTTCACAGGGTGAGTTGGAGGAGATAGCCTCCCTCAAAAACGACCGCGAACAGGTGGTGGAACTCCTTCTCAACTCTTCCGACGACAAAGCCTTCAACGTAAAAGTGGCGGCGATGGACGACGGAGTGCTATTTATTATAAAGAGTGTCAACAAGGTGGTGGACAACTCCGAGGAGACCAACTTCAAGATGCTGTTTGAAAACATGTCGTCGGGATTCGTGTTCCTCAAAGGCATTACGGACGACAAGGGCAACATCACCAACCATCAGGTGCTTGACATCAACTCCGCCTTCGAGATATACTTTGACAAGGACAAGGAACAGGCGATAGGCAAAAACATCGATGACGTAATCCCCGACATCGACGAGAGCGTAGTGAGGATTCTATCAAAATCCGCCCTCACCGGCAATTCGTACAGCGGCAAATATTACCATCCCGCTACCAAAAAACATTTTGAAGTGCGCACCTACTCGCCGCGCAAAGGTTTTTCTGCGGCGGTCTTCAACGACATCAAGCACGAGATAGAAGTGCGCAACGACCTGATTATCAAGAACGAAATCTCCAAAGCATTCGCCCTCGGACACGATGTGAGTCTGTACAAGGTGGTGCTCGACTTCGTATTGAAAACCACCGAAAGCCTTGGTGGTTACATCGGCTACGTGCATCAGGGGAGCAAGGTGATATCCTTGGCACACACCGACGAAGGCAAACTTCCCCCACCCGACGAAAAAGGCGAGATAACATTCCTTGTAAAGGACTACCCAGGATTGCAGTCCGTAATCGACACAAAGGAACAAGTGATTGAGACCAATGTATATGGCTGCACCTCAATCATTACAACGCCTGTATTGGACGGAGACAAGGTGATAGGATTGATTGGTATCATCAATTCCAACAAGCCATACGACTTCAAGTCCAAAAACTTTCTCAAAGGTCTTGCAGACTATATGTCGCCACTCATGGTGGCAGAAATCAAAGAACGCCAGTACAAACGTCAACTCGTGGAGGAGAAGGAACGCGCCGAGCGCAACGAGAAACTCAAGACCGCCTTCCTCGCCAATATGTCGCACGAGGTGCGCACGCCCATGAACTCCATCATTGGGTTCGGACAGTTGCTCGCAAAGTCGTCCACGCTCTCCAACAAGGACAAACTTTACGTGGACTACATCTCGCAGGCAAGCAAGCGACTCCTTTATATAATAGAGAACATAATGGAGATGTCCAAGTTGCAGACGCAGCAAAGCAAGGCCACGGTGTCGTCTGTTAACATCAACTCGATGCTCAAGACCATCTACAACGAGATGGAGACCTTTGCCGTTGGCAAGCACATCGCTCTTGTCCCGATGCCGTCTTGTTCCGACGACGAAAGCAACGTGATTACAGATAGTTACAAGGTGAAGAAAACCCTCACCTGCCTCATATCCAATGGCATCAAGTTTACGAGCCAAGGCAGCGTGTCGTATGGTTACACGATAGAAGGCAAATATATCACCTTCTTTGTGCGCGACACGGGCATAGGCATCCGCAAGGAGTTGCACGAGAGTATTTTTACCACATTCCAACAGGCAGAAAACGTCCTCGAACGCAAATACGACGGCGTTGGCGTAGGTCTGTCGCTCTGCAAAGGCTACATAGACATACTTGGCGGCAAGATTTGGCTCGAATCCGCCCCCAACGAAGGCTCCACTTTCTACTTCCGTCTCAAAAATCTCGAAGTGGGATAGGATAGGGCTGTGTTAACAAACCCTAATAATTTAATCAAATCTTAAAATTGGCATAATCAAAAAGTCAAAAATTCTCCCCATCTTTGCGGTGTCATCAAAATGGTGGCACGAGGCGGTCAGGCGCATTTAAAAACAACATTCAGCACCCGACCGCCCCGGATTAAAGAACGAAAAATCGACGGGATGAATCTTATCAACCATAACATCGACCACGTTTCCTACAAGTGCCATGCTGCATACGTTGCGGCGGCATCGTCTCCCGTCGGGAGTCGCATCTCTTTGCGGCTTCAAAAATTTAATCAACATGAAAAAGTTATTCTTGACGCTGTTGTTGATAATAGCGATCGCGATGTTGTCCACCGGCAACAAACTGATGAGCGAGCGTTATATACACGACAGTCGGATTGCCACTCACGACGGCACCTATTTCGATTTCGAACGGAGTCTTGCCGAGAGCGAGCGCAGAAACTATGAAGTCGCCATCGACTTCATCAAACTTCACGAAGGCTTTGCAAACGGCAGGGCTTACAGATGTGTCTCAGGCAAGTTGACTATTGGCTATGGACACGTCATTAGACATGGCGAGCATTTCCCCGAACAGATTTCGGAGCGATTCGCTGACAGTCTGTTACGCGCCGACTTCAAGGTGTCGTATGCGGTGGCAAACAAGTATTTCCCGGAGCAAAGGGGCAGCCGCAAAATTGTACTTGCGCACTTTGTATATAGCAAAGGCATAGGCTCGTTGCTCAAAAGCGGTCTCCGCCGTCAGATAGAGGCAGGTGGCGAGGTCGATAAAGAATTTGCCAAATGGTGTTATTACACCGAGTACAAGACTGGCAGGAAGGTCTATTCCAAAGTTGCCGCCCGCATCCAACAATGGGAACGCGACATGTGGCACAAGGACGACATCCTCTATGTAAAATCCACGTTGCAAGAACGCGGCTACCGATAGTTTTTTTGAAGATATTTTGAAAATATTTTTTAGAACATCAAAGCCCGTCTTTCTTCATAAAAAAGAGAGGGACTGAAATTGAAGATAACACAACGGCGGGCTTTGATATTTACAATTTTTCTTGTATTTGCGCCGCTTGATTCTCAGCATCGCGGCGACCATCCCAAAAGGCGGCAATATGTATTATGTCTCCTTCTCGTCCCACGCTTCTTCTTCGGGGATGCCTAATCCGGCATCGAATCTTGCAACTGCCTCGTCGATTTCCGCTATCATATCTTCCTTAGTCATACGCGGCCATGGCGACGGCATAGCCAAATATTCTTTGACCCACCATTCGTCGTCATCTTCGTTTGCATTGATTTTGACGGTATCGTTGTTATCTTCCTCGTTGCCAATGCTTTGCACCAAGTCCCAATAATGCTTGGCGTTGCTTGTATTTATCTCGTCGGTTTTCATAGGGCGTGGTAATTATGTTGTTTTAATTGCGTCAAAGATAGCGGATTTTGGTAGATTTTGCAAGAAAATGAGGACAAAAAATCTTGACTTTGTGTTTCTGTCTATTATAAAATAATAAATATGCAAAATAATGTACTGATAATCAATTAATTGTAAAAAGTTTTTACCAAATCTACTTAAAAAAGCGAGATTTGGTAAAAACTTTTTTGAATATACTAATTGTCAGGTGTTGCAATTACTGCACCGTATGTTTCAGTGTTATCGTCTGCCTGTTTGTTATCGTGCCGCGCTTATCCACGCGGCCGTTTTTATCTACGATGGAGACGTTGTAACTAATCGGGTTTTGCGACTTCTCGCGCCACTTGAAGCAAACTACCTTGATGGTGTAGGTGCCGGGAGTGGGTTTGAGCCAGTAGATATTCTCCTGCGGGCGCGTTGTGGTGCCGATGAGGGCGTTGGCGTCGAGGTCGAGGATGCCCGTGCCGCCTTGACAGGTCGCCTTGCGCTTGGAGAAGTAAATCTCGTTGCCGCAGGGGTCGATGACGTGGAGGTCGAGGTCGGTGCGGCAATACCATTGGAGGTTGATGCGGAGGTCGCCGCTTTCGCCTTTGAGGTCGTCCTGTTTGTTATTGTTTGGCGGAGGCGTGGGTTTGGGTTGCTCAATCTTGGTGAGCGGGATGGTGCGCGAATCCTGCGTGTTGAGTTGCGCGAGAGTCTTGTTCTTCACCTTGGTATTGTTGCCGTTGTAGCCAGATTTGGTGGCGGCTATTGAGAGTTTGTCGGTGTCGGAGATGTCGCCTACAACAAATTCGCCGGAGTTGTTGCTGTACTCGGTGGCAACGAGAGTGCCGTTTTTGTAAATCTCGTTTTTGACGCCTGCCAACGCTGCGCCTGTGCCGTCAACATTCTTGAATACGAGCGACTTGGTGAGCGGACGGAGGTACATGGTGCGTTTTTCTTCGTCGAGCGTCATAAATTGCTTTACCGTGTAGCCCGACAGAGTGGTGTCGGCATAGCCCGCCTTGGACGCCGTAAACTTCAACGTGCTGCCTATCCTCAGCGAATCAAACATGCCTACGCCAACGCCGTTGGTGTTGGTCTTCATCGTGCGGGACGCGCCGTTGATTTCGAGCGTAACTGTTGCGTCGGCAAGCAACGTCTTGGTTTTCAGGTTTTTGACAATTACTTTAACGCAGCCCTTCAACGGTTTCAGGTGCAAGGTTCTTTCGTAGTCGTTCATATTGCTGATGTCGAATAGGGAGGCCTCCAACGTGTCGTTTTCGTAACCTTCCTTGGACGCAACCACCTTGACCCTGCCGCACAAGGGCATGTCTTTGATGTCAAACTGACCGGCAACGTCCGATTTGGTCTGGTCGTTGGTGGAGTTGCCGTCCACGATGCGTATCAACTTGATGTCGGCTTCGGGGATGGGTTCGTCGTCGTCGGCATCCACCACTTTGAGGGTCTCCACGCTTGCCACCGCGCCAAGTGTCAACACCTTGAAATCGTCGGGCGGAAAGTCGCGGTACTTGTAGCCGGCGTTTTTGAGGCTGTAACATCCGTTGCCGCAACTCGCAAACACAGAGTCTTTTGCACCGCCAAACAACTTGTACCACAGCGGTTCCTTGATGTCGGAGATTACCATTTTGCCATTGATGTCGGTGGTGTCGTGGTACGGAATCATGCTCTTGCCGCCAAAAGTGGATGTGAGCGGATATGTAACGTCTGCGGCGGCTTTGGCTACCGCAATGTCGGTGTCCTGTTGCTTAAACTGGATGTTGATGTCGCGGCTTACCGGTATCAGCAATATCAGCGGCAACAGAAACAGGAATATCCACCACGGAAACTTCTTGCGTTTCATAGTCAGCACCACATCGCCGTTGTTTTCCGACGATGTTACTGTTATAGTATTGCTTTTCATAGTAGATTTGGGGTTAAAAAAATTATTAAAATTCTATCTCAACGTGTGCGTCGTGAATATCAGCGAATCGTTTTCGCCAATCTGACCCGTCTTGTCGATGCGCCCGTTTTTGTCGATGATTGTGAGCGTGAATTTGATTTTCTTGCTCGGCAGGTTCATGCGCGGGTGGAACGGACAGCACTTTATTATAACGGTGTAGTTGCCGTTTGACGGGTTGGTCCATACGGTGTTTTCCTGTGGCGACGTGGACGCACGTTCAGGATGGTTGGTGGCGTCCTGGTTGGCGTCGATGTCGAGGATGCCCGTAGAACCGTTACACGAGGTGCGCTTGCGGTCGTAATACGTGAGCCGTCCGCACGGGTCTTTGATAATCATGTCGAGATCCGCCTTGCAGTACCATTGGAGGTTGAAACGCAGGTCGCCGGTCTTGCCTTTGAGGTCGTCCTGTTTGGGTGGGTCAGGTTTCGGGGGATCCTGTTTCTTCGGGGGATCCTGTTTCTTTGGCGGATCAGGCTTTGGCGGGTCGGGCTTGGGTTCTTCCTTTTTGATGGGAGTGAGTTTCAGCGTCCTCTCGTCGGGGGAAGTCTTTGGCTTATAGCCGATTATCGACAGCGAGTCGCCCGTGTAGCCTTCCTTGTTGGCAACGGCTTTGAGGTCGGAGCAATGCGGGAGCGTCGTCTTGATTGTGGCGGCATCATCGGTGATGTATTCCTTGTTGCCGATTACGACCTTCGCGCCCGGCAACGGTTTGCCATTGCTACTGTCTATCACCTTGATTGTCAGTTCGCTACTGAGCGATTGAAGCGTTATCACAAGAAACTTGTCGCGAGGCACGTCCTTGTATAATAACGCCCTGCCCGCCGTGCCGCAGTCGGTCTGCATGCCCGCCTTCAACGAATCTTTGCAGACAGGAAACAGCCTGAACCACAGCGGCTCTTTTACATTGTCGATAACGATTTTGCCGTCGCCATCGGTAGTGCGGACGGTGTTGGCGATGTAATCCACGCCGAATGAGTATAGCACAGGATAACTTATCGTCGCCTCCTTGCCCGATACGGGGGTGTTGCCGTCGCCGTTAACAAACTGCAACTTTATCTCCCTCGGTATCGGTATCAGCAATATCAACGGCAGAAGCAACAGGAATATCCACCACGGAAACTTCCTGCGTTTCATTACGAGGACAACATCTTGATTGCCCGCGTCTGATGTAACTTTTATGGTTTCTGTCTGCATGATTTTTCTACAAAAATGTTTGTAAGCCAACGCCTTGCGGCGTTTTTATGCTACGAGGGCGGCGGAACCGAGGACGGCGATGTTGGTGCCGAGCAATGCCGACGGCAACACCTTCACCTTGTTTCTGAACACGGGCAGCATGTATTGCTCCATGTAACGTTTTGTGGCGTCCACGATGAGTTCCTTGGCGTTGGCAAGTCCGCCAAAAATAAATACCGCTTCGGGACTGAGCACCGTGCAGAGGTCGGCGAGTTTGCGGCCGAGGATGTCGGCGGTGAAGTCAAACGCCTTCAAAGCGAGAGTGTCGCCCTCGGTGGCAAATGTATAGATGTCTTTGCTCGTGAGTTTGGAAAACGGTATGTCGCGCATCTTGGACGGCGTGTTGTACTTGGCCATCAACTCGAATGCCGTCCTCTTGATGCCGGTGGCGGAGGCGTAGGTTTCGAGGCAACCAAGGCGACCGCAGCCGCACTCCCTGCCGCCGGGTATCACTACCGAGTGTCCAAACTCGCCCGCAAAACCGTCCGCGCCATACACGAGGTTGCCGTTGACTACTACGCCCGAACCGAGTCCCGTGCCGAGCGTTATCATCACAAAATTCTTCATGCCTTTGGCTCCGCCATACACCATCTCGCCGATTGTGGCGGCCTTTGCGTCGTTGGTAACTACGATTTTTGTGTCGAAATGCTTGCGCAGTTCGTCGGCGAGCATCACCTTGCCCTTCCACGGGAGGTTGGGGGCTTGCTCTATCGCGCCGCTGTAGAAATTGCCGTTTGGCACGCCTACGCCGATGCCGCGCAGGGTGTGTTCTCCGCATTTGGCGAGGATGCCTTTGATGTTGGTGGTGAGCGCGTTGATGTAGTCGTCGAGTACGGCGTATTGCTGCGTTGAGAGCGATGCCTCGGCTACTATCTGAGCGTCGTCTGTAACGGCTCCAATCACAGTGTTGGTGCCGCCTATGTCGATTCCAATCGAAATGTTTTTCATTTTGTTTTGTAATTTAAAAAAATGTGTTTATATTTGTGGCTCAAAAATACAAATTTTCTCTTAAAGAACCACGTTTTTTGAAAATATTTGCAAAAAAATTGTTCGCGAGGGTAATTTGGCTAAATTTTTGCATTTGTTTTAGGAAATGGTGCAAAATTTTACATATTTTAACGTAAATGTATGCAACATTTTTTCAGTTTCTTTCGTATAATACAACTAAAGAAACAAAGTTACAAACATAAAAACAAAAGCACAGTTAACGATATTTACTAACTTAAAATTACAGGAGGAACGCCTATAAGTTGAGAGCTACACGTATTAACTAAAAACACAAATACAATGGCTTACGTAGAAATGAAAGACCAGGAGCTTATCAATACGTTCATAGAGAACGGTGATGGCAATTGTATCAAGACCCTCTTCGAGCGTCATAAGAGCAAGGTATTCACATACATAATGCTCAACGTTAAGGATCGCGAATTGGCGGAGGACATCTTCCAGGAGACCTTCATCAAGGTGATTAAGTCGCTTCGCAAGGGCAGGTATATGGAGAAGGGCATATTCCTCTCGTGGGTGGTACGCATCTCGCATAACCTGATAATAGATCATTATCGTAGGGAGAAGCACTTGAAGGTAACGTCTTCCGACAGCACAGAGGCTGATTTATTCAATAGCAAGAAGTTTGCTGACATCAACATCGAAGATCGTCTTGTACAGAACCGTATAGAGTTTGAGGTTAGGCAGCTCATCAACGAACTTCCTGACGACCAGAAAGAAGTAATCTTGTTGCGTCATTATGGCGAAATGAGTTTCAAGGAGATTGCGGACCAGACAGGGGTAAGCATCAATACCGCGCTCGGACGCATGAGGTACGCGCTGATTAATCTCCGCAAGATGATAGAGGACAGGAACCTCTCGCTTTACGCCTAAAAGAAGAAGGTATTGGGTGTTAGCACAACAAGTATTATTTCATAGGCGAACAGAAAATATTATTTTTCATCTATGAAAAAAACTTTTGGGAATACTTTGCAAGAGGTATTCCCAAAAGTTTTTTTGTGGGGTGGGGTAGAGGGGGGCTAAAGTCCCCGTGCAGGTTAGTCGGCTTTGCGGACAATGCGGACGGCAAAATGGTTGCTGCGGCTGTATTCGCCGAAGTCAAGACCGTAAAAATGGCCTTTGACACCAAAGTCAACACGCTCAAAATTTTTGCGCTCAAGTCGGTTGTAGCGTACAATGAGGGTATAGCCCTCTTGATATTGTTTGAAAGTCTTGGTATTGGTGTCGTACCATAACTTGTCGTTGTTCGATAAATTGTCAGGAGCACCGTAGTAACTTGTCTTTCCGTCTGCGTCGTACCACTTGTACTGCGATACGCCGTTGTCATCTTCGTATGGCATGCGCACTACAAGACAATAGTTTTCCGAATTGTTAAGAATCTGCCTTCTTGTTTTGTTGTACCACAGTTTGTTATTATTATTATTGACATTGTTGATTACAGTGCCATCTTTTGGGTCAACCCATGCCTTGTCGCTTCTATTTCCATTAAGAGACGGCACGTTGCAGGCTTTGTTTGAGTATGTGTCGTACCACAAAATGTCGTATGACATTAAGTCGTTTGGTACTTGACGGTATGTGTTGGCAACTTTGTCGTACCACGGCGAAAGACGCAATGTCTTTGCTTGTGGGTCGTACCACATTGGTATTGTGTTGTTTTTTTCTAAATAATCCCAACGGTGGTAAAAACTGATGCGCGACGCATAGTCTGTGGCGTTGTATGTGGAGGAAGTCCAATATGTGCCAGTCATCGTCTGCTCCATATCGTTGAAACTTGTTTTGCTGGTGGCGGGCAGGAACACCGCACCGGCATCGCCCATTTGCTTCCATTCTGTGGTGGTGTAAATATTGTCTGCGATTGAGTCGTCGGTTGCAGGCTCTGTCCAGGTGTCAGGAAGGAGAATCAGTCCAAATTTGTACGACACAGTGTCTTTTTGGTCGTTTAACGTGGCGACGAATCCAAAAAAATTCTTTGCTTCTGCTTCGGGGCGGATTTTGAGCAGATAGTTCCATTCGATTTGCGAAAGTGTGCGCCAGTCTGTGCCTATCTGGTCTCCCCAATCGGTGAATTTGGAGTATGTGGCGTTTGACGTGCTGGTTTCGGTTGGGTTGTTTCCTGTACCCCAGCCAAATAAGTCGGTCTTGTTGTTTTGTGTGCCGCCAATGTAGTCGTATTGATTGTCAGCAAAAATGTACTTCCTGTTTCTGCTGTCGTACTGCAAATTACTTTTGCTAAAACGGACTTTTTTGTCTGCGCTAACGGAAAAAATGCCGGCGATTTCTTTGGAAGCGTCAATAGAAGTGCTTTTGCTCAACGCTTTTGCCGTCATCGTGCCACCCGGAATGAGATCACATTCGATTTCGGTGTTGTCGGCAACCACGAGATATACTGCGCCGTCGGTGAGAGGATAGGTCTGGGTGTTTACGGTAACGGATTGTTCGCCCACGCGGCCTTTGATTTCCACAAATGCGTTGTTTTCGGAGAGCGAAACGGGGTTGCTGTCGCCGTAGTTGAACGACGCCGTGAGGCTGCTGTACTTTTGGTACGCCTCTTCCAGCGTTGCGGCTTTCATAACTTCGCCGTCAGAGAGAATTTTGCCGTCGTTGCCGTTGCTGGTGTTTTTGAGGATGACGGATAGGGGAGTGTTGTCCGTCAGTGTAGTGCCGTCGGAGAGTGTCAGCGAACCTTCAAATGTGGCTGTCGGTTGGTTTTCGCTGCCCTTCTTCAATGAGAGTGTGCCGCTTACGCCATCGCCCGACACTTCGAGGTAGTCGCCGCTTGCAAAAAAGTCAGGGAGAGGTGTCTCGTCGTCGCTCGCGCTTTTGGAGAGCGACTGCTTTTTTGTTACGGTAACAGAAACAGCGACCATATTCTTCTGATATACAGAATGTTCGTCGCTCGTGGCATTGTTGATGCCATTGTCGTCGTCTTTGCCGCAGGATGCCGCCAAAATCAAGGCCGCCAGCAACGACAAGGTTTTTACTGATAATGCTTTCATTTTAACGTCCTCCTTATAAAAAAACACGGCCGACATTATATTTGAGGAATATCGACCGTGTGAGAAGTTTAATCAAATAAAACAAAAATCTTTACTTTGCTGATTCTGCAATCCGCACCTTCTTGGAAAGTGCTTTTTCGTGTTGGAGTGTTGCTTTGCAATCCTGAGTATCTTCGCCGTTGTAGGTAAATGACAATTCCATTGTAGCCCATCCGTTGGTGATTGAACCCGTACCGGCTTCTATTTTTGCACCGTTTGCAAGTTCGCCGGAGAATGTCAGTGACGTACCTGACATCGTAACGTTGATGGCATCACCTGCTCCGCCAAAGTTGTTGATGACGAATTGGCTATCTGAAATTTTGTCGATTGTTACCACAAAGTATTCTCCAAAGATGTCGTCGCCCTGGACGGTTGTCCATGTCCAGTTGGGACCGGCGTCGCCAGACACGAGGTCGTCGGACGAGTGTGCATACGTTGGAGCATCCTCTTCGCTACATGATGTTACCGTCAAGACGGGCAACATAAGCAGCAGCACAAATAGCGTGTTGATTAATCTGTTTGTTTTCATTTTTGTATTTGTTGTTTATAATTATCCGTTGCAAATATAACATTTACTATTGTATTTCGCGCATATTTTTGTCTTAATTTTTGTTAAAAAAAGATATGCGCCGCATATTAATCAAAAAGGGCGTAACATGGTGATTGTACGCCCCTTGGGTCAATGCGTTTTGAGAAACTATTTTTCGTTTTCTGTTTAGCTTTCCGCAACTTCCTGCTTCGGCTCTACTTCGTCGGCGAGGTCGTTGTCGATGAGGATGCGTCCGCAGTATTCGCATACGATGATGCGGTTGTGTGTGGCGACGTCAATCATGCGCTGCGGCGGTATCTTGTTGAAACAGCCGCCACATGCTTCGCGCATAACGCGCACGATTGCAAGGCCGTTCTTGTGTCCCTTGCGGATGCGCTCGTAGGCGGTAAGAAGCCTCTCCTCGATTTTCTTGGATAACTCGCCGCGTTTCTTTGCAAGTTCCTCCTCGTCTTTGCGGGTGGATTCGGTGATGTTTTCGAGTTCGCTCTTCTTGTGGTCGAGTTCCTTCTGACACTCGGTGTGCTTCTCCTGCTCCTCTTCGAGTTTGGCTTTCTTGGCTGCCATCGATGCCAAAACCTCGCGTATCTTCTTGGTCTTGAAGTCGATGTCGAGTTTCTGGAACTCTATTTCCTTGGTGATGGAATCAAACTGCCTGTTGTTGCGAACTTGCATCTGCTGCTGTTCGTATTTCTTGATGTTGTCTTTGGCGACTTCGATGTCGTTCTTGTACTGCGCGATTTCCTTCTCGCAGGCAGCGATTTCGTTGTTGTATTTGGTGATGCGGGTCTCACGGCCCACGAGTTCGTCCTCCTTGTCCTGCACTTCGAGGGGGAGTTCGCCGCATTGGCGGTGGATTTCATCGGTCTTGGAGTCGATGGTTTGCAATGCGTACAACGCACGGAGTTTGTCTTCCACCGTTACCTCTGCTGCCGTAGCCGTTTTTTTGGTATCTGCCATTTTATAGATATTTTATTGGATTCGTATTTGTTTCCGATTTCTCGACCGCAAAGTTACAAAATTTTTTTTGTAATATATCAACAAAAATATTTTTTATTCCAATTTCTGTCTCAT
>JAEEGL013074208.1_pt1 | contig 16682 bp, 13 predicted proteins | sample 9134231 | NCBI WGS metagenome assembly JAEEGL01 (sample SAMN16246548, study PRJNA631951) | gut metagenome | biome: gut microbiome; feature: rumen; material: fiber-attached | host: Bos | place: Iran: Karaj | collected 2018-10 | reverse complement strand
GATGCCGCCGTCTACCTGCAGCACTTCGCCGGTTACATAGCCCGCTTTGACCAGGTACGCGACCGCGTCCGCGACGTCCTCGGGCTCGCCCATTCTTCCAAGAGGGATCATGGCCGTCAGCGGATTATCCTCCTGCTCCGCCGTCATATCCGTGCGGATAAAGCCCGGCGCGACGGCGTTGCAGCGGATGCCGCGCGGCGCCAGCTCCTTCGCCACCGATTTTGTCAGGCCGATCAGCCCCGCCTTCGATGCAGAATAATTGCTCTGCCCCGCGTTGCCCGTTAGGCCCGCGACGGAGGTGATGTTGACGATACACCCTTCGCGGCTGCGCAGAAACAGACCCGTGCAGTGGCGGATCATGTTGAAAGCGCCCTTGAGGTTCGTATCCATCACCGCGTCAAAGTCCTCTTCCTTCATCATTGCGATCAGGCCGTCGCGCGTAATTCCCGCATTGTTCACGAGAATATGCGCGGCGCCAAAGTCCGTCTTTATTTGCGCGACCGTTTTTTTCGCGGCTTCAAAGTCCGAAACGTCGCAGCAGTAGCTCTTCGCCTGCACGCCGTACTTTTCCAGGCACGCAAGGCAGACCTTCTCCGCCGCGTCGCGGTTGCCGGCGTAGATTACGGCGATGCTCGCGCCCATGGCCGCCAGCTTCTCCGCGACCGCCGCGCCTATGCCGCGCGAGCCGCCGGTCACGATGGCGGTTTTGCCCTTCAGCATGCGCCCACCTCCGACAGAACGGCCGAAAGCTCGGCTACACAATAGCGCTTCGTTTGCGGGTCGATTTTTCCGATCATATTTGTCAGCGTCTTCCCCGGGCCGACTTCAATAAAGGTGTCGACGCCCGAAGCGATCATGTTGCGGATAAGGTTTTCCCAACGGACGGGACTGCATACCTGCCTCGCGAGCAAATTCTTCACGTCGTCCGTGTAGGGCTGCGCCGTCACGTTGGAATACAGCTCGGTGGAACGCTTTTGGAACGCTATGTTTTCCAGTTCCTTTCCAAATGCTTCCGCCGCCTCGTTCATGAACGGGGAGTGGAACGCGCCCTTGACCTTTACGGGAATCGCCCTTCCGCCCGCAGCTTTGACGGCCGCGAAAAGCTCCGGCATCCGCTCCGCCGCGCCTGCGACGGAAACGTGCCCGGGCGCGTTGAAGTTCACGGCGTAGACGTCGGGAACTCCTTTGCACAGCTCTTCCACCTGCGCATGCGTCAGCTTGACGACGGCCGCCATGGTGGTATCGTGCGCTTGCGCCGCCTGCTGCATCAGCTCGCCGCGCTTGCAGACGACGCGAAAACCGGTTTCATAGTCGAATGCGCCCGCGACCGCGCAGGCGACGACTTCTCCCAGCGAGTACCCCGCGACGGCGTCGGGCTTTATTCCGTTTTCCAGAAGCACCGACGCGGCCGCAAGCTCCATGGCAAACAGGCACGGCTGCGTGTTGACCGTCCGCTTCAGCTCTTCTTCCGTCCCGCCGAAGCATTGCGCGCTCGTTCCCGGACGAATGCGGTCGCACATCTCAAACACCGCTTTCGCGGCCGGATACTGCTCCGCCAGCTCCTTCCCCATGCCGGGGTACTGATCTCCCTGACCCGAAAAAACGAATGCTATTTTACCCATTTTGACGCCTCCATCAGAATCGGCTCCGCCTCTTCCATGATTTCTCTTACGATCTGCGCCGCGGGCTGTTCGCGTTTCACCATCGCCGCGGCCTGCCCTGCAATGAAGCAGCCCTTCTCGAGGTCTCCTTCCTGCACCGCGCGGCGCAGCGCGCCTTCGCCCAGCGCCTCCAGCTCGTCATCGGGCATGCCGCCGTATTCGGCGTCCGAATAGTCGCGCGCGAACTGCGTGCGCAAACTGCGGACGGGATGCCCGAGGCGCTTGCCCGTGACCATTGTGCAAAGGTCTGTTGCCTTCAGAATTTTTTCCTTATATACGGGATGGATCGTGCATTCCTGCGCGCTCAAAAAGCGGGTGCCCATCTGCACGCCGCAGGCGCCGAGCATGAATGCCGCAGCGACCCCGCGCCCGTCCGCGATCCCGCCCGCGGCGATCACAGGCAGCGTCGTCGCGTCGCACACCTGCGGGACGAGTACCATCGTAGTCAATTCGCCCACATGTCCGCCGCTTTCGCCGCCTTCCGCGATGAGCGCCGAGGCGCCGAGACGGGTCATCAGCTTCGCAAGGCCCACCGATGCGACCACGGGAATGACGTGGATGCCCGCCGCCTTCCATGCGGACATGTACTTCGACGGATTGCCCGCGCCCGTCGTCACGACGTCGACCTTCTCTTCGACGACGATCTTCGCGATCTCCGCCGCGTAGGGACTCATCAGCATGATGTTGACGCCGATCGGCTGATCGGTGAGCGATTTGCCGATTCTGATCTGTTCGCGCACGTATTCGCCGGGCGCGCTGCCGGAGGCGATGATGCCGAGACCGCCGCCCTCTGAAACGGCGGCAGCCAGCTTGCCGTCGGCAATCCACGCCATGCCTCCCTGCAATACGGGATATTTAATCCCCAGCATTGCGCATAGTTCCGAGCGAATCATGTCTCAGCCCTGCGTCTGCTTTTCGATGAACGCGATCAGTTCGCCCACGGTCGTCACTTTTTCCGTCAGCTCGATCTCGATTCCCAGTTCATCTTCGAGGTTCATCACCAGATCCACCGTGTCCAGCGAATCGATGCCGAGGTCCGTGAAATTGCTCTCCATCGTGATCGTGGAAATATCACAATCTTTTCGTTCCGCGATGAGTTTTGCGATCGTTTCAAATAACATAATATTATTTCTCCTAACGTTTTTTGGACGGATTGCCGTCCGTTTGTCTCTACTATACCGCGCCGAAGTTCCACAACTGTTCCCACGCAGTTCCCTTTTCGTTCCATAAAAAATGCCGATTTTGTGAACTTTTTGAACTTGTTTCGATAGAAGGAGCGCCCGTTCCGCGCGAGTGCGCGTCAAAGAGGAAGCCATAAGCAGGTGTAAGAGGTTCTTGAGAAACAGAGTTGCGAAAAAGCGCCTTGCGCGCATGCGGGTCAAAAGGAAATAGACGTTTCGCCGCCTTACATCGGCGTCCCCACTTCGATCAAATTGCCGTCAGGGTCGTAAAAGCGAATCACCTTCTGTCCCCAGCTGTGAGTCATGAGTCTGTTGACGTATTGGACGGAAGGATACAGCTTTTCCAGTTTTTCAACGAACGCCTCTATGTCGCTTTCCTCAAAATACAGCTCGCAGGCGTTGTTCTTCGGGAGTATCTCTTTTCCGAGAAAGCTTTTCCATATCTTTTCATCCTGGAGCGCAATGCCTTCCGTCAGAAGCATATTGCCGTCATTGTCCTGCACCACTTCAAGGCCGAACAGGTCGTGATAAAAACGCTTTGATTTTTCGATATCCTTCACGACGATCAACACGCTGGTGAATTTCATCCGTCTTTCCTCCCTTGAATCCTTAAAGCCAATATAGCATAGGCCGTACTTCTCTACAATCCGTTGAAAATCGAATCTGCAATTGTTTTCAGAAAGTTGCCGAAAAGTTGCCAGAGAAGAGGAACGAACCGTCGCAAAATCATTTCAAGACATGAAAAAACCGCCTAAATTAGGCGGTTTTTAAGTGTCAAGCGGGGCCGAAAAACGTGTTTTCATTTTGACATCTGGACTTGAACCCGCAAAAAGTTGGTAGCGACAGCGAGCCGCTGCGAGGGCGTTTACCACCGAGCAGGCGAGCCAAGCGTGACTTTTTGCGCAAAGGAGGAGCAGCAGAATGAGTATGCGGCGACTTTTGATGCGGAGTATAAAAAAGTCGTCGCAAGCGATACATTGCTTGCGACGACGTGGCGCGCCCTGAGGGATTCGAACCCCCGACCTTCTGGTCCGTAGCCAAACGCTCTATCCAGCTGAGCCAAGGGCGCTCACAGCTTTATTATTCTAGTATATTTTCAAACGATTGTCAACAGCTCTTTTCGGATTCGCTGTAAAATCCATACAACGCGGCGCATCCTGCATAAAAAAGGCCGAACACGCAGGGTTCGGCCTTGCTGTTTTATCCGGTTTTATCCTTACCCGACACAGGTCTTGCTGATATATCCCCGGATTCCGTTCGCTTCGATCTGGTACCAGCTGCCGTTCTTTTTCAGTATTCGAAGCGGCGTACCGCCGACCAGCTCCCCGGTTACCGGATAGCCCGTGCCGGGGCCGCTGCGCAGGTTTGCAATGATGTCCGCCCGCACATACGCATCGGCGGCCGTGCCTGCCGCATTCGGCTGCGGCGCGGGTACCGTCTCCGGCGCGGTATACGGCGCGGTATAGGACACGGCATCCGTACTGAGCGCAGGATACTGCAAGCCGGCGGAAGCTTTTATGTCCCTCGCATGGACGTAACCGGACACGCCATTGACCACGGCCGTGTACCAGCTAGCATCATACACGCCGGTCACGTTGACCTGCGCGTTCTTGGCGATCGTCGCAAGCTTCTGAGACCCCGTCTCCGCATTGGCGTACAGGTATGTCTTTGCGGATGCCTGATAGACCGTCGTCGTTATGACGGGCTCGTCAGGGTACACGAGCAGGTACTGGGTCTTGACGTAGCCGAGTTTTCCGTCCGATGTGCGCAGCTTGCACCAGTCCGGCCCTAATTGCAGAATATCCACGCAATCGCCGTAGGCGAGTTTGCGCACGGTTTTGTCCTTCGACGAGAAGCCCGTCATGAGCGGCGCTTCATTCCTGATCACGCGCGCGGGAAGTACGTCCGGATCGGCCTTTTCGTCCATAGGATGCACATAATTGGCGTAAGCGGGGAGTGATTCCTTCAAAGCCGCAACCAGCGCAGGGTTTTGCGCTTTGTTTCTCGTAATGACGCAGGTCGTTCCCGGCGGGCAGTTGTAGAAGATCCACTTTGCATGTTCGGGCAGCACGCGCACGCAGCCGTGCGAAAGCGCCTTGCCGAGACCGTTGTAAGCGCTCCTGGATAAGCTGGAAAGTCTTTGCGTATCGTACATGACGGAATGGATGTACACGCCGCGCACGACCTGACTCCAATACTGCGCATACTGTCCGTAGGCGACAAAATAACCGAATCGTTCTTTCAGGTTGCCAAGCTTATACGTGCCCGCGCCGGTCGGCGTCTTTTTCGAGCCGGTGGTGCAGAGCCCCAGTAAAACGATACTGCCGCTCGCGCGCTCGTAAACGGTGATGATCTGATTCGTCAGATCGATCTCGATCATGTAGCGCTCCGGGTCGGTATTGTCGTAATCGACCTTGCTCGTGTAACCGGAGAGCACCTGCGCTCCGGCCGCCTGCGCGGGAATGAGCGCCGCAAGGCACAATACCAGCGCCATAAGCCATGCAAACCTTCTTTTTCTCATGAACCGATTTTCCCCTTTCCTGTCATGCCGAGTAAACTTTACTGTAATGAAAAGAAAAAGTCAATACAAGGCATTCGCGTAAAACAGTGATGAAATTACAAATTTTCCGGCGTTTCCGCACCGATCAGCGAGCGAACGCAATATCCCGCGGCCGTCAGTCCCGCGACGCCGGTCACAAACGGCACGCTGCCAATCGCACGACGCGGCGCGGGCCCGTCGCCGACGGGAAAAGGCGTGCGCGCCTGTTCGTGCGAGCATACGACCGCGAGCCGCTCTATACCCAGCCTGCGCAGCCCCTGCCGCATCTTGCGCGCGAGGCCGTCGCCCTGCGTCCCAAAGATATCCGTCACGTAAAACGCGCACGGGTCCAAGCGGTTGCCCGCGCCCATCGCGCTGACGATCGGCACGCCGCGCGCATGCGCGCATGCCGCCAGAGCGAGCTTCGCCTCCACGGTGTCCACCGCGTCGACGATGAAGTTTAGGCCCTTCGGGAGCGCCGTTTCCACGTTTTCGGAAAGCACGAATACGCTTTCGCAGCTCACGCGGCAGTCCGATACGTCTTCGATGCGTTCGCGCATCACTTCGGCCTTCGGCCGCCCGAGCGTGCTTTTCGCCGCGACGACCTGCCGGTTGAGATTTGTCGCGTCCACCGTGTCGCCGTCAATGAGGTGCATACGTCCTACGCCCGCGCGCGCGAGCGCTTCCGCGCAGTGCCCGCCCACGCCGCCGAGCCCCACCACGCACACGAAGGCGTTTTTCAGGCGTTCCATGCCCGCTTCTCCCAAAAGCATTTCCGTGCGCACATACATTTCCCGCATAGCCGCATCTCCCGTTTTTTTGCCTATTGTACCATGTGAATTGCGGGTTTACAAACCGCCGGAATACGGATATAATGATGAGAAAGCGTCGATAGGGACGAGTAGGACGGTTTTTCTCCTTCCCAGCGAGCCGCGGGCGGTGCAAGCGCGGCAGGGAGCGCGTCTGAATATCACCCTGGAGCGGCCCGCCGAAAAAGCCGCCGGCACAAGCGGGCACGTGTGCGCACGTTACAGCGCGCCTTTAAGCGGGCGTACCCTTTTAAGGGAACGTCAATGCGGGTGGTACCACGGAATGCGAACGCCTTTCGTCCCGGTCATACGGACGAAAGGCGTGTTTTTATTAGAACTGAACCAGAGGAGAAAGCATATGTATCAAAAGGTTACGACGTCGCTGGACTTCGTTTCCCGCGAAAAGGAAACGCTGGAGTTTTGGAAGGAAAATCACATATTTGAAAAGAGCGTCAAGCTCAGGGAAGGCGCGCCGGCTTTCACCTTTTACGATGGGCCGCCGACCGCGAACGGCAAGCCGCACATCGGTCATATCCTCACGCGCTGCATCAAGGATCTCATTCCCCGCTACCGCACGATGAAGGGCTACAATGTCCTCCGCAAGGCCGGCTGGGACACGCACGGCCTGCCGGTGGAGCTGGAGGTAGAGAAGCAGCTCGGCCTCGACGGCAAGGAGCAGATCGAAAGCTACGGCGTGGAGCCGTTCATCGCCGCGTGCAAGGAATCGGTATGGAAGTACAAATCCGAATGGGAGCACATGAGCGAGCGCGTCGCCTACTGGGCGGACATGGAAGACCCGTACATCACGTACGACAATAAGTACATTGAATCGGTCTGGTGGGCGTTAAAGACCATCTACGACAAGGGGCTCCTCTACAAAGGCCACAAGATCGTGCCTTACTGCCCGCGCTGCGGGACGGCGCTCTCCTCCCACGAGGTCGCGCAGGGGTACAAGGACGTGACGGACATTTCCGCCATCGCGCGCTTCAAGGTCAAGGGACAGGACAACTGCTTCATCCTCGCGTGGACGACTACGCCGTGGACGCTGCCGAGCAATCTCGCGCTGTGCGTCAACGCGAACGAAACCTACGTAAAGGCCGTCTTTGAAGGGCAGACGCTCATACTCGCCGAAGCGCTCACAGAGAGCGTACTCGGGGAAAACGCCGAGATCGTCGAACGGTTCGCGGGGAAAGACCTCGTCGGCACCGAGTACGAGCCGCTCTTCTCCTTCCCGCTCAACCTGCAGAACAAGCGGGCGCATTACGTCGTCGAGGACGATTACGTCACGCTCACCGAAGGCACGGGCATCGTCCACATCGCTCCGGCGTTCGGCGAGGACGACGCGCGCATCGGCCGCCGGTACGACCTGCCGTTCGTGCAGCTCGTGGACGAAAGAGGGCGCATGCGCGGCGGCACGCCGTGGGACGGCATGTACGTAAAGGACGCCAATCAGGCGGTCCTCGATACGCTCAAAAACACCGGCCTGCTCTTCAAGGCGCTGGAGTTCACGCACAACTACCCGTTCTGCTGGCGCTGCGACACGCCGCTGATCTACTACGCGCGCCAGAGCTGGTTCATCAGGATGACCGCCGTCAAGGACAAACTGATGGCCTTCAACCGCCGCATCAACTGGCTGCCCGAGAGCATCAAGGAAGGCCGGATGGGGAATTTCATAGAAAACGTGATCGACTGGGGCATCAGCCGCGAGCGCTACTGGGGCACGCCGCTGCCGGTCTGGACGTGTAAGGACTGCGGCCACGTGCATGTGATCGGCAGCATCCAGGAGCTGCGCGAGCTCGGGCGCGATGTGCCCGAGGACATCGAGCTTCATAAGCCCTTCATCGACCGCGTGGACGTGCGGTGTCCGAAATGCGGCGGCGCCATGCAGCGCGAGCCCGAGGTGATCGACTGCTGGCTCGACAGCGGTTCGATGCCCTTCGCACAGTGGCATTATCCGTTTGAAAACAAAGAAAAATTCGAGATGCGCTATCCCGCCAACTTCATCAGCGAAGCGGTCGATCAGACGCGCGGCTGGTTCTACACGCTCCTCGCGCTCTCGACCTGCCTCTTCGACGAGCCCTCCTTCCAGAACTGTCTGGTGCTCGGGCACGTGCAGGACAAGGAAGGCCGCAAGATGAGCAAGCACATCGGCAACGTCGTCGACCCGTGGTCGGTACTCGACAAGCAGGGCGCGGACGCGGTGCGCTGGTACTTCTACACGAGCAGCATGCCGTGGCTGCCCAACCGCTTCTACGAGGAAGCGGTCAACGAATCGCAGCGGAAGTTCATGGGCACGCTCTGGAACACCTATGCGTTTTACGTATTGTACGCCGACATCGACGGCTTTGACCCGACGAAGCACGCGCTGATCGACGAAAACCTCTCGGTCATGGATCGCTGGGTGCTCTCGCGCCTGAACACGGTCATCGCGAGCGTGGACGAAAAGCTGGAGAACATCCGCATCACCGAGGCGGGACGCGAGATCCAGAGCTTCGTGGACGAGCTGTCCAACTGGTACGTGCGGCGCTGCCGCGACCGGTTCTGGGGCAGCGGCATGGGCGCGGACAAGGAAGCGGCGTTCATGACGCTGTACACGGTTCTCGAGAAGCTCAACCGCGTATGCGCGCCGTTCGTTCCGTTCATGGCGGAGAGCATCTATCAGAACATCGTGCGCACGGTCGATAAGGATGCCCCCGAAAGCGTGCACCTGTGCGACTACCCCGCCTGCGGAACGGAGCGGATCGACGCGGCGCTCGAAAAGAACATGGCGCGCGTGCTGGACATCGTGGTGCTGGGACGGAGCGTGCGCAACACGGCGAACATCAAGAACCGCCAGCCGGTAATGAACCTGTTCGTGCAGGGCGAGGCGCTGCCCGACGCGTACACGGCGATCATCCGCGAGGAGCTGAACGTGAAGAACGTGTCGTTCATTCAGGACGCGTCCGGCTTCATCTCCTACAAAGTGAAGCCGCAGTTAAAGACCCTCGGCCCGCGCTACGGGAAGCTCCTGCCGAAGATCAACGCGTACCTCGCGGGCGAAAATATCGGCGACGCGGTCGTCGCGGCGCATAAGGCGGGCGGGAATTACGAGTTCACGCTCGAAAACACGCAGGTCTCCCTCTCCGCCGACGACGTGCTGGTCGAACCCATGCACAAGGCCGGTTACGTGACGGGCACGGAAAAAGACCTTTCCGTCGTCCTCGACACCACGCTCACGCCCGAGCTGATCGAAGAGGGCTTCGTGCGCGAGATCGTTTCCAAGCTGCAGAACATGCGCAAGGACGCGGGCTTCGAGGTCACTGACCACATCGCCGTCACTTACGAGGGCGGCGCGGTCATCGCGGACATCTTCGCGCGCTTCGGCGAGAGCATCGCCGAGGATACGCTCTGCGACCGCCTGAACGCCGAAACGCCGAAGGGCTTCGTGCGCGACTGGGACATCAACGGCGAAAAAGTCACGCTCGGCGTGGAAAAGCTTTAAGAATCGCGAAAAAAGGGGCATGGACGTTTCCATGCCCCTTTTCCGTTCCCGGGACGATTGAATTCCGCCGTGTTTTTTCTTATAATCGAAGCATGTACAAAGAGGAACACAACCGCATATCCCCCCGCGCGGCCGTATACTGGCTGGCGGCGGACGACCCGACGCCGATAGACGAGCGCATCCGCCTCTGTGCGCAAAGATTCGCGGGGCGGCGCGTGTGCGCGCAGGTCGCGCGCAGCCCGCGCGGCCGGCCCTATTTCCCGCACGAGCCGTCGCTCCACCTGTCGATCTCCCACAGTGCGGACGTGTGGGCCTGCGCGATCTCGGACGCGCCGGTGGGGCTGGATATTGAATACCTCCGCCCCTGCGATTTTACGCGCATCGCCGCGCGCTTTTTCCATCCCGACGAGGCCGATTACGTGCGCCAAGGCGGCGAAGCGGCGTTTTTTGAGGTGTGGACGGCAAAGGAGAGCTTCGTCAAATGCACGGGGCAGGGCATCGACGGTTCGTTTTCGGACTTTTGCGTCGTGCGCGGCGGACGTATCGCTGCGCAGGTAAACGGCCTGCCGCTTCGGCACATCCCGTTTCGGGAAAAATGCAGCCTGTGCGTCTGCGGCGCGGGCGCGCGGGACGAGGTTCCGGTGATTTGCCTTTCGCCCGGCGCGGGCTTATAATAAAACGCAAATACCCAGACAAAAAAGGCAGTGAATGTTATGCAGATTCGTTTTTTCGGCGCGGCGCGCGCCGTGACCGGTTCCTGTCATATGCTCTCCTGCGGCAGCGGCAATATCCTGCTCGACTGCGGGCTGAGGCAGGGCGAAGACGCTAAAGATATTTACGGCGAGGGCTCGTTCCCCTTCGATCCCGCGGCGGTGGACGCGGTGCTTTTAAGTCACGCGCACATCGACCACAGCGGTCTTATCCCCCTGCTCGTCAAGCGCGGCTTTCACGGCCGCGTCATCACGACCGAGGCCACGGCGCAGCTCGCGGGAATCATGCTGCCCGATTCGGGACACGTGCAGGAGCAGGAAACGGAATGGCTCAACCGCAAGCGCCTGCGCGCGGGGAAACCGCCCCTTGAGCCGCTGTACACCGTCAGGGAGGCGCTCGATTCGATGCGCTATTTCCGCGGCGTCAGCTACGGGGAGACCGTTCAGGTACTGCCGGGCGTGACGGCGCGCTTCAACGACGTCGGGCACCTGTTAGGTTCCGCCGCGATCGAAATATGGATCACGGAGGCCGGCAAGTCCGTAAAAATCGTCTTTTCCGGCGACATCGGCCGCGACAGCCGTCCCATACTGTGCGATCCCGTGGATATCCGCGAAGCGGACTACCTCATCATGGAGGGCACGTACGGCGATAAGAACCACGAGCACGGAAGCGACGAATCCAGAGAACTGGAGCTTGCGAACATCCTGCGCGCGGCGTTGGCGCGCGGCGGCAATCTCGTGATCCCCTCGTTCGCCGTAGGGCGCACGCAGGAGCTTCTGTACTATATCAAACGCATATTGGAGAAAAACCTCGTGGCGGGACTCGACAAGATCCCCGTCTACATCGACAGTCCCCTGGGCATCGAAGGCACGCGCGTTTACGAGCGCTGCGCGAAGGGGTATTACGACGAGGAGGCCTCCCGGGAGGCGGCGAACGGCTCGCCGTTCGATTTTCCCACGCTGCGCATCGCGCAGACGGCCGAGGAATCGAAGCGCATCAACGAGCTGAAGGAGTCGAAGATCATCATCTCCTCCTCCGGCATGTGCGAGGCGGGGCGCATACGCCACCACCTCAAGCACAACCTGTACCGCGCGGACAGCACCGTTCTGTTCGTCGGCTACCAGGCGGTGGGCACGCTCGGAAACATGCTCTTAAACGGCGTGAAAAAGGTCAAGCTCTTCGGCGAGGACGTGCGCGTCAACGCCGCCATAGAACGGATCGAGGGCTTTTCCGGACACGCGGGGCGGGACGAGCTGATCGAATGGCTGCGGGCGATCGAAACGAAGCCCCGCAAGGTATTCCTCGTGCACGGCGAAAGCGCGGTGCTCAACGCGTTCGCGCATTCCATCCGCTCGCTCGGGTACGACGTGAGCGTCCCGAAGCTCGGCGAAAGCTACGATATCTTCGCAGAGCAGATGGAAAAAGCCGCCGCGCCGGCCGCGCCGGCCGCCGGCGGCGAGCGTCTGCCCGACATCGCCGCGCAGCTTGAGCGCATCGAATCGCTCCTCATGCGTGCGGACGAAAACCGCGGCGCGGACACGGAGCTGAAACTGCGCATCCTGGAAGAGGACATCCGCGCGCTTGCGGATAAATGGGAGAGATTACTATGAAAAAACACATCTGCCGTCTGATGGCGACCGTCGCCGGTATACTGCTCATCGTCGGACTGCTGTTCAGCTGTCTGCAATGGGTCATGAACGACCGCGCGTACATCGCGGACACCTACGCGCGCCTCGACCACGCGAGGAAGATGGGCATGAGCACGGAGGACCTCGTCGCCGCCACGATGCGCATGATCGACTACATGGAGGGCAGCGTGGACAGCATCGACCTCGACGTGACCGTCAGAGGCGAGACCGTGTCGATGTTCAACGAGCAGGAACGCGTCCACATGGAGGACGTGCGCGCCCTCTACCAGGCGTGGCGCAACGCGCGCGGCTTCTGCCTGATGGCGGCGGTGGTGCTCTTCGTCCTCGCCGCGCTGCTGATGCGCGGGCAGGGCGGATTAAAAATCTGCTGTCAGGGCTTCCTGATCGCCAGCGGCGTGATGCTCGTGTGCATCGCCGCGCTGGGCATTTGGGTCGCGACCGATTTCACGTCCTTCTGGATCGCGTTCCACCACCTGTTCTTCACCAACGACCTGTGGATGTTCGACGCGGCGACGAGCCGCATGATCAACATGATGCCCGAAGAATTCTTCTCTGGGATCGTCATCCGGTTCGCGCTCTGGGCGATCGGCATCTGGGCGGTGCTGTGCGTCGTGTGCGCGGTCCTGCTGGGTGTGATGCGAAGGAGGCGGAAACGCGCATGAGCGCTTACGAAGAAAAAGCCGCCGCGCGCATGCGGGAAAGCCTGAAGCGCGGCGGGATCACCCTGCTCGCCATCGAGACCTCCTGCGACGAAACGGCCGCCGCCGTCGTGCGCAACGGCCGCGAAGTGCTTTCCAACGTCGTACACACGCAGATCCCGCTGCACCGCAAGTACGGCGGCGTCGTGCCGGAGATCGCCTCGCGCAACCACGTGGAGCAGATCGGGCCGGTCGTGGACAAGGCCTTGAAGGACGCGGGCGTCCGCCTGCATGAGCTGGACGGCGTTGCGGTCACCTATGGCCCGGGGCTCATCGGCGCGCTGCTGGTGGGCGTCAGCTACGCCAAAGGCCTCGCCTTCGCGGAAGGACTGCCGCTCATCGCGGTCAATCACATCGCGGGGCATATCGCGGCGAATTACCTGACGTTCCCGGACCTCGAGCCGCCTTTTGTATGCCTCGTCGCTTCCGGCGGGCACAGCCACATCGTGGCGGTGGAGGATTACTGTACGTTCCGGCTGCTCGGGCGCACGCGCGATGACGCCGCGGGCGAGGCGTTCGACAAGATCGCGCGCGTACTGGGGCTCCCCTACCCCGGCGGGCCCGCCTTGGAAAAGCTCGCCGCCGAAGGCAGCGCCGAAAAGGAACCGTTCCACGCGGGCTTCAACGCGCAGCCGATACTGGATTTCAGCTTTTCCGGTCTCAAGACCGCCGTCATCAACCGCATCCACACCGCCGCGCAGCGCGGCGAATCCGTCGACCGCGCGGACGTCGCCGCGGGCTTTCAGGAGGCCGTCGTGTCCGTACTGACGGAAAAATCCGTGCGCGCGGCTCTGGAGCAGGGTGCAAGCACGCTGGCACTCGCGGGCGGCGTATCCGCGAACAAGGCGCTGCGCGCGCGCATGGCCGCCGCCGCGCGGAAAAGGCAACTGAGATTCTGCTGTCCGGAATTCACCTACTGCACGGACAACGCGGCGATGATCGGCTGTGCGGGACACGCGCTGTTCCTGCGCGGCGCACTCGCGCCGCTCTCCCTCAACGGGTCGGCCAACGCGCAGTTCCTGTGACGCGGACCGCGGATAGGAACGCCGCCGGTTTGTCAAGTCCTTTTTTTCGGCCGACCACAGAAAAGGTTTTGCAAGGCCTTTGCAAATTGAGAAATATTCACTTTTACGCATTGCATATCCACAAATATACTGTTTTTAACAGCCGCCGAAAAATGCCCGAAAATCGGGCTTTTTTCTTTTCCGCGAATGGCATCATATACATTCCCGCACGTTTATGAACGCTCTGTGACCGCGTTGTGGAAACCTCCTCTAAGGAGTTTGAAACAGGGACATTTCGATGTGGATAACTCTGTGGACGGTGTGGATAACCCGAACTTTTGCATGTATAAAGCAAAACGTGAAACATGTATTTTTTTGAAATAAGACAAGGTTTTTGCGAATACGAATAGCATAAGAAAATCAAAAGGAGGATGAAAAATGAAGCGACCAATCGCGGCGGCGTTCATGAGCTGGATGGGAGTTTTCTTCGTGGTCGCGGTGGCGGTCCTGTGGGTCACCGCGCAGCCGCAGGCAGAGGCGGTATCCGCCGCGGCGGACAGCGGGAAGCGGACGATCGTCGTCGACGCGGGCCACGGCGGCGCGGACGGCGGCACGACGGGCGCCAAAACGGGCGTATTGGAAGCGGAGCTGAACCTAAGCGTAGCGCGGCTGGTGGAAAGCAATCTGAAGGCCGCGGGCTTTCGCGTCGTCATGACGCGGGAGAACGAAAAGATGCTCGGCGGCAGCAAAAAAGAGGATATGCAGACCCGCGCGAGGATCATGAGCGGCGAAGACGTCGACCTCGTCGTGAGCGTCCACATGAACTCGTTCCGTGACCGCAGCGTGCACGGGCCGATGGTGTTTTATATGCAGGGCTCCGCCGAGGGCGAAAGGCTGGCCGCCGCCGTATGCGGCGCCGTGTGCGACGCGATCGGGCACCCGAGGCGTCTTGCGAGTCCCGGCGACTATTTCGTGCTCCGGCAGGGCAGCGCGCCCGCGGTGCTGGTGGAATGCGGCTTCCTCTCCAACGCCGGCGACGAACAGAAGCTCATGGACCCCGTTCACCAGCGGAAGCTGGCCGACGGCATCGCGGCCGGAATATCGGCTTATTTCGGATAAAAGCACTTGCAAGCGTTTTCGAGCTATGCTATATTGTAGCTTAAAGCGATCGATGGGAGTTGGGCGCCGCAAACGCGCCGCAGAGAGGGCCGTGTACGCTGCGAGCGGCCTGCGCTGATGCGGAAGGATGCCCCTTCGCTCCCGTAGCCGCGCCGGTGAAGCCTCTTTCGCGAAAAGGGGTGCGTAGCCGGAGCCGGGCAAGCCCGTTACAGCTTTTGAGGCCGCGCACGCGCGGCAAATTAGGGTGGTACCACGAACGCGCCTTCGTCCCTTGGGAGAACGGCGCGTTTTTTGATTTTCGGAAGGGAGAAATATAGGAAAATGCTCGATAAACTCAAGATGATCCGCCAGGAAACGCTGGACAGGCTCGCCGGCGTGAACGATGAAAAGGAGCTGGAGGCGCTGCAGATCAACGCGCTCGGCCGCAGCGGCGCACTTACGGAGCTCCTTCGCGGCATGGGCGCGATGGAGAAATCCGCGCGCGCGGCCTTCGGACAGGAGGCGAACCGCGTCAAGCGTGAGCTGGAAGAGGCCATCGCCGCCCGCCGCAAGACGCTGGGCGCGCTCGCGCAGCAGATGCGCTTCGCGCGCGAGAGCATCGATGTGACCGAGCCCGGCAAACGGCCGGTGCCGCGCGGCAGGCTCCACCCGATGACGCAGACGTACCGCGAGATCCGCGACGTGCTGGTCGGCATGGGCTTCACCACCTTCGACGGCCCCGAAGTGGAGCTGGACGATTACAATTTCACCAAGCTGAACCTGCCGCCGGATCACCCCGCGCGCGACATGCAGGACACGTTTTACGTCAACGACAAGGTCGTTCTGCGCACGCACACGTCTCCGGGCGAGGTGCGCGCGTTCCAGACGTTAAAGCCGCCTTTTCGCGTGGTCATCCCCGGCCGCTGCTTCCGCGTAGACGAGGTGGACGCGTCCCACTCCCCCATATTCATGCAGATGGAGGGGCTCGTGGTCGACCGCAACATCTCGCTGGCTGACCTGAAGGGCACGCTGGAGACGTTCATACACGCCATATTCGGGGAGGACGTAAAGACGCGCTTCCGCCCGAGCTATTTCCCGTTCACGGAGCCGAGCGCGGAGCTCGACATCTCCTGCACGATCTGCGGCGGCAAAGGCTGTCGGGTCTGCAAGAACACGGGCTGGCTGGAAGTCCTCGGCTGCGGCCTCACGAACCCGCACGAGGTGGAAAACTGCGGCCTCGACCCGCACGAATGGAGCGCGTTCGCGTTCGGCATCGGAATCGACCGAATCACGAGCCTTCGCTACGGCGTGACGGACATCCGCCTCGAATACGAGAACGACGCCCGATTCCTGAGGCAATTCTAAGGGAGGTGCAGAAAAATGAAATTACCGCTGAAATGGCTGAAAGAATACGTCGATTTTAACACCACGCCCGAGGATTTCGCCCTGAAAATGCTCATGCGCGGCTTTGAAGTGGCCGCCATAGAACCGCTCATGGCGGATGTCACGAACGTAGTCGTCGGCAAAATCCTGACCGTAAACGAGCATCCCAACGCGGACAAGCTGCACGTCTGCACCGTGGACGCCGGACAAAAGGAGCCGCTGCAGATCGTATGCGGCGCGCCCAACGCGGCGGCGGGCGCGTATGTGCCCGTGGCGCTGCCGGATGCGACGCTGCCGGGGAACATCACCATCCGCCCCACCAAGATGCGCGGCGTGGAGAGCTTCGGCATGCTCTGCTCCGGGAAGGAGCTCGGCATGACGGACGCGGACTATCCGGGCAGCGAAGTAAACGGGCTCCTGATCTTGCAGGACGCGCCCGCACCGGGCACGCCCATCGCGCAGGCGGTG
>JAEEGL012714931.1_pt1 | contig 16682 bp, 14 predicted proteins | sample 9134231 | NCBI WGS metagenome assembly JAEEGL01 (sample SAMN16246548, study PRJNA631951) | gut metagenome | biome: gut microbiome; feature: rumen; material: fiber-attached | host: Bos | place: Iran: Karaj | collected 2018-10 | reverse complement strand
TCCAAATTGGAGATCCAATAACTACCTCATCATAATCTTTAATATCATAATTAAAATCTTTAAGCTTAGCTTTATGATTAAATCCTGCAAGCATGCCTCCAACCATCATCTGCCAAAAAAAGCTTTTAGGTAATCCTCTTCTTGCTTCTACCTTTCTTATATCATATCCATTTTTTTCGTAATATTCTCTAACCTTCTCACCATTACCAGTTTTACTATAATAAATAAATATTTTCTTCATATAGTTTCTCCTAAAAATAGAATATATCCTCAAATTTTAAATCTAATGCAAGCGCAAGTAATAATGCAAGCTTCGCTGTTGGGACAAATTGACCAGTTTCGATTGATGAAATTGTATTTCTTGATACTCCAACCATTTTAGCAAGATCAGTTTGAGATAATTTCTTATCCTTTCTTATTTGTGCAAGGTTATTTTTTAATATTAATTCTTCTTTCATATTAATTACCATACCTTAACTAATTGTAATATCCAAAATATTAAGAACATAATTGATAATAAGCCATATAGTATTGCTACTATAAGCTCATGAGTTTTTTTAAGTTTGATATATTTAGTAATAAATGCGCTAAAGCACATTAATGCTATAACCATATTCGGTCCATGATTTACATTTTTAAATACAATACCATTTATAATATCTACTAATATTATTCCAATTATTCCAACAAAATAACCGATATAAGCTCCTTTTTTTTGAGCATCTAAATCTGCAATATCCTTGCCATTATTTTCATTTTGAGCCTTAGCTAATATTTCTTCTTTATTCATAATAACACCTCTTTATGCAAAGTATACTTGTCATAATTATTATATTATTGCAAAGTATACTTGTCAATATATAGCAAAAAAAGATATTGCTTTTACACAATATCTTTTAATAATCTTATTATTTTTCTGAATATTTAGAACTAATTTTTACAAAATCGATACCTGATGCAAAATCATATATTGCATTTGATACCTTATCAAACATTGGCTCTAATGTTTTTAATTCATCTTTTGTAAATTTTTTTAATACCCAATCTATTACAGGAATTACATTAGATCTATCAATACCTAACTTAATTCTTTTATATGCTTCAGTTCCAATATGCTCCGCAATGTTTTTATGTCCATTGTGACCACCTGCAGAACCTTTAGCTCTTAATCTAATTCTTCCAAGTGGTGAATCAAGATCATCAGATATAACTATTATATCTTCTACATCTATTTTATAAAAGTTCATAACCTTTATAACACTTTCACCTGATAAATTCATAAAAGTTACTGGTTTTAACAATAATGATTTTTCACCATTAATTGAAAATGAACCAATAATTCCTTGGAATTTAGGCTCAAGATGCATTTCAATATCATTTTCTTTCGCAAAATGATCTACTGCCATCCAACCCATATTATGACGAGTATTTTCGTAATTATTTCCTGGATTACCAAGACCTATAATTAATTTCATTATAATAATTCTCTTTTTGATTTGTCATAAGAATATGTGAATAAACCAGATAATGGTTCATCAGATAAAATTCTTAAAATACCATGACCTAATAATTGGCCTACTGATAATACTTTAATCTTATCAGTCTTTTTCTCTTCAGGAAGCTTAATAGTATTTGTAATAATCATTTCCTTAATTTGAGAATTCTTAATTCTTTCAATTGCTGGACCTGATAATACACCATGTGTACAGCAAGCATAAACTTCTTTAGCGCCATTTTTCATTAAAGCTTCAGCGCCTGCAGTAAGTGTACCTGCAGTATCAACCATATCATCAACCATAACGCAAGTCTTACCCTTAACGTCACCGATGACATTCATAACCTCTGCCTTGTTTGGCTCAGGACGACGCTTATCAATGATTGCGATAGGAGCATCTAATACCTTACCAAATTCTCTTGCACGAGTTGTTCCACCATGGTCTGGTGATACAACACATATGTCAGATAAATTTTTATCTAAAATATAATTACATAAAATAGGAAGTCCCATGAAATTATCTACAGGAATATTGAAGAAGCCTTGAATTTGGGCAGCATGAATATCCATAACGATAACTCTATCTGCACCTGCTGCTTGTAATAAATCTGCAACAAGCTTTGCAGAAATAGGCTGTCTTGAACGAGCCTTTCTATCTTGACGTGAATAACCATAATAAGGAATTACAAGATTAATTGTTCTAGCAGAAGCTCTCTTTAATGCATCACACATAATTAATAATTCCATTAAATGATCATTAACTGGAGATGATGTAGGTTGAATAACAAATACATGATGACCTCTTACAGTTTCATTAATTTGTACATTTACTTCACCATCTGCGAAATGTAATACGTCACAGCTTGATAGTGGAATACCAACTGAATCTGCGATTTCTGCAGCAAGTTCAGGGTTAGCTGATAAACTAAAAATCTTTACTTTTTTTCCTAAAAGAATAGACATGAGAAATATCCTCCTAAAAATTATACTTTTTTTCTCTATTTCAATCCCGTGCTTTTAGCACGAAAGAATTATAGCATAGGATTAACTTTTTTTAAATAGAATAAAACCAAATAAATAAAATAATTATTTTTTATAAAAATAAAAGCCCTATATGTCTTTCCAATTTGTGTCCGACTTATAGGGCTTACTTTATTTAGTTATATTTTTTTAATGTTGTATCATCATTTGGTTGTTCATTAATGATGATTTTAAATTCATAATTGTTACCCATTCTATCTTCTACAGATATAGAATATTCACCCGGGTCATTAAATTCAACATTTTCATCTAATTTACTAATATCATAAAATATTTCTTTATTATCTTTTTTAATAATAATTAGAGAATGATTATCATATTTATTAGTAGCTGATTTAATCTTAAAATAATCAACATCTTTTACAACTTTACCATAATCGTTTTTATCATACAATTTAGATTTGCCATTAATTTCTAATATGAGCTCTGTATTACATACAGTGCTTTTTGCAATGTAACAAACGCTATATGAAGATTCTTCACCATATTGGTTTGTTTCAATAACAGTATAAATGCTTGTTTCTGCTTCTTGTGAAGATAACTGTTTTTCTACACTAATACCATATTGAATATCATATTCATTTCCGCTTTCATCTGTTAATGTCACTTCAGAACTATCTTGAGGAATAGAAATGAATTTATAATTATTGATATATGGTTGACGAGCTGTTAATTTTGAAAGTTCCACTTTATCAGTTGTAACAATACAGTGATTAGTATTCATTTCTAAACAATATGCGACAGTTTCTGTAATACCATCATCATATTTTCTAACATTACCATTTTCATCATATGGAGTAAATATTTGCATTGTTATACTTTTAGTGTTAGAAAAATAACTCTTCACAACATTTTTCTTTGCATTTTCTAGCATTTTTCTATATAGATTATATTCATTATAAGTCTGATTAGTTCCACTATATCTATCAAAATATTGATATGGGAACAATTCATTTTCAGGAGAATCTGAATATGTTGCAAATTCTTTTTCATATCTTAACGCAAAAGAAAGTGCAGTATCATAATCAGCAAATGCATAAGATATAACTTGTGTTTTTTCAACTAAACTACCATTTTCATCTTTAAATGTATATCTATTACCAGTTACATTCACTGCATAATAAACCGGAATGAGATCATATGTTTCATGTGAATTGTTATAAATTAATTTTTTGTTTAACGTTGGATTTGCAACATCATCTACAATCCACCACTCTAAATTAATTTTGATTTTGTCTCCTGCTTCGGCACCTACTTCAATATTTGCAGTATAATATCCAGGCTTAGACATTGTTTTTGATATTTTTGAACCATCATAAATCAAATCATATTCTTCTTCATAACTAGAACCAACACATTTTATTTTTCCTTTAAATGATGGTAATGTATTAGATCTTTCTACTGTAATTTTACTATTCAATTCATAAACCGGAACTTTTGCATATGAATATTTTAATATTACATTGTTTTTAGCAAGTTCATCGCTATCACCTGATAAGATTCTATTCCCAACAACAAACGAATAATCATCTAAAGTGTTTGAAAAAGGATTATCAAAATAAAAATCTGTAATCTCGTCAACATGTAATATATAAATAACAATTTCTTTAACAGTTCCTAATCTTGTTGTAACCTTTATATTATATTTTCCGTTTCTTTCTTGCTTATATCCACTATTTACTTCTATATAATCTCCATCATTTCTTGATACTTCAATCTTATATGAAGAAATCATACTAGAAATAGAAAAACCAGTTGTTGTAACTGAATTGTTAATTAGTGTCTCATATTTTTTTATTTCTTCAATTGAATATGAATCATCAAATTCAAATTCATTTTTATTTTCTAAAGAAAGATTATTTACCATTACTGGACTTAAACTTTTATATTCTTCTTCAGCAAATCCATCGGCACAAACAAAGAATGTATCAGTTGTCTCTCTAACATTCAACCATGCGTTTGATCCACCTTTTTTATATTTAATTTCATAAGCAAAAGAAAATCTAATATATATTCCTTTTTCTATTTTTTCTCCTGCAATTTCCCATTCATCATATTCTAAATCCGAACCAAATGCTTTACAGTAAGCATCCCAATTTTCATTATCATATGATGTTTCAAGTATAAAAATACCAAGACCAACTTTATTGCTTGATTTATCATTATATTCACATGAATCTTTTGATAATGTAGCATCAGAATTATTATATTCTCCTAAAGATAATCCTTCTTGCCATTTTAAATAGCTATCATTTCTATAAACAAATTGTGTTTCAAGAGAAAAATTAGAATCATAATTTACTGCAAATGCATTTAAATTATTATATGTTGTCTTTCTAACGTTTTCACCTTTTACACCAATATTAAATATATTAGACATCCTTCCTGAACGGAAAAGATTTCCATAAATATCTCTAAATGGTTCAACAATTCTATTTACTTCTATTCCTTTTGTAATATCATAATTTAAATCATCATTGATTCTATAAATTTTTGTATCAATTCCAAGATTACCTGCAACAGGATTTATTTTCCAAGCTGTAGTATTATTTGATATAACTTGTTCCGTATCACAATAATAATATCCATAGTCAGAATCAGAAATAATTCCAATTTGTATTGGAAAATAAGGATTCATTATTTTATAGGTGTTTCCTCCATCATATGTTGCTACAACCCATTGTGAGTTTAAACTGTAATCTGTATCATTTTTATGTTGTTCTCTATTACAAAATTTAATGTAATAACTATTTTCTGTATCTTTAGTTCTGTATAAAATACCATTTTTATCTACACATGAGGTTATTTCATATGCCTGAATCTTTCCATCAATTAACTTTGTTGGAACAAATGAGAATCTTTGACTTGCAAGTGGTATTCCAGTATTTTTGTTCAAAACAATGTTTGGTTCTCTCTCAGATATCGGACTTTCTTCAAACATATCCATATAATATCCTTCTTCAAAATTTGTTGAAGCATACTCAATAGTATATGCACCACTTAAATCATTCATATATTGAGTATTGTCTTCAGCAGCATATGTTTTATTCCATACAAAGCTTAAAAATATAAATAAAAATACAAAAATTACTAATATTGATTTAATTGATCTAATTTTAGTTTTCATATTTATCTCTCCATACTATTAAAAATCTTTAAATGTTTTGTTGTAATAAAGCGGGAATTTTTTAAACATTTTATTAGGATGTTTTTTTAAGCCATTATCATCGTATTCTTCCATTAATCCATAAAAATAATGATCATAGCATTCTTGAAAACTATCGTATGTTTTTAAAAATTCTCCATCCTTACCATCTACAAAAACATATATCTTTTCTTCTCCTGGTTTAAACGCTAAGTGATTATTCCCAATTACACCAAAATACCTATACTCGAAATTATCATACAATTCAATTGGGTATTCTTTACCATATCTTTTTTCATAATTGACAGTAAAAGTGGTAAAACAGTAAAAAGGGCCTCCAGGATAACTCTCAGGCAAATATGATCCTTCTTCGAAAAAATCATTGCAAACATGTCCAAAAATAATTATACTGCCAAAGAAGAAATTAATACCATTTATAATTGAATATAACTCTCTTAAGAATTGTGGTATTTCACAATTAAAATATTCCTTGTATTTTTTTACATGCACATCTAAAGGGATTGGATCAAACATTAAATTAGAATAAAACTTAACTCCTTTTTCTTCCTTAATATTTTTGTGTAAACAATTACATTTTGCATTATCTACTTTTTTAAAAGCTCCCCATCTTTTTTCAATTTCATCTATGTGTAAATTTATCATCCTCTTATCCCTACTTCTTTTAACAATTTTTTTATAGTTCTAGCAATGCTAGGCTTTACTTCTACAAGTCTATCACGCGTAAGGGCAATTGTATCTCCTAACCCGTGAACATAAATGTGATCTGCTTTTGGTAAAAAAACTATATTTCTTGGTGATGAAATTAAATATTCATATTTAGTTCCAACAAGTTCCTTTACCGGAATAATGTGATGTCCTTCAAATCCACTTATTTTTCCTCTTGACATTACCTCAGCCATTTGTTCGTCGGAAAGACTAGTTCCAAAATATTTTTTTGGGTTTGCCTGAGCTTCTTTCCACGCCAATTTCACGGCTTTTCTTCTTGCGTAAGCCTTGCATAAATTATGTACTAATATTTCATCATCGCCAACATAATAATTATGATTATTATCAACATTGATATTATAAACATCTTCTGAAGATGTTTCATAATCAATACTGATAATTTTTATTTTGTTATTATTTGAATCAAGTACATACATTCCTTCTTTTAAATCTTTTGCAGGAATATATGTTTTTTCTTCAGGAACATAATATGGGTGATTATTAGTAGATGTTATTTCTTCTCCATCTTCTAATTTTATTGTTACAAACTCTTCACCCTTGTTAATATATGTATTTAATACAGGTTGATATTCCACTTTACCTGTATAAATATTATAAGATGCAACCTTTGTACCAATTTTGATATTTTCAATTGATTCTTTTCCATTTTCTGTTAAGACTTTTGTACCAGCCTTAAAGCATGATGAGAAAAGTCCATGCATTATAATAGATGTAACTGCACCTTGGGCTGCAGATTTAAATATCGCTTCTGCGCCTCCACCATCTACTGCAGTCATTGCAGCGCTTGTAAGTCCACCTGAAACGCCTGCTGCTACATAGCCTAATATTGGTTGAGAAATACATGGTATAGCTGAGCCAATTGCTCCAGATATACCCATGATTCCTACTTTTGCCCAGTTTATTTTTGAAAATGTATTTCCATTAATTACGGCTTCATCAAAATATTGGATTCCAGCACCTATTAAGCCGCCTGCTACAACGCCTCCAGCAGGTCCACCATAAACCATACAAAATAAAGCTACAGTTGTAGTTCCAGCAAGTATTAAACTATCAATTACCCAATCTAATAATTGCTTATTATTATCTCTAGGAATTGGAGGAATGTCTCTAACACTTACAGAACCATCTTCTTCAAAATAGATGTATTGACGAGAATTGTCATATTTGATTGAGTCTAATTCCTCAAATGTAAATCCATTTAGTTTGTCTTCTTGACTTGCAAAGCCTCTCATTTGATTCATCGCATCTAAAGATATGAAGGCTACTGTCATATTTTCAAGAGGATATTTTTTTCCTTCTTGCTTATCCATTACTTCGCTTAAATTATTCTTTATATCAGAATAATCTATTTCTTCAACTAAAGGAGTATATTCAATTGGATCTGAAGCAATTTCATCAAAAGGAATAAATTCATATTCATTTGTGTCGTAATTGAACATTCTTCCAATTGATAAATCATAATTAGCAGCTGAATTTGCTTGTTTTTCTATGTTTACAATTCCATCTTCTACTTCATATTTAATATAATTATCATTTAATATGAAATGACCACTAGGAATACCTTCTTCAAAATAGCCTACAATATATTTGTAATCCTCATCAATAATATCTAATTATTCATTAATTGGAGTCAAATATGTTAAGGCATTATTTGTTAAGTCATCATCTTTATTAGCTGAAAATGATAAGAAGCCGGACTCAATATAGGCATTCTTTTCACTATCTTCAAATCCTTGACAATAGTCAGTATAGCCTAAACCAAATTCTTTTTCTTCTCCATTATCAGCTATAGCATCAAATACATCATAACCATATGATGCTAAATCCACAATAATTGAAGAATAAACAAAAGAAAAATCTTCTTCATTTACTCCTTCAGGTAATATTGGTTTATTCACATCAGGATATTTTTCTTCAATTGTTGTTTCAGTTGGTTTATCATTGACTTTTTCTTTACAACTTGTTAAAGAAAACATTAATAAAAACAATGACAAAACAAATATAATAACAGTGTTTTTAAATTTAATTTTCATATTCTCCACCACCTATATATATCAATAAAAAATTGATAATTCTTGGTTATTATAAAACTATGATTTATATTATTCAATACAAAAATGAATTATTTTGTCTCAATTAATAAGCATTAAAAATACCCAACTATGTTGGGTATCTTATTAATTATCACCAAAATGACTATCTATTGCATCAAAATCAATCTTAAAATCTAATTCTTCTTCATTAGATTCTTTTTCTTCTTCAACAATTGATTCTTCTAATTCTTCTTCACTTTCTTCATCAGAGTCATCATCGTAGTCATCTTCTTCTAAATCTTCGTCTTCTTCAGAATCTTCATCATCAGAGTCATCTTCTTCAGAATCCTCATCTTCTTCGAAATTATCATCTTCTTCAGAATCTTCATTAGATTCATCTTCATTTTCTTTTTCATCTAGCTCTAAGTCTTCTTGATTTTCTATTTCTTCGCTAGATTCATTAGATTCTTCTATTGCCTCTTCATTATCAATTTCATCAGATAATTCTTCTTGGCTTAATTCTTCTTGATTATCCTCTATTGCTTCATTAGAAGATGAATTATCTTCATTTGATTCGCTTTGAGAATAATCAGATTCATAATAATATGTTGTATCTTGATTAGACTGTTCTAATATTTTTGTTTCAGCTTCTTTTTCTTCAAAAGCTCTATTATCATCTAAGATGTTTTCTAAAGAAACCTTTGGTCTTTGAATAACAATTTCTTTTCTTTCTAAAGGCTTCTTCATTCTTTCTTCACGAGCTTTTCTTTCAGGAAGCTCGTCAAGCTCACGTTTAGAATGATTGTTTGAAACATCTTCATCAGATTGATATATTTCATCTCTTTTTGAAGATTTTTCATCAAAGAATTGATCTAAATCAGTTAATTCAGAATATGCTTTATATAATTCTTTCATTTCTCCATAACACTGTAATACTTTTCTTTCAACTTCCTGTGTTACTTCCATGATTTCATCAAAATTATCAATTAAATGATTAACAATTCTTCTTTCAAGCTGACCCTTATTACAATCAGAATTAATAATATCTATTATCTTATCTGGAGAGAATGCAGCTTTATAGCTTCTTTTACAATATAAAGCTGAGCAAATATCCGCAATTGCAATAATTTTATCACCAATTGAAAGATCAATTGCACGTAATCCCTCAGGATAACCACTACCATCAAGCTTTTCATGGTGATGAGATGCAATATCTACAATTTTATATGAAAAACAGCCATCAATAATATCTCTTGTATAAACAACATGGCGTTTCATTTCCTTAAATTGATCCGCTGATAATTTACCATTAAAGCATAATATTTCAATTGGGACTCTTATCTTTCCAATATCATGGACTAATGAAGCAAGCTTAATTTCATCAATCATATTTTGAGGTAATCTTGATAATTTACCAAGCTCCTCTGAAATTGCCGCAACAGTTACAGTATGCGCCAAAGTTTCATGATTGTGGAATTCAAAAGAGAATGTTGCAAGATCAATAAAGCCAAGTAAATATTCATCCTTAAATTGCGCAGTTGCAATATAATTACATGTTTCATGAACAAATAAAGATGTTTTATCATTTAATTTTTCAAAGATATCTGGTTGCTTTTTAAATAATTTGAATAAATTCTTTACCTGCTCAGGATCATATCTATCCTTATCTTTTTTAATTAATTCTTGTATTTCTTCAAGATTATATTCTTGATAATTATACATAACTACTTGGTTGATTAATGTCATTAATAAACCAAATAAATAATCATATCTTGTTTCCTTTGCTTCCTCAGGAATATATTTAGATTTATAAAATAATAAAGGTCTTGCAGCTTCACCAAGTGGAGAGCATTTAGATAAAAATGCATATGATGAGCATGCTGCAAGCTTTGCATTATCATTAGGAACCTCACCATCATGATAATAAATACCAATATCCTTTAATAATGATAATAAAACAAGCTTTTGACCTATTGCTTCATTTCTTGGTATCTTTTTTATTTCAAGATCATCATTTTTTTCTAAATTATTTTTCTTTGGCTCAGGAAATTCAATTTCATCAATTTTATACATTTCAATGTATCTTTTCATGATAAATCCAGCACGCAATCCTGAATCAACATATCCCCTATTAATTTCATTAAGAACTTTTCTTAAAAATTTTAAAATGGTACTACAATTAAAATTATAATTCATACACCCTCCTAAAATAATGGTTCAAAAATATTCAACACAAAAGCAATAAATCTTTGCATTTTATTCATCTTTTTTCTATCTTCTAAAGTAATCTCTTTAGATTTTGTTAATGCATCCATAAAATCTAAGCTCATATTTTCTATTACTTTAGATCTAAATACAATAGCTCCACATTCAAAATGTAAAAATAAGCTTCTATAATCCATATTGATTGTACCAATAAATGCATATTTATCATCTACAATAATATTTTTAGCATGATTAAATCCTGGACTATATTCATATACCTTACAACCCGATTTTAATATTTTTTTATAATTACTTCTACCCATATAATAAGGTATTTTCTTATCTGGTATACCAGGCATTAATAATATAACATCAACACCACATCTTGCCTTATAAGATATTAAATCTATCATTTCATCATCTAGGATGAAATATGGTGTTGATATATATAATTTCTTCTTAGATGAGACTATTAATGTTTTAAACACATCATATGCAATATTCTCATTAGTTGATGGACCATCACCAAATGGCATTACTATTTCATTTGTTTCTTTATAATCATATATAGGAAAATCAATATCATTAATATATGATTTAGTAGACATATACCACATTCTTAAAAACAATGACATAAATGTTTTAGATGCTTCACCAACATATTTCATACAATTATCACGCCAATGCCCAAATTTCTTTTTATCATTTGTGTATTCATCTGCTAAATTATCTCCACCACAATATGAGATAATTCCATCTATTACAGTAATTTTACGATGATCACGATAATTGATAAATAAATTAAATGTTAATCTTAAAGGATTAAAGGATGTAATTTGACAATTTTTAATATCAGTGAATTTTTTTATAATATCACCTTTATTTTTTAATGATCCTACCGCATCAAAGATGATATATATTTTTACACCTTCTTCACCTTTTCTTTTTAAAATATTAATTAATTTTTCAACAAGAATTCCTTTACTTACAATAAATGATTCAATTAAAATATATTTCTTTGCATTCTCAAATTCTTTAAACATATCTTCATCTTTTTCTTTAATATCCTTAAAGAATTTAGTTGAAGTATTATCATATATTGCAAAATTACCTTCATTATATAATATATTTTTTAATTGTTCTTCAATATCATTTAATTCAATATTATCTTTATTTGTAAGAACATCTAAATGTGAATATGCTTTATTTAATTTTCTTAATTTTCTTGAAGATGATTTTCTTCCTGTACCATTAATTACATATAATACAATAAATGGGACAGGAAATATTAAGATTAATGTTACCCATGTCAATTTATAATTCGTATTAATTGGTCTATGTATTATATATACTGCAAATATTAATCCTAATATTTCACTTAATATATAAAATAAACCAGCTAAATTAGAAAATATAGAATCATAATTGTCATACATTAATATAATAAAGATGACAATTAATGCAACCTGGATAACAAATGACAATATAGTGAAAAAACCAAGTATTATTCTTTTCCAAATTGGCAAATTTCTTCTTTCATTAATTGTCATCTTTCTTCTCCAAAAAAGTATAATAATAGTATAACACAAATTTAATTCAAAATATAAATATTTTATGATAATAATTATAAATATAATTAACAATTAATTTTTTACAAAAGAAAAAGATTAAAACGATGCTCGTTTTAATCTAATTCATCTTCATCTTTATCTTCTTCTTGTGTTTTGAAGATATATTTATCAATTGGATTTGCAATAACATAGAAAAGTGGAATTGTAACAAATAATATCCATGTTGGATGCCATATATCATATTGCATACCAATGAAGCAATATATTGCTGTCATTAATACTGGATATAAAAATTTAGATACTTGTTTTTTAAATATTGCTTCAAATAAAGACATTAATGCAGGCATTAATACCCATAGTGTCCAAGATACATAAAAGCCTTTAAATACAAATCCCCAAATTAAAAACGCAATTAATGTTGAACAAAATATTACACCATCAATAATAGATAATGCGATTAATTTTTTCTTAGATAATTTAATCTCACTACCATCTTTATGACCAAATTTAACTACATTGCCATCCTTATCTAGACATCTAATATGACCATTTTCTATTTTTAATGTTTGTCCTTCATCATCTGTTAAAGAAATAGATTCTTTATTATCCTCTTCTTTATCAATATTTCTATTTCTTATTTCTTCATCTGATTCAGTATCATATAATAATTCATCTAATGACATATTATATAATCTTGCTAAGATAATTAAATTATCTGTATCTGGTGATGATTCGGCTCTTTCCCACTTAGAAACAGCCTGTCTTGATATACCAAGCTTATCAGCTAGTTCCTCTTGAGAATAACCATTTTCTTTTCTTAATTTTTGTAATCTGTTTGCAATTTCAATATTCATAAACTTTTCCTCCTAATTTACAGCCTTAATTTATCAAAAATTTTGGTTGCAAACCACCAAATCTAGTTTGAAATTACGCAACTATTGGTTTCATTTATTAAAAAATGATATATTTTTGATTAATATTCACAATTTTTTGGAGTTCTTGGATATGGAATTACATCACGAATGTTTTCAACACCTGTTAAATACATTATTAATCTTTCAAAGCCCATTCCGAAGCCAGAATGAACATTTCCACCAAATCTTCTTGTATCTAAATACCAATCAATTGGTTCTTTATCTACATGAAGCTCTTCCATTCTCTTTAATAATACATCTAAATTTTCTTCTCTTTGGCTTCCACCCATTAATTCACCAGAGCCTGGGACAAGTAAATCTACTGCGGCAACAGTTTTATTATCTGGATTTACCTTCATATACCAAGCTTTAATATCCTTAGGCCAATCTGTAACAAATACAGGTCCATTGAAATGTTCAGTTAAGAATTTTTCATGTTCTTTAGCTATATCATCCTCATATGATGGCTTAAATTCCCATTTAATGTTTTGTTTTAATAATAAATCAATTACATCATGATGACTTATTCTTGTGAAATGAGATGTTAATAATTTTTCTAATCTTTCCTTTAAGCCCTTTTCAATGAATTGATCACAGAAATTAATTTCATCCTTTGCGTTATCAAGTACATATTTTACTACATATTTTAGCATTTCTTCTTCAATATCCATTAATCCATTTAAATCACAGAATGCCATTTCAGGTTCAATCATCCAGAACTCATTTGCATGAGTTTTAGTATTTGAATTTTCTGTTCTAAATGTTGGTCCAAATGTATAAATATCAGAAAAAGCCATTGCGAAAGTTTCACCCTGTAATTGACCAGAACCTGTAATAAATGCTTGTTTACCAAATAAATCCTTACTGAAATCTACTTTACCATCTTCACCCATTGGTAGGTTATTTACATCAAGTGTTGTTACCTTAAACATTTGATCTGAGCCTTCACAGTCAGCACAAGTAATTAATGGTGTATGAACATATAGATAACCATTTGATTGGAAATATGAATGAACTGCCATTGCAGCTACACTTCTTATTCTAAATACAGCATTAAACATATTTGTTCTTGCTCTTAAGTGTGCATTATCTCTTAAAAATTCCATAGTATGACGCTTTGGCTGAATTGGATAATTTTCAGGACAATCTCCAAGCATTACTACCTTTTTAGCTTTCATTTCTAGTGGTTGTTTAGCATTTGGTGTTAATTCAATATCACCAATAATCATAACTGACATACCTACTCTAAATTTTGATACTTCCTCAAAATTGTCAATTCTTGTTGGCTCATATACAACCTGTAAATTTAAAATTGTTGAACCATCATTTACATTTAAGAAACCAAATTGTGATTGGCTTCTATTTGTTCTAACCCAACCATAAATTGTTGCTTCTTTAGCTTCTTGTTTTTCAAATAAAGTTTTAATTCTATCCCTTTTCATTTTTCTCCTCCTAAAATATAAAAAGTCCTTAAAGCATATAGCTCTAAGGACGAATTTTCCGTGGTACCACCTTAATTCTAGAATAAATCTAGCACTCATTTTCCTTTAACGCAGGTAACGTGTGGTTCTACTTAATTCTTCCACCTCTTAGGGATGTTCTCCATTTAGCTTCACTGATTTAATTTCACCACCATAAATCTCTCTAAAAGTATCTACTAAATATCGTTCCCATCAACGATTTATAAGTTTATTATATAACTTTTATCATTTTTTTCAATTGATTTTTTAACTTTAATTCAAATTAAATAATTATGGGAAAATATAATTTGAATATGGAATTAATTTAATTAGCTTAACGATAATAAATGATGGTATTAGAATAACAAATACTAATAATGTATCGCCCCAAAAACCATTTAATTGCCAGAAAGTTAATATTATTTCATCCTTTATCAGCATATGAATAATGTAAATACCAAGAGTTGTAGGCGCTATAAATTTTGATACTTTAAATATTCCATTTCCAACCTTTGATGCAAATTTAATATTTTTAAATAATAAGAAAAATGCACTACTAAATAATAAGCATGGAACATTTGTATATTCATCAAAATAATTCATATATTCATGTTTATGATATGACCAAATTATTGTTCCTACTGTGAATAATAAATATCCAATCAATCCTAAGCTATAAATAGTAATTCTTCCATATAAATTGATATCGTAATGAGAAATATAATATCCAATGAATATAAACATTATCCAGCCTGTCGCGGTAAGAGGGAATCTTAAATCATTATTATAATCTATCCTTGCTAATCTAAATACTAAAGGCAAAAATGAGATAGTAATAAAGCTTAAAATAATTATATATAAGAAGGCTTTTTGTCTATTTTCTTTAGGTATTAATGATATAACTGGAATACATAAATATATGCCAATTATTACAACTAAAAACCAAAAAACTGGATTCATTCTTATATTAACGAAACAGTCAATTAAGTATATAAAATTGATTTGATTTGCGTCAATTTTTCCTCTTGCTAATTTAACTATAAAATATATAATTGACCATAAAATCAATGGTAAAACTGTCTTTAATAAACGCTTTTTGAAGAATGTTTTTGTATCATATCTTTCCCTATAATCTATTAAAGTAGCACCTGAAATCATGAAAAATATTGGTACTGCACAATATGCAATTCCTCTAATAAATCTTTCTAAAATCCAATCAGATGTCTCCTCAAATCCAAGTGTATAGGAATGGAGCATAATAACAAAAACACACGCAATTACGCTCAATACAGTAATATATTTAGTGTTCGTCATTTTATCACCTTCTACCACCAAAATATCTCTTTTAGAATATTTTGTCAACTAAAAGAGTTTTTTTCGTAATTATATTTACTTTTTAGCAGATTTATTATTAAATATTCTTATAGAGGATGGTGGATAAAATGTGCATTTTTTGCGAAATAATTAAAGGTAATATTCCTTCAAAGAAGGTATATGAAAATGATAAGGTATTAGCTATTTTAGATATATCTCAAATAACTAAAGGACATACATTAGTATTACCTAAAAAGCATTATGATAATTTATTAGAAATAGCTGATGAAGATTATAAAGAAGTTATGCTAGCTGCTAAGAAAATTGCTAAAAATATTAATGATGTATATAAACCAGAAGGTTTAAATATTATTAATAATTGTGGAGAGACTGCAGGACAAAGCGTAATGCATTTCCATGTTCATATCGTACCAAGATATAACAAAGAAGATTTAATAATGATTCACGCAGATAATTCAGGTAAATTTGATTTAGATGCAATAGCTAACGATATAAAGCTATAATAGAAAAGACCAGCTGGCTGGTCTTTTTTATTTATAATTCCTAATTTGCACAGAGTTGGTAATTTGAGTATCAAGTGATATAATATAACCAGTCTATAGAAAGGAAATTCACATGAATTTCTGAGAGCTCGTTAATATGTGATACTTCGCGGTTGATGATTAGCCAGCTCCCAGAAGTTCCATCAATCGCCGCCATGAAAACTAAATATAAAGATAGTCACTGGGGAACGTCT
>JAEEGL010710531.1_pt1 | contig 16682 bp, 18 predicted proteins | sample 9134231 | NCBI WGS metagenome assembly JAEEGL01 (sample SAMN16246548, study PRJNA631951) | gut metagenome | biome: gut microbiome; feature: rumen; material: fiber-attached | host: Bos | place: Iran: Karaj | collected 2018-10 | reverse complement strand
TTTTCACACATTCGATTACCTCTCGACATTGCACTTCTTCAAATAGTTCGTGGTGCATTGGTAGTGCAAAAGAGACAAAAAAAGAAACGCAACTGGTTGAAAATCAACCAATTGCGTTTCTTTTTCAGTGACTCCAACAGTAAAGATGTAAACGTTCGTTTTGTTTTTACGAAAAAATCTATTAAATTTGTACTAATAGAATAGTATAGTAACGCCATTTTGGGCGGGTTGCTATATGGTTCTTTGGGACAGGATCGGTATGAAAAGTACCGTTTCGTACCGACCTTTTATTAGACTTATAATAGATTGCCTTATGGTAAGAATAACGTTTCACTTCTCGAAGAAGGAAGGGATTGTCCGGGTCAAGTATCGGCTGCGGACAGGGGATGACAAGATCCAAATCTGTCACAAGTCTGATATCCGTTGTGATTATAAGGAAGTAATCCAGTTCGAGAGCAACGGCTTTCCGAAGGCGAGGTTCAGGCATTTCAACGCTGACCTTTCGGAAAAACTACAACAGGAATATAGGATCATGTACACCGCCTTCGCCAAGATGTGCGATGAGGGAAAGGACATGACAACCGAGGTTTTCGAGCGTGAAATCGCTGCCATCAAGAATCCGGTAGTGGAAGTACGCCTGACCAGACCGGATGTCGTGACGCGCTTCCGGAAGTATGCGAATGATGCATTCTGTGCCGGCATCATAGGAAAGCAACGGTTCCAGCATATCATCGTCGTTTCTGACAAGCTGGAGCGTTTCCTCATTATCAATGGTATTAGAGGAATTACGATCGAGGAGTTTGACGTAGAGCATCTGATGCGGTTCCGTGAGTTCCTCTTCGACGAGTATCTGTACGTGAAAAAGTATCCTGCTCTTTATCAGGCTTTGGCTGAGAAGAAAAAGATAGTCGCCCGCCTCTCGATGAACACGGTTACGACCCAGATGAAGATGTTCCAGACTTTTTTCACGGAGTTGGAGGACCTCGATGAGATCCGGAAGTCGCCGTTCCGGAGGTTGGGAAGGGAACGGAAAAAGGCCTTCATGAAGACGAAGTACGATGTCCCGGTCTTTCTTAGGAAGAAGGAACTGATGAAAATCCTCGATACCGAGGTCGGCCCGGCGCTTCAGGAAACCAAGGACGCATTCCTCGTGCAGTGCGCTTTCGGCTGCCGGATCAGCGATTACAGGGAGCTGACACTGGATTCGATCTCCGTAAGTGACGACGGCATACCTTATATCCATTACCTCCCTCAAAAGACCGCCGAAGCCCAGGAGACCAACGGGGAAGTGGAAACGCCCATTGTCCGGTATGCTTATGACATCATCATGCGCACCGGTTTCGAGTTCCCGATCTTGAAAAACATCTTCGGCCACGACGGATACAATGTTCATATCCGGGCTCTGCTGCAGCACTGCGGCATCAACCGGCCGGTTGCCAAGTATAACGAGGAAACCAAGAGGAACGAGTATGTTCCTCTCTATTCGGTCGGCAGCAGCAAGCTGGCCCGCAAGACTCACGTGGACATGATGAACAAGGTGCAGGTGGATATGTATGCGGCCGGACTCCATAAGGTGGGCAGCTCGGCTGTGACCCGGTATACGAGCATGGAACTGACGGACCGGTTCAAGTTGATGAACGCCGCCTTCAACCAGGAGGATTATCGTGTCGATGATTTGTTGGTCGTAATCAAGTAGTTTCATGGATATGCTTGAAATCATAGGAGGCGCAATCGGACTCGGTTGGGTGGCCTTCTTGTTGTTCTACGAGGAAATCGTGCCTCGTCTTCCGAATGCCTTCTTCCAGAAGGTCAAGGATGAATATCAGAAAGTTGAAGCGGGTGAGTTGTCATATGTTGCCTATAAAGAGTTGCTGAGAACCGAGTGCCAGCACAGGATGAGGAATGAATCGCCCCGGACAACCCGTTTCAAAGAGGTTCTTCTGGGAATGCTCAACTACGATGATTTCATAAAGAAGGCCTTGTCAAATCCCGGCATAACAATCGACGAACTACGGGAGGAATGGAGGGCGTACAATCCATCGGCTCCTTCCCAAGGCCAAACAGTCCCGGATGTTTTCGTCCAAGGGGAGGGAAAAGTTGTTATGGATTGGATGGTCAGGCAAGGGTACTGCCGGCCCACCAGCCTTGCCTGGATGTATGAGGGGGAGAACTCTTCCTATCTTATGGCCCTGTTCGCCGATGCTATCGGAAAGGAACTCGGCTTTGGACGAGCGCGATGGAGACCTTTCATTCAGTTGTGGGGGGAGAGGAATTACTCCGATTTGTTTGAGAAGGCGAAGAATTGTGATAATCGTCTCAAGATGGAGGAGAGAGTCAAGGAAGTGTTTCCGGACTATATGATTACGAAATGAGATTCAATGCAATCCTTAATGACCATTGGAGTATATATATACTATATATATAGTGCTGATTTGTTGTATTTTACGCACATTTGCATTGCCAGTCAGCCCTGACCAGGCGGGATTGGCACAGTCGCTTCACGCCGGTCACGTGAGCATAGGCGGCGGTACTAATTCATTGGATTGTAAAATGCATTAAACTGACTTTTCAAATCATGGAGAACGAAGAGAGACTCAGACAATTGATCGAGGAGGCCGTGTCGAGGGCCGTCGCCCGGTTCATGGAACCCAAGAATCCGAAGCTCATCAGCCGCGAAGAAGCGGCTCAGCGCCTGAAGGTGGACATATCGACGCTCTGGCGCTGGGATAAGGTCGGCTACCTGCCCGTGGCCAGCCGCATCGGAAAACACGTTTATTATTCGGAGGAAGCCATCCAGCGCATCGAGGCGGGGGAGGCCATGTCACCGATGCATCGGCCGATGGCGCCTATGCCTCGTGTATTGACTCCGTCCCTGAAGAAGTATTGAGTTGTTTACTGACAATGCCCGAACCATGGAAGACGAGGAGAGACTGAAGCAATTGATCGAGGAGGCTGTGGAAAACGCCATGGCTCCGCTCGTGGAACCCCAGCAGACCGTTCTGATCAGTCGTACGGCTGCGGCAAAGCGCTTGAGAGTGACTGCCCCGACGCTGTGGCGATGGTCCAAAGTGGGCTACCTGCCCGTCACTGCCTATCTCGGGAGACAGGCTTTCTATTCGGAAGAAGCCATTCGCAATCTTGAGGAGGGGGTACCCTTGGCGCGTGCACGCCAACTGACCCCGGTGAAACAGCCGTTGAGTCCGTATGTGAAACGGCGCTGAACGTCTGGAGGACCAGATGGCGATGAGTTGCGTGATAGCGGGCGAAAATGAGCAAACACTACTCACTTTCGCCCGCTATCTTTATACAATTGGCGGTAAGATTTGTGGCAAATCGGCGGTAAGATTTGCGATTAGGAATGTCAAGAATGCCCATATCGTTTCGGGGATCTTCTCGAGAGCAAGGTTTTGGATGAATTGACCATCCTTTCAGCCGTTTTTTTTATTCTTATCTTGGATTGTTCCTGTAGTGCCTTCCTCTCTAGAATCATTGAGCCTGTATGAATGTTCTCCGGTGAGTGAAGAATCTCAATGGCCCTGTCTAGCCATTGACCGAAGTTGTGGCAGTCGTGAAGACGTTCCTGGACGGTGCTGGCCATCTTCAGGGCTTTCTTGTCGCCGACTGGGACGCTGTCGCCTTGCATGTGGATCCCGCCGTCGGGTTTGGCTGTGGCGTAGGCGATGGCGACGCCGTTGAAGGCCAATGCAACGGTGTCCAGACCGAGGGTGTGGAGTGTGATGAAAGCCGACATGTCTTCCCTGTCAAGGATGGTATTTGATTCTTTTGTCTGTTCCCGGATCTTTTGCCGGAACTCATCCATGGCATCATAGACCTTCTTCAACGTTCCGGGAGCGAGTTCTTCACCGGCAGGCTTGGCGGTGCCCTTGTCCCTGTCATAGACGAACACCGTGCTACAGGCAATGTCCTTGTCCATGCCAACTCTCGGACTGCCAATGCTGATGGTGCTGAAGTCGTTTGACCGGTGCTCGGTGATCCGCGCACGGTTGAGATTGCCCATCTCGACACCCCAATCGCGGGAGAGCGCGACACGCATCTCGTTGATGACAGCCGCCCCGGCATCGAGGGGGAGTTCGAAGGTGAGCGTGCCGTCAGACAATTGGTTACAGCGGATGGAGAAGAGTTTCTGCGTGGAATCCGAACCCCGGTTCGCTGTGGACAGGAGGTGCTTCTGGAGTGCGAGCCGGTCCGCGTTGAAGGCAATCTCGGCCTTCGCTTGCCGGGAGAGGAGGTGTCGATATCGACGGTCGCTGTGGAGATTGGTTTCGTCCCATCCGGAACGGCCCATGAGCTGGTCTTTCCGGGCGGCCGAGCGGAGCCTGGCCACATCGACCCGGGCCTCGCTTTTCTCCAGATTGGCTTTCAGTTCCTTCAAACGCTCGGCCTGCCAGGCGGCTTCCTTCTGCTCCCGGGGCATCCTCTGCTCCCGCCAGATCTTTGCCTTCCTGGCTTCTTGCTTCCGCTGCCTCCGCCGCTTTATTGCACGGGAGATAACGCGCTTCCCAACGCGGTAGGAGGCGAAAATGAGGACTATCGTGAGAATGGGACTCATATCTTCCGGCCTTTTCGATCCTTCATGTTCCGTGTAAGGGAGATGGCCATCGTGTCTTTATTGCGTTCGGTGAGCGCTTTCCACTTGATGTGAATGGCCTCTGAGAGTCCGTCGGGCTTGTCTGACAAACCAAGGTCCTTGAGCAGTTTGTTCTCCAGGAACTCCTGCGAGAGGACGTATCCTTTCCGGGTGATGTGCTGGACATCGACGGGAGCAATCTTCTCGTCGGCTGGATGGGCGAGGGCGTAGCCAAGCAGGGAGAACCGATGACAGGCCATCGGGTCTGACTCCGAGCAGAGGAGTGCGATGCGGGTGCCTTCCTCGGCGCATTCCCGGATCGCCCTCATATGGGTGGCGAAATCCGACCGCTCCATGATTTCTTCAAAGGAGAGCCTTCTTTTGACCTCATCCTTCCACACATACTGGTGACTGCCAAGGGCGTACCCGACCGCCTGATACCCGATTCCGAGTTCTCCTTCCAGCTTTTTCTCCAGGTATTCGCCTTTGAACCGGGGACTGTATTGCGCATTGGGATAACTGCGAACATCCAGGACGAGTTCGATGCCGAACTTACGGAGGAGACCTTCAAAGGCTTCGGCGGTGAGATTGGAATGGCCGATGGTGAAGACAGAGCCGGGAAAGCTCTTCGACCAGACTGCTTCCTCGTGGGTCATGCCCTCGTATTTCTCCCGGCTCTTTTCAGCCTTCTCCTCCAGGAGTACCTCGTGCCCCGCCATCTGCGGTGCAATGTCCGGGATGACTGCGACGTCCATCTCCGCATCTACCGCGCACAGGTCGGAAACGGCCGTGTCTATGTTGCTCGCATACTTCAGCCGCACTCCGTCCGCCTCAATGCCCCCGTCCCTGAGTGCTCGACGTTCGTTTTCGTCCTCGATGGCGCCCCGGTCTAGGCACCACCGGTCCAGGGCTAGTCGGATGTCAGCGGGAGAGTCGTTGGCGTGGAACAGGTTCATCGTTGACAGCACGCCCTCGAGTCCTTCCGTATGCACCCCGCCGGTCAATGCGGAGGTGTCCACCCGTATCCTGCCGTCGTCGTCCAAGATTACCCGTCCGCGCAGGGTGTCGCCCTGCATCAGATCGATTTGCCGCTCATAGACGACGGGATAGAATGCCGATGCAAAATGAACGTGCATCCCATGTGGGGGCTCGGCATGGCAGAGCTGCTCCAGTTCGCTCCGGACACCCGAGGCATAGTCCCGCAGCTTCTTGAATTCGTTGAAAGAGTTGATTCTTTTCTCTGGAGAAGGAAGATTCCTTCCGGTGACGTCTGTTCCTTTCCTTGTCGTTGATGTCCTTATTGACCCGTCCTGTAGCCAGAGCGTCTTGACCTCGGGGCGCGGATGCTCAGCATAGGTGCCGTCCAGGGACCGGCCGGCCTCGTCGGCCTGGGTTGAGAGACGCTTGAAAGTCTCTTCCAGCGCATCTGGCCGGATGATTTCGAAGGGCTTGTCCATCATCCGGGCCACCTCGCTCACGGCTGTCTCGATGTCGGCGGCCCCGTCCGGGATGACATAGACGCTTTGTCTTCCGTCCATCCGGATGACTGCGAATCGTTTCCCTTCGTCGGCGGAATTCCTTCTGACGGGCGCCGCTTCCGCTTCTGGGAGGTGCAGAACCCTTTTTTCGACCGTCAAGATGAGGTTCCGGTCCTTCTCCGGCAGGTAGTCCAGAGCCTCGACGGTGATGCCCTCGGGGATGCTAAACCTGGCTTCCGCCAACGCCCCGGCGAGGAAGGCTGTCAGGCAGGGGTCTCCCGCCATCGACGTGGCCCGGCGGACGGTTTCCTCGTAGGACTCCGAAGCGAGGAAGGCGGCAAGAGCCGCTGGGAGCACCTGCGCCGGGTCCCGGCATGGTTTTCCATCGCCGACGCCGAGTTTCCCCGGCTCGGACTGGACGACTGTTCCGTTCAGGAAGGGGCGCATCTCAGAAGGGGAGCGGTCTGGATTATATCCTTCCTGGCGGAGAGTTTCCTTGAGCGCGTCGGGTGTGGCTCCTTCCTTTACGCTGGAATGCATCCTGACGAAGACGGCTGCCGCATCCACGACGTCCTTTTCTGCACCGGACGCGCGAAGAACGGCCGATGCGGACTGAATTGCATCGGCCGTTTCCCTTGATAGTTCTGCAATCGGCACGCAGACTGCGAGCAGTTCCGACTTGGAGCGGAGCCGTCCCAGGGGAAGGCTGTTGTAGAGTTCCTTCCAGGCATTGACGGAACCGTCCGTCTGAAGCTTCCATCGAGCGGCGGCCAACGCGATGGAACTCATCAGACCGGGCATCGCATGGAACATCCGGGTTCTCGCGGTCCGCCCGGACTTGTCTAGGTCCACCCGCATGGACGGGGTGAACAACGGAAAGAAGATGCTCCCGGTGTCCGGCAGCGCATTGTCCCGGTACGGGGATGCGATGATGTCCGCGGCGATGGCTCCTTTCATGATCGTCAGCGTTTCAAACCTTGGGACTGCTGCTGGGTCTGCTGGGCTCGGGCTTCACTTTCTGTCTGCTGGCTCAGCCTCTCGTGCAACTCGAGCCTGGCCTGCTGGATGTTCTCCACCGTGCCGAGGAGATAACCCCTCTGGAAGTCGTCCATGACGTCCCAGACGCTGAAACCTTTTGACCAGGCGAGTTCCTCCCCATAGGATTCGAACCCGAGGCTTCCGCCCGGTTTCGGGAAGAAGGCGCCGATGATCTCCGCCCCGTGGTGGATGTTGACCCGATCCGGGGTGATTTCGGGCCAGTAGCCGCTGAACCCGGAAAAGTCGAGGGGGGCCGAAGTCTCCTTCCATCCGAGGGCGTGGTACATCTTCCAGAGGATGTTCCTTGTGTAGCTGACACAGAGCCCGAAAGCGGTGGCGTTGTCCTGTCCCACGGCGCTAAACCTTCAGTTTCGGAGTCTTCACGACCTTTTCGGCCTTCTCAACCTTCTCCGCCTTTCCAGCCTTCTCGGCCTTCTCTTTGTCGACGGTCTTCTCCGGACCGGACTTCCGTTCTCCGATACCCAGATCGATGCCGGCCTTTTCGGCCTCCTTCAGCCAGGCGGGGTGGCAGGGAACCACCCGGCGCCGTGCGGCGTCGAACTGGACGAACGTCGTGAAGGTCTCTCCTTCGCGGGTCTGTCCTTCAATCTTGACAGCCTTGCCCTCGGCGAGGGCGTCGGCTTGCTTCGGGGTGATCTCGGCCCCGTAGATCTGGCGCTTGCGGTACTCTCCGGTCTCCTTGTCCACGAACATGTTCTTGACCGCCTCGACGGGAACGCCGATGAGCCGGTTCGTCGGCTGGTGGAGCGACACGATGTCGTACTTGATCTTGCCGGTCTCGGCGTCGCGATAGCCGACGGGCTTGCCTGCGTTCGCATTGGCGTAGCCGTTCTTCTGCTTGCCGTCCGCTCCAATCCAGGATGTCCTTTCGAACAGGCCCCGGAGGATGTCCGGAGAAGTGATCTTGCTACCCTTGTAGAAGATATCCTCCTTGGCAGGGTCGAGCCTCTTCTCGATGTTGTACATCTTAATGCCCCAGGGCTTCCCCTCACCGTTGGGGATGGCGCGGAGGGAGAACTGACCGGTGATGGTCTTGCTGGAGGCGCGGACCAGGTCCGTCATCTCACCGTAGGCGAGCTGCTCCGCAATAAGCGGATTCCGCTCCACGGTCGCACGGAGGTTTTCGAACTCGGCTACCGAGTTCCAGTCGATGTTGTCAAGCAGCTGCCTGACTTCATCTCGTAATTGTTCATCTGCCATGTCTGAATGATTTAGTGGTTGATTGTTGTATGGTTTCTTTCTCTTGCAAGTTTGCCACGTACGCTTCGTTCAGGTCCTTGTATTCCCGGTAGACGGTCGACCCGTCCTTGACGTCCCTGCTTTCGCATATCTCGCAGATTCGGTCGTAGGCGTCCCTCCCGGCAGGATCGTTGTCCAGATAACAGCGGATGCTCTCGTGTGCAAGCAGCCACTCTTTCGCCTTGGCGAGGTTGCTGACGGAATTGAGCACGCAGATGTCCGCCGCGGGCATGACCTGTTCCCGCCAGGCGAGCCACGAGAGGAAGTCCATGAAACCCTCGAAGATGTAGCATCTTTTGGATGTGGATTCGGCTGACGGGACAATCTCTCCGGAAGGGGAGAGGGTGGTGATGTCGCAGAGAGTGGTCTTCTTAGATTTGGGCGACACTCCGCGAAGTGCGTATCCACCGCCGTTGTTTGGAAAACCGATGACGGTGAACTGCCGGTCCGGGGCCGACTTGGGATGGTAGGTGATCTGTTTGCAGTACCTTTCGAGAAGACCCTTCGGAATGCCCCGTTCCTGCTCGACATATCTTGTGAGGTAGTATCTGTCGAATGTGTCAGCGACCTTGTCCAGGACGATGCCGGTCGGGCGTTCTTGCTGGGGATGCTGTACGTGCTCCAGCTCCGGCATGATAGTCCCGTTGATCTGTGCGAGGACATCCAATGCCGCCCTGTCGGAGGAAAGACCGGAGAGTCGGCGGACCATTTCCAGGCATCCGCCGCCGTCGACCTTTCTGCCCGGAGCGGGCGTGCCGCCGAAATCGGCCCAGACCCATTGGCCGTTGGAGAGGTTCACGGACACCCGCATGGATGGCTCCGCCTCGTCGCGGAAGGGGGAGTAGTACATATAGTTCCGGTGAGCCGTGTTCTTGCCGTAGAAGGCAAGGACACGGTCCACCGGGGTGGAGAGCAGCCTCTCCATTTCGCTGTTCGAATAGCTCGTCATCAGTTTCTTCACTTCGGGCATGTAAGCCCTTCAATACCGGATGTCTCAACTAAGGGTGACAAGGACCCTTTGGTTTTTCAAATAATCTTCGTATTTTTGTGTCAAATAGCGTATTCTAATGCGTCTGTAGCAAGTACCTTTAGATATACGGCTTATTCTATTGTACAAAGTACGACAAAATAAGCCGAATATGCAAATTTATTTGCTATTCGCGTAGCGATTTTTGGTATGGAAACAAAGGAAAAAGAAGTGAAGGCTCCCAAGAAGCCTTACAAGGCGAAGGAAGTCACCAGCACACGCGGCTTCAAGCGCAACAACACCTGGCCCGCCGTGAACCTGAAGTTCCTTGTGGACTTTATGCAGGCCCTTGATATCAACCTAGGCGACCTCGAGCGCCATGGGGTCGGCCACCACACCTCCCTGGCATTCTTCTTCAAGAAGGACAACATGATGCTCTCCCTTGCCCAGCAGATTGTCGAGGTGTTCGGTTACAAAATGACCGTCCTGCTCAAGGACAAGTCGGAAGGGGAGAGCACTGGCATCGCCATCGCCAACCAGGAGGAACTGGTCAATATGTATTCACAGGGATCCCGCTTGGGCTTTCTGGACATGTTCATGCGGATGCACAAGCTTACCCAGCGCAAGGTCGCGACGGAGTTGGGCAAGTCTGCGGGGACGGTTTCCTACTGGTTCAGGACGGACGACATCTACATCGATAATCTGAAAGAGTTTGCCGATGCTTACAATGCAGATGTGGTCATCAGGATTTCAAAAGCCTGACTTTTCATTACGAAAAAAGTCGTAACGAAATAATGCGTAGTGAATGAATGAGAAGGGGGCGCCATCACGGCGGCCCCTTCTGCGGTTTTGGGATGGAAACAATGAGAGCGGTCAGAGGTTGGTCCTCGCGCGGTTGATGTCCCGTGTGTCCACGGTCATGACGAGGTTCCGCTGTCCTCCCGTCTCATAGAGGTAGATTTTGAGTACCTGGTCGTTCGACAGAGTCATCTTGTCAAAGGAATAGGCGATGCGGGTGTATTCTCCGGGACCTGCCGACAGTTTGCCGTAGCGGCTTCTTGGGAAGATGGTCTTGTCGTATCGGACCGTCCGTTTTCCGTGCCGCTTGCTCTCGATGACGAACGTCGCGTCGGCGATGTCGTAGCTGATGCCCGAGGAGTTTTTTAACGAGATGGTCATATAGGTGATGTCGCTGTAGGAACTGATGTCCTCGCAGAGGACCTGAATGTCGTACTCCCGACAACCGATGTGGTAGAGATGCTGGCGCTGCTTGACGACGTCCTGGAGGAGGGGGGCCGAGCCGGTCTTCCAAGTCGATACGTTCCCGGAAGCCGTCGATTTACCGGAGGGAACCTGGTGTGACTCCCGTATTGCTTTCACCTCGGCGATCATCTGTGCCGTGGGCGAGACATATTCCTTGGGTGCCTGCGCCGCCTGCGTCTTCCGGATGTCGATGACAAGGTCCGTCGGCGCCGGGTCGTACACGACGATGAACGTGTGCATCGTCCCGTTTGACTCCAGGGCGGACACGCTGCATGACTCGGTGAACGGTTCCTTCGCCTTCAGGGCGAGCATGTTCTTGTTCTGCTCGATGATTTTCGCCACGACGTATTTGCTGTTGGACAGGTCCGCATAGGTGAGGTCCGTCGCGAAGATGATATGGGTGGTGTAGGCCGACGAGATCCGGAGCGTGTCAACCTTCGCCTCGGCAGTCATGGCCGCCAGCGCGGCCAAAAGGATAAATGCGATTCTTCTCATTATTTAGGGTTTTTCATCAAGGAACTCGATTACGAAGTAGTCCTTCAACTCCTCGTCGTTGCCGGTGTCCGAATCATCCGTATCTTCCTCGTCATCGTCGGAACTCGATGGCGTCTGGCTCTTCTTCTTCACCACATTGAATAGAAGATAGGGACTGTCAGATAGTATGTCCAGACCCAGCCTCACCTGCTTGCATTCGAAGGGCGATTCTTCGACCTTGTACCACTTTCCATCTTGCTGGACGTACCTGACTCCAGCCCCAGCGGCGCCGTAACCGGACACCATGATGTAACTCTGGGCCTTCATGTCCAGGTTGTATTTCCGGACGGCGGAAGAAACGTTCCTGAGGAGGACCCGCCTGTCCTTTTTGAACCGATCCGTGTGTTGGTGAAGGGGGTAGGTGGTCGTGTCGGACACCGTCCGGTACTGCGTTTCGCCCTTCCGCTGGTCCATCGCCTTCGCCTGGCCGATGACGGTCACGCTGTCCCGAACTGCGAGATTCATCCGTGTGACACCGCGCGGAAGCGACTGGCAGCGGTACTTGATCCGGGCGGTCACGTTGTTCATCCAGAACGGGTCCATATAGACCTTCAGCGTAAGCTTCTGGGTGACCTTCAGATGATAGGAGCGGTCCTCCGTCCGGTTGCCGACGACCCGCATCCGCAGGTCGCATTCGCCGACCCCGTTGATCTTCACCCGGAAGCCCATCGGTACCGTCCCCTTGGAGACGCTGACAACGGTGGTATCGGATGAAGTGACTGAAATGGACTGGATGTACGCATCGGCGGGTTTGTAGACTGCGACCATCTCCACCTCGCCCCAGTCGTAATCAATGGCATTGGAGCGATCTAGCGTCCCGGCGTCCACCTGCGAGCCGGAATAGTCTATCTTGGAAAAGCGGACGGAGTCCGTGAGCATAACGAGATCGTCATACTTGTATTTCCCGCCACTGTAATCCCCGACGTCACGGGGATAGCCGAGTTCGATGTAGGAGATGTCCTTGTCGCCAATCCCGACCTCCCCGTTGTAGTCCGTATTGAACGGATTGAAGAACTGGTCGCAAGAGAAAATGCAGGCTGCGCAAAGGGCCGTCGTCAAGACGGTTAGGATGATTCTTCTCATTTTCTTCTCGATTTGACTAGGTAAAACTGATATCCTGCTGGCACCTGTACGGCGGTCTCCCCGCCGGAAAGCGTGATGAGTGAAAGCCCGGTATTGACGACATCCTGTGCAGCACGCCCGACGCGTGAGGTGAGCCGCGTCCTGGCGCCCGAAACCGCCGTGCTGGCGGCCTGCGAGACAGTCTTGTCCGATATTCCGGGGCAGTAGATTCCCTTCGTGCCGTCATTGTCGTAGGCGTCGTAGTCCAGGTTGATGATCTTCCCACCGAGGTCGATGCTCGACACGTTCAGGTCCAGCCGAGACCCGATGCTGCAAACGGCCATCAGGTGCGTGTTTTTCGGCACGAGCTGACCATCGATGACCATATCCTCGAGGAGCCGGATGGAAACGCGTTCCCCGCTCTTGAGTTTTCCCGAGCGGACGAACATGCATTTGAACGGGTATTCTTCGTCGACGAAGAACTGCTCGGATGCGCCCTCCAGGGAGGACACGCCGGAGCTCGTAACGGAAGTAAACCCGTCCTCGAGCGTCGTGACCGAGCCAGAACGGCGGACCATCACCCGGTCGATGTCGATCTTGTCTCTGGGCTCTTCGGCGGGAGCGGCAGGCGCCTGTTCGCCGTCCTCAGACGAACCCTGCTGCGCCTTCATCATCTCCTCCTGCCGCCTCATCACCTCGTCTAGCGCCGCCTGCCGTTCCCGCTGGTACATCGCTCGTCGCTCGGCTGCATCCTGGCGGGACGTAGAAGCCGGTGTATCTGTGGTTTTTCGATCAGTCGGCGTAGCTCCGAACACATCCTCTGCGGTATAGTTCCGGGCCCCGGAGCGTGCGGAAGCGGACTTCCGCGTACCGGTCAAGGTCTCCACGGGGTCTTCGGCTTCCTTCTCGGCGTCCAGCTCCTCGCCCATGTCGTCCCAGTAGTTCTCGATGTTGGCCCGGCTGTTCCGGTAGGACTTGAGCTTCGAGTCCTCCATGGGCTTCTCCTCCCCGTTCTGGACCTCTGTGTAGACATTCGCGGTCTTCTTCTCCTTCCCGGACTTCTTCCCCTCCGGGGACTGCGCCCAAACGAAGAAGGCCGCGAGGCCGAGCAACAGGGAAAAGCCTGCTACGGTTAGCAGGAGCACTCCCTTTTTCTTTCTGTCCATTTCCATATCCTTAACTCAGCAGGTAATAGCATTTGACGGCGTAGCAGATGAAGATGGCGAAACAGGCGGCCACGAGGATCCATACCCCGACAGTCATGATGCCTCGGTCGTTGCCCTCGATCCATGTCCGGACTCTCTCGATCCATTGCATGTCAATTCCTCCTCCGGGTTTCCGTCCGTTCGTTCTTGACGACCTGGAACTTCTCGATCATGAACCCGTGCGGGTTGGACTTCGAACGGCCGACATCCACGAGGCGGCCCGTGCTCACGAAGTCGTAGGCGGAGATGTTGCTCTCCCGGACTACGTACACCTTCGCGTAGGTCGTCTCTGGATAGGGATAAGTCCGCATGTCCACCTTCACCGAGTCGATGAGGATCTGTTGGGTGACGTTCGCCTGGACCAGCCGCGAGTAGAACCCCTGCTCCTGCAGGTCGTTATAGTAGTTGTACGCGCTCCGGTCCGCCATGACGAGCGCCTGCTCGACACCGCGCTGAATAGCCTCGCTGGAGGGGGAGAGGTTGAACAGGTGCTCGTGGAACCGGGTGACGTGGTCGATGGCCTCGAGGTCCCGCTGGACCTCCCCGGCTGAGACCGTAGCGCTGAACGCTCCGCCCTTGTCCAGGACGTAAACGTTGTCGGAGTGAGAGCCGATCCAGGTGGCAGCAAAGATGAGGGAGGCGACCGCGACGAGGACTGCCCCCGCGACGCAGGCGATGGTTACTACCTTTGTCTTCCGGAACGAGGACTCGATGGTCTCGAAATGCTTGATGATGCTTTCCATGGTCAGTATCTGTTGTTTCTATTTCCTGAGGATGGCCTTTGCTGCGCCGACCGTCTGGATCGTCTCCCGGATGCCGCCGAAGGACGAGCTGTGCGCGTCGTTTGCGCCGGTAGACTCGATGATGTACGCGGAGATTTTCGGGACGGCCGAGATGTTCAGGATGGCGACGATGCTCATCGCCACGATGACCCATTGCTGGCCGAGCTGGTATGCCTGCCCGAAGGCGTCCATCAGGTTGTTGACCAGATAGACGTTGATGTACATCACGAGCTGGCCGACGGGAATCCAGAAGGCCACCTGGACATAACGGGCCACCCAGGCGGCGATCGAATGCGAGAAAGATGGTATGATGGCGAGTGCGAAGGCGAACGGGCCCAGCAAGGTAAGGATGGTCAGGTACACGTAACAATACACCTGCTGGCCGAAGACGAAAAGGGTCATGATGAACATCAAGATGGAGTTGATGACGAGACCGATGCTTACGGCGGACAGCTTCTTGGCCTCGACCGCCAGCCCAAGGGCGGCGACCGTCACTTTCTTCCACATGTTCTGGAACTTGACCTTCTGCCGCTGGAGCCACTGAACGACCTTCCCGCCTTCCGACTGGGCGTCGGAGGCGTCGGCTAGCTCCTGTTCGTCCAGCGCGGCATCGACCTGCGCTTGGACGGACGCCCAGCTGCGGTCGATCTCCTGCTTGGCGAAACTCCTCAGCTGTGCGTAATAATCAGCTGTGCTGACGGATACCCGCGCCGTCATACTGCGGGTGAAGATGTTGCAGAGGCTGTGAATGGGGGAGGCCACGAAGGTGTTGAAGTTCATGATGAGCATCAGGAGGACGACGGGCCTGATTACCGACCAGAGGGTGATGCCCTGTCCCTGCATGTAGTCGTTCGCGACCTTCAGGAGGACGACGGCCGCGATGAGCGCTCCTCCGGCGACGGCAATGCCGGTGATGCCGCCGAGCTGGTCCGCAACGATGCCGGCACGCAGCGACTCCAGAAGCCCCAGGATGCTGGACCCGGGGTTCTGGCCGATGCCGACCATCGGCATGACGAGTGAGAGGGCGTTACGCATTGGCTAGAATCCAAATACCTTGGTGAGGATGGTAAGGAAGGCTACCCCTCCGAACATGGCCACCCCTATCCTCAGGAACACCATCTCGCTTCCCGGCTCGCCCCGAAGGAACTTCGCCAGGGCGACGATGAGGAACAGCGCACACAGGAGAGCCAGCGCCACCGTGACGGCACCGAAGGCGTTCCTCGACCCTTCCACGAACGCTGTCCCGTGCTCTCCCATCGCCTCCTCGTAGGTCAGATCCCCCCGGTCCTGCAAGGCGGGAAGAGTGGCTGCAGTCACGGCCCCCGTACGCTCCGCCCCGATGCCGTCGAGACCGTATCCCTCGGCCCGTCCGAGCAGGAGGTTCTGTGCCTCGACGACGGCTTCCACCTCGTCGAGCTGGTTCATCTCGTCATCGATTTCCTCCCGAGCCTGTCGGGCAGTTGTTGCGATGCGGTCGGATGCCTCGTCCAGCAGGTGGATCTTCTCGTTCCTGTCGATGTCGTCCCGTTGCATGATGACCTTGGCCTGGTTTACCATGCTGCCGATGAGTTCGTATTGGCGGAGGAGCTGTTTTTGGAGGGCATTGATGTAATAGGGATTAAACCGGCCGTCGGAGGCCATATTCTTCAGACGGGTGGCGTACATTTGGGAGACCTTGGCGGATGCCTCCAGCTGTCGTCCCATCCGCTGGAACGACTCCAGATCCTTCATCAGGTCCTGGAACGACTCGTACCAGGAACCTTCGCCGAAGTTGTTGTTGAACCAGGTTTTCATCTTGTTGAACTCGTCCCACTGGTCGCCGATCCAGTCGAACTCCTCCATCGTCTCGAAGAGCTGGTTGATGGCATCGATGGCGCTAGCGGCGGTCTGTACGGGGTCGAAGACGGCGAACTGCGCCCGGAGCCTGGCGGCCGGGGCGAGGACGAGAAGTACGGACAGGAGGATGGCCGTTTTTTTGGTGGAAGGTCTCATGGGTCTTATCAACTGTTTGCGGTGGTGATGGCGTCGATGGCGTCACGGATGCTTCCGAGCCGCTTCGCTAGGTCGTACAGGGGCTTCTTGCGGACCTTGTCCGACTCGAAGGCGAGCGCCTCCTCGGCGGAGACCTCTGTGGCGTAGACACCGCTCCGGTCGTTCCACCGGATGTAGACCTCGCGGTAGCGGTAGGCTGGATTGAGGGAACGGTTCATCGACAGGATGAGGTCCCGGTCCGTCTGGGGGAGCCCCAACAGGGTGGAGATGGCGTCGGCATCCTCTGCAGTCCCGTTCTTCTCCAGGATGAACTTCACGTCGGAGTTCTTCAGGATGGCGTCGCTGATGACCTCCGAGGACATGATGTCCGAGATCTGCTGCGTGACGACCATGGCGGAGGTCTGGAACTTCCGGGCCGTCTTCCAGAGTCCCCTCAGGTACGGGGCCATCGTCTCGTTGGCGATGGCCTTCCAGGCCTCCTCGATGACCATCAGCTTGAAGGCGTCGGAGGAG
>JAEEGL010612135.1_pt1 | contig 16682 bp, 15 predicted proteins | sample 9134231 | NCBI WGS metagenome assembly JAEEGL01 (sample SAMN16246548, study PRJNA631951) | gut metagenome | biome: gut microbiome; feature: rumen; material: fiber-attached | host: Bos | place: Iran: Karaj | collected 2018-10 | reverse complement strand
CTTCGCGCCCTTCCCGCGGACCTGGGGCTTTCGGGGCGGGAAGGCAGCGCCGCGCTCCGTGAAGCGGCCGGCGCGATCCTCGGCATAGGCTCGGGCAACGCCTCGGCCTTCTTAAAGAAACTGCGTTATTTCGGAATTGGCGAAGAGGAGCTTCGCAGCGCCTGCAAAGAGGCGGAAAAGCAGCTTTATGGGAAAGAATAAAAAAGGCGGCCAAAAGGGCCGCGCGCCGTATCCCGTCAGGGCGGACAGATCCCTCGGGCAGAACTTCCTCACGGACCCCGCCGCGGCGGAGGCCATAGTCCGCGCCTGCGGCGCGGGAAAGGAAGACCTTGTCGTAGAGATAGGCCCGGGCACCGGCGCCGTTACGGGCCTGCTCGCGCAGGCCGCTGGCAAAGTCGCCGCCGTCGAGATAGACGAAAGGCTCATTCCGGTCCTGAGAGCCTCCCTTTTCGGCTGCGAAAACGTCGAGATCATCAACGAGGACATACTTAAGCTCGACTGGGACGCCCTGCTCGAAAGAAAGCGCCCCTTCGGAAAGCTGTTCGTCGTCGGAAATCTCCCCTACTACATAACGACTCCCATACTCCTCGGCCTCATAGAGAAAAACGTCCCGGCCGAGAGCTTCACCGTGATGGTCCAGAAGGAGGTCGCGGAAAAGATACTCGCGGCTCCCGGAGAAAAGGAACACGGCGTTCTCGCCGCCCTTCTTCAGTATTACACCGAGCCGGAGCTCATAGCGGACGTTCCGGCCTCCTCCTTTTCGCCCGCGCCCAAGGTCGATTCGGCGGTCGTTCTTCTTAGGGAAAGAAAAGAGCGGACCCCGGTAAAATCGGGATCCGCTTTCAATGCACTGGTGAAAGCAGCCTTTTCACAAAGGCGCAAGACTCTTCTCAATTCTCTGTCAGGCTACGAAGGCCACAGCCGCGACAGTCTTTCCGCCATACTGCCGGAGCTCGGCATCGACCCTCTCAGGAGAGCCGAGACCCTGACTTCCGAAGAATTCGCGTCGCTTTCGAACCGCCTGTCTCTGTAGACTAGTTCTGGTCCGCGTCGAAGGGCAGAAGAGCGATGGCTCTTGCTCTCTTTACGGCAGTGGTGATGGCGCGCTGATGCATGGCGCAGGCGCCGGTGATCCTTCTGGGAAGGATCTTTCCTCTTTCGGTGATGTACTTCTTGAGGGTCTCCACGTCTTTATAATCTACTTCGACGGTCTTGTCGGCGCAGAACTGGCAAACCTTTTTCTTTGCGCGCATTCCGCCCGAAAAGCCCTTTCTCTTGTTATCTCTTTCCATTAAAGGAACCTCCTGTTAAAAAGCTCAGAAGGGGATATCGTCGTCGGCCATAGTTGTGAAGCCACCGGGAAGCTGCGAGACATCGGGCTCGGATTGCTTCTCGGGAGCGCCGCCTCTGGCGTTATCTCCCCGATCCAAAAATTCGACTCTGTCCGCAAGGACATCCGTAGTATAGACCTTCCTGCCGTCCTTTTCGTAGGAGCCGGTCTGGAGCCTTCCCTGAACGCCTACGAGGTGTCCCTTTTGGAGATAGCGCTCGCAGAGCTCCGCGGTCTTGCCGAAGCATACTATGCTGGGAAAATCTGCTCCTTTGTCGTTGCCGTCCCTGTCCTTGCCCCTGTCGATCGCGATGGAGAACCTGCAGAATGCTGTCTGGCTGGCGCTTCCGTAGCGGACGTCCGGGTCTCTCGTTAGTCTTCCGATCAAAGATACGGTATTCATGGTCTGCCTCTCTTTATTCCTTGCTTATAATGATCTGTCTCAGATAGTTGTCCGAGATCCTAAGCCTTCTGTCCAGTTCCTTGGGAAGCTCCGGGCCTGCGGTGAAGTTCATCACCACGTAATAACCTTCGGTCTTCTTCTGGATAGGATAAGCAAGCTTTCTCATGCCCCAGACGTTGGTCTCGGTCACCTCGCCGCCTTCGGCTGCGATGATGTCCTTGACTGCCTCCGTGGCAGCGGCCTTCTTGTCTTCGTCGAGAGCGGGGTCGACGATGAACATAAGCTCGTACTTACTCATTTTTTCACCTCCCTGTGGTCGTAATGGCTGCAGTCCGAAGCTGCAGCAGAGAATGTCCGCTCGCGCGCGGACGAATGCTCGACTATTATATCATCAGAATCGAAAAATGCAAGCGTTTGTGCTATAATTAAAACGCTGAAAACAAAAGGTTTTTTGGGTTTTTACAGGAGGACAGGCCATATGGAAAAAGACAGGGCTCCCGCAGCCGGCGCGGCGCAGGCGGCATCCGATCTCGAAAGCTACAGGGCTCGCCTCGGCGAGATAGACAAGGCGATGGCTGAGCTCTTCACCGAGAGGCTCTACATCTGCCGTCAGATAGGGCTCTACAAGAAGGAGCACGGCATGCCCTACTTCGTAAAGGAGGTCGAGGACCGCGTGATCGAGCGCTTCAAGGGCTTCTGCCCCGCGGAGTTTGAGGACGCGGCGGATTATCTGATCAACGCCCTGATACACGAGGGCATAGGCATCCAGGAAAGGCTCGGCTGAAAAGCGCAAAAGGGCGGCCCGCAGGGCCGATGAGCATACGGTAACAATACAGCGTTAAGGGAAAGGAAAACTCGAAATGTGTACAGGAAAATGCACCTACTGCCCGGACGTACGTCCGGAGATCAAGTCCGGTGACGACAGGACGGCGGTGATCTGGCGCGCAAGGGAGCTCGGCGCCGAGTATCAGGCCTACTATCAGGGCTGCGCCCACGGTTCCTTCATGGCGTGCTTCGACGCTCTCAGGGAATACGGCGTGGAGCTCTTCGACAAGGAGACCCAGGCTGAGCTCTTCAAATCTGTCATCGCTCTCACGGCGGGCATAGGAAACCTCAACGAGGGCACCTGCGGAGCCGTCATAGGCGCTTCGTTCGCCGTCGGCCTCGCGGTCGGCAAGGGCAGGAAGGAGACCGAGGGCGACGGAGGCCGCTCGATGTGGATAGCCTCCGAATACGTGAACGCCAAGGTCGCCAAATACTTCATGGACACCTTCGACGCCGTCGTCTGCCGCGACCTCGAATACGGCCGCTTCGGAGCGGGCTACACCACCCAGAGGCTCGGAAGAGGCGCGGATTTCGCCTTCTACTCGAACAAGGAGGCCTGCAGAACGGCCGAGGCCTGCATCATAGGCATAGGCGCGGGACTCGCCGCCGAGACCGTCTGGGACTACGTCCACGGCTGGAGGCTCGACGAGGAGGCGATCTGGGAGAAGCACAAGGCCTTCGTCCCCGAGAACGCGACCGAATACTTCAAAAAATATTACAACTGCGCGCAGGCGGTCTTCGCCCAGATGGCGGACGAGCTTCGCGCCAAGGGCTCCCCGCTCACCACTCCCGAGATCGAGGAATGGGTGTTCAAGGGTCTGTCCGGGCTTTCCGGCGGAAACTCGAACCTGGGCGTCGGAAACTGCGGAGCCCTCTCCGCAGCCGCGATCGCTCTGAGCCTCACGGCGAACGTGGGCCCGGACTACCCGACCAGCGGCCGCAGGAACCGCCGCTGGATAGCCTTCGACACCGCCGCCAAGACCATAGGAGAGCGCTTCATAAAGGAGTTCAGAGGACTCACCTGCAGGGCGGTCACCTGGTCGAGATACGGCATGTGGTACAACTTCAGGGATCCCGTCACCTTCGACAGGTTCCTGAAGGATCCCGAGCCGAACGGCTGCCTCTGCGGAGACAACTGCACCCTGCAGAACGCCGTAAAATGGGGCGTCGAGTACGTGCTTCAGGAAAGAGCCAACCCCAGGACCGAGGAGCTCGTCACCGAGGTCCATCAGCTGGCCAAATAGCTTTTTCGCGCGCCCGGGCGCCCGCTTCGCGGGCCCCGGGCCGTTTTGACATTGCCGAAAGGATACGATCATGTGCACCGAAGAAAAATGCGTATACCGCGAAACTCCGCGTCCCGAGATAGCTCCGGGAGATGACCGGACGGCCCTTATCTGGAGGGCGAGAGACCTCGGAGTCGAATACCACGGCATATATCAGGGCTGCGCCCACAGCAGCTTCATGGCCGCGGTCGATGCCCTCAGGGAATTCGGCATAGAGCTCTGCACTCCGCAGCAGCAGAATGAGCTCTTCAAGGCCGTGATAGCCCTCACCGCAGGCATAGGGAACCTCAACGAGGGGACCTGCGGCGTTGTCATAGGAGCGTCCTTCGCCGTAGGCCTCGCTCTCGGCAGCGGGAGGAAGGAGACCGAGGGCGACGGCGGCAGGTCGAACTTCGTCGTTTCGGCGTACGTAAACAGATATCTCGGAAAATACTTCATGGACTGCTTCGATTCCGTCGTCTGCCGCGACATGGTCTACAAGCGCTGGAACAACGCCGTGACCACGCAGAGGATAGGAAGAGGCATGGATTTTCAGGAATTCACCGGCGGAGAGCCCTGCAGGAAGCCCGAGATCTGCATAATGGGCATAGCCGCGAGCCTCGCCGCGCAGACCGTCTGGGACTACCGTCACGGAGATCGCCTGGACGAGGACGCGCTGTGGGAAAAGCACAGGGCGCCGCTGCCCGAAAACGCGAACGAATACTATAAAAAATACGCCAACTGCGGACAGGCCGTCTTCGCGCAGATGATGGACGATCTGAGGGCAAGGGGCGTATCCCTCTGCTCTCCCGACGTTGAAGACCTCGTCTTCAGGGGCCTTTCGGCCCTCTCGGGAGGCAACTCAAACCTCGGAGTCGGAAACTGCGGCGCCCTCACGGCCGCCTCGGTGGTCCTGAGCCTTCTGGCCGGAGTAGGCCCGGAATACAGGGAGACCGGAAACAAGGCCCTTCGCTGGATAGCCTACGACACGGCCGCGAAGACCATAGGAGAAAGGTTCCTGAGGGAATACAGGGGACTTTCGTGCAGAGCCGTCACCTGGGCCAGATACGGAATGTGGTATAATTTCCTCGAGCCCTCCTCCTACGAACGCTTCCTGAGAGACCCCGAGCCGAACGGCTGCCTCTGCGGAGACGAGAGCACCATAGCGAGGGCCGCACGCTGGGGCGTCGAATACGTGCTCGAGGAGATGAAGCATCCCCGCACCGAGGAACAGGTGAGAAGAGAGCACAAGCTCGGCTAGAGCAGCTCAAAGCCTGCGCCCGGCGCGCAGGAAGACGTACGCCCCACAGGGCCGTTAAAAACGCATTTATCATAGATATCAGAAAAGGGAGTACTTTTTTATGAAACGCAGGATCTTCGCCATAATACTGGCACTTTCGCTGGCGCTCGCCGCGGCGGCTCCGGTCTTCGCCATGAGCGACGCGACCTACTCGTCCGACGCCACGCTGACGAACTTCATCAACAGATTCAACAACGTGGTGATAAAGTCGGGGGTCACCCTCACGATGAAGGACTTTAAGCCCGACCCCCAGGGCCTCGAGATCTACGGATCCCTCACCCTCGAGGAGGGCGCGAAGATAGTCGGAAACGGGCAGATAATATTCGCGAGGAACGCGTTGTGCTCGGGCCTGGACATGTACTACATAGTCAGGGGCAAGGAGGTCAAGCTGAACGGCACGCTCGCGGACCTCGTAGCGCTCTTCCCGCAGGCGGATTACAAGCCGACCTTCGCGTACAACGGCAGCACCGGTCACTGGTACCTCTACGGCAACACCTTCGACGCCGATCCGTTCAACCCGGACGCGGGCGGAGGCTCGGACAGGGCCGAGGACAACGCGAACAGGCTGAAGGAGCTCGGCCTCTTCCGCGGAAGCGACATCGGCTTCGAGCTCGACAGGCAGCCGACCAGGATAGAAGCGCTCGTCATGCTCATCCGCCTTCTCGGCAAGGAAGCCGAGGCCAAGGCCGGCACCTGGACCCAGCCCTTCACCGACATCCCCGCGGGCCACTGGGCCGAAAAGGAGATAGGCTACGCCTATGAGCACGGCCTCACGGCGGGCATAGGAGGCGGCCTCTTCGGCGTCACGGGCGCGGACAACCGGCCCATGTACGCCAGCGCCCAGATGTTCTCGACCTTCTGCCTGAGAGCCCTCGGTTATTCCGACGACACTCAGGGGGGAACGGACTTCACCTACGCCGCAGCGACTGCGGCCGCGGAAGAACACGGCCTGCTCTCGGGAGAGGGCGACGTCACGAACTTCAACCGCGGCGTCTGCGTCAACATGATGGAAGCCGCTCTGCGTCAGAGCATGAAGAACGGAGATCTCCTCTGGCATAAGCTCTCGGGCGAGGGCGTCTTCCCGGCGGCCGACTACGAGAGACTCTTTGTGAACCGCTGATCAGGACGGCAGGCTGCAGGCAAATGACGGTATTCATCTCCGCATCCAAAGGCTGCGAAGCGGCGGCCGAAAAGTACATAAGGGCGCTCGAAGCCATGGGGCACAGGGCCGCGGGCGGCAGCGCGAAGGACCTGCTCGCCTCTGACGGCCTGTTCGTGCTGCTCGCGGATGGAGACGACTCAGACGTCAAGGCCGACCTCAACCTGGCCCTCGACAGGGGCCTTCCGGTCGCCTTCGCGGAGGAAAGCGGCGCCGTAAAGGGCAGCGGACTCGAGCTTCAGCTGGGCCTGGCGAAGAGGATCGACCCGGCCTCGCCGCAGGAAGGCTTCGGGGAATGGCTTGAAGCCGTAAAAAAAGCTCCCAAAAAGAAGCAGGGCGGAGCGGGGAAGATCATCGCCGCCGTGCTCGCTGTCGCCGTGATAGCCGGAGCGGCCATAGGCATCGGTTCAGCGAAAAATAAGGCTCCCGAGGTCGCGCCTCCGGAGCCTCAGCCGACGGCCGAGGAGCTTTACTTCGGCGGACAGGCGGCGGAGGAGCTGGTCACCCTCGACCTTTCGGGAAGGGATCTGACGGACATAAGCTTCCTTTCGGAAGCGGTCAATCTCGAGGAGCTCGACCTCTCGGGGAACCTGATAGAAGACATTTCGCCCGTCGCGGGACTTTCGAAGCTCAGAAGGCTCGATATAAGCTATAATAAAATAAGCGACATCAATCCTCTCCTGGCCGTAAAAAGCCTCGAGGAGCTGGATATAAGCGGCAACGATATAGAAGACCTGACCGCCCTGGACTTCATGGAGGGCGTAACGGTCATAAACGAAAAGACTGGAGAGTAAAAAGATGAAGATCAAAAGCTCATTAAGGCTCCTCGCGGTCCTGCTGAGCCTGGCGCTCGCGCTTTCGCTCGTGGCCTGCACCGGCAGCAAGCCCGGAAACGACCCCGCCCCGGTAACTCCCGGAGGACAGGACGATCCCGGAACGGACAGCCCTGACGGCCCGGAGGGTGACGACGACGTAGCCGTCGTAAAGACCGCCGAGGAATTCCTCGAGGCCATAGCGCCGGGCATGAAGATAGAGCTGAGGCTGGGCAGCTGCAATCTGAGCGACTTCCTCGAGCCTATGAACGGCACGGATATGGAGAACTGGAACGCCTCCCACGAATACGTAAAGCTCGAGGAGGAGTTCGACGGCCTTGAGGTCCACGTGATAAACGCCGACGGTCTGAACATATACTCCACGTCCTCCGAAGACCCCAGCGAGCTCGTGGTCGATCCCCGCTACGCTACGGTCATCACCTTTGAAAACTGCGACGATCTTACGCTCAGCGACATGGTGCTCGGCCACACCGAGCTCGGCTCCTGCGTCGGCAACGTGCTCGACTTCGCGGGCTGCAGGAACGTGAAGCTGAACAGGCTCGACATATACGGCTGCGGCGTGATCGGCGTGTCCGCCTGGGGCGGCTCGGGAGACTTCTCTGTAACGGACTGCTTCATACACGACTGCGAATGGGGTCCGTTCTCCTTCGAGGAGATCTACGGCAGCGTTGAATTCGACGGCAGCACCTTCACCGGCTCCGGCAGCGGCGGGACCTACTACAGCTCGCCCGCCAGCAGCCTGACCTTCAAAAACTGCAAATTCGGCGAGTGGGAGAGCAACATCTGGAGCTTCCGCGACGACGCCGAGTTCATAGACTGCGAGCTCGAGGAGCCCACGAGCTATCCCGACGTCGATCCGGACTACGTGGACGGAGAATACTACGGCCCGGTGCTCGACAGGGAAAAGCTCTCGCACGTATCCTTCGACTACGTGCTGCTCGAGGGCAGCTACTGGACGGGGCTTTATCTGGACAATATCAACGATCCCACGCTGGAGCTCCCCTACGAGGATGAGGCCGGCACGGTCCACTCCATCGGCATCAAGTTCAACGCCAACGGCACGGGCACGCTCTTCGGCTACAATGCCATAGTCACGGGAGTCGACGAGGACATCGATTTCACCTGGGAGCTCGACAGCGAGTACTCGGGAGTCCTGCGCTTCGCTGACAGCGACGCCGAAGGAACGCTGACGGTGTATCTCTGCGGAGAGGGCGGAGACGGCGACCTGTGGCTCGCCGTGAGCATCTTCGACGACACGATCTGGGCGATGTAACAGGAGATATAAGGAAGACCCCCGCATGCGCAGGGGTCTTTTTATTGTACAGGGCAGGGAGAAGGGACGTTCCTCAGAGGACCGTCAGGGAAGCCGGTTCTTAGCGACTGACAAGCGCAGCGCCGTCAGAGCTTAGAACCGCTGCTGGGGTCCCTGATCCGAGCGCAAGCGTGTCCGGTTGAGGAATGTTCCTTCTCCCTGCAATTTTAAAACCCCGCGCAGCCGCGCATGCGGCCGCGCCGGCGTTTTTTCTAGTCGTTTACGTAGTTGTCGAAATAACCCTGGATCCAGATGATCGGGGTGCCCTTGTCGCCCGAGCCCGAGGTGAGGTCGCAAAGCGAGCCGAGGAGGTCGGGGAGGTGTCTCGGAGTGGTGCCCTCGGTCTCCATCTTTCCTACGAGGTTCTTGTCCTTGGTCTCTATCCTATCGGATATGGCCCTCTTGAGAGCGTCGCCCGAAAGATCGGCGAAATCGTTGTCCGCGAGGAACTTGAGCTTGAGCTCGTTGGGCTGGCCCTCGAGTCCGTCGGTGTAGGCCGGGGATACGACGGGGTCGGCGAGCTCCCAGATCTTGCCGACGGGATCCTTGAAGGCTCCGTCGCCGTAGACCATGACCTCGACCTTCTTGCCGGTAGCCACGTAGAGCTTCCTGGCTATGCCGTCGACGACCTTCTGGCAGTCTCTGGGGAAGAGCTTGATGGAATCCTCGGTGGCCTTGTTGGAGCCGAGCAGGCCGTACATCTCGTTGTAGCCGGAGCCGTTCACGGGCGCCGTGAGTATGTCGTCCATTCCGAGCACGATCTCCGCGCCCGCGGCCTTGAGGAGCCTCTTGGAGCGGGCTCTGGTGTGTATGTCGCAGGTGATGACGTTCTTGGTATAGTTCAGGATCGCCCTGCAGTCGTTCGCGAGTATGACCTCGACCTCGGCGCCGGCGCCCTTGATCAGTTCCTTATAGTATTCGATATAGTCGACTCCGGTGAATCTGTGCTTCTCGTAGCCGAACAGGCTCCTGTACTTCTCCTCGGTGAGTATGTCCCTGTAGGGATCCACGCCCGCCTCGTCCATCTGCTCTTCGCTGATCAGGTGGTTTCCGACCTCGTCGGAGGGATAGCTGAGCATGAGATATATCTTCTTCGCGCCCTTTGCCATGCCCTTGAGGCACATCGCGAAGCGGTTCCTCGAGAGTATGGGGAATATGACTCCGAATACTCCTCCGGGGATCTTGCTCTTGACGTCCTCGGCGATCTGATCCGTGGAGGCGTAGTTGCCCTGTGCTCTCGCCACTACGGACTCGGTGACGGCCACGACGTCCTTCTCTCCGAACTCGATGCCGTGGTTTCTGCTGGCCGCGAGAACGCTGTCAGTCACGACCTGAACGATGTCGTCTCCCTCCCTGATGATGGGGCCTCTGACGCCGCGGGAAACTGTTCCGATACATCTTTCCATTTGTTTTTTCCTCCGTGCCTATGAGCACTAAACTATATGAAACTGTTTTTAAACTAAAGGTAGGTGAGCGGGTCGTGAGGTTCGCCCTTGTAGCGTATCTCGAAGTGCAGGTGAGGACCGGTGCTCTTGCCGGTACTGCCCACAAGGCCGATGTTTTCGCCCTGATAGACCTCGTCGCCCGTTTCGACCAGCAGCTTGCTGCAGTGCGCGTAGCGCGTCTCGAAGAGTCCGCCGTGGTTGATTATTATGACGTAGCCGTAGCCGGTCTGCCAGCCGGCGTAGGTGACCGTTCCGCCGTCGCTCGCGTATATCTTCGTGCCCGTCGCCGCCGCGAGGTCGACGCCCTGGTGCATGCTGCCCCAGCGCATTCCGAACCTCGAGCTGATGGTGTAGGTGCGCAGCGGCCACGCGAAGGTTCCGGTGCCCTCGCGGATCGGTATGGGCTTGGTGCCCTTGTACTGGACCTCGTCGACCGGGTTGCTTATCCTCTCGGTGCTCACTATGGTCCTTCCGGTCTCCTCGCCGTTTATCCTCGTGACGGTCGCGATGATCTTGTCCTGTCCGTAGATCCCCGGGGTCACGACCTCGGTCTCGTCCGCGTAGAGCGAGGGATTGTCTATGTATTTCGTGCCGTAGGCGACGTTTTCGGTATACGTCGCGGTCTCCGTGCTGTAAATGGTCACGAGAGGCTGATATTCTTCTCTTTCAACGGTGCGGGTCGTGCCGGCCTCGATGTAGTGCTCCGCGTCCTCCGGGCTCCAGAGCTCGCCGAGCAGCACGTTCACCTTTTCGACCGTGAGCGGATTCTCGTAGACGACCTGCGTATATTCCACGCCCGACTTGGGGGCGATGAAGAAGTTCTGGACGTTCCTTATGATGGTCTGGGCCGTGGCCTCGTTTTCGACGACCACCAGATCCTCGCCGCTCATGCGCACCGCGTAGGCCTCGACCTGAAGATCCTTCATGTACGTCAGGGTATTGAGCACCTCGTCGGTATCGGCTATGTCGAAGCCCGTCCCGAACACCTTCCTGAACTGTATGTCCCTTCCGACGTCTATGTTGACGTTGGCGCCCGTGGCCTCGGCCAGCTTGTCGCCGAGGGCTTCGATGGTGTTGTATATGTCGGCCTTGCTCCTTACGACGCCGAGGGTCTTCCCGTAATAGGAATACTCGTAGGCAGTGAGGGCGCTGACCGCGAGCAGCATGAGCACCGCCACGGTCGTTACGGCCGCGAACCACTGGAAGATCGCGTTCTTCTTCTCCTCGAAGAGGAAGCGTATATCCCAGAGCACGTCCCAGAGATAATAGGCCACGCTCTTTATGTAGTAGCCTATGGTGATGAACATGTCGCCGAGCACCAGCATGGTCTCGACCATGTCTCCGCCGAGCCTCGAGAAGAACCTCCAGAGCCTGTCCTCGAACCTGAGGACGGCCTTTTCGGCGGGCTCGAAGCAGTCGTTGAAATGCTCGTGAAGGACAGCCCTGCGCCTTTCGGACGTCATCCAGGCGTCTCCGCGCATTTTTTCGCGCACTGCGGGCAGGCCCTTCACGAACCTGTATATCCTGTGAAGGAAGCTCTCCGACCTCTTCCTGACCTCGCGGCTCTTCCTGCTGGCGGCTAAGGCCTTGTAGACCTTCACCTCGTCGGAGGTCTCCTGCGGGATCACGGCCTCAGCAGCGCCGGCGGGCAGGGATCCGCCCTGCTTTTCCTGCTTTCTGCGGTAATGCTCGCGCCTTCTCTCGTTAATGGCCTCGGTCTGCTCGCGTATGAACCTCTCGAAGGAGTCCATGTCAAGCACGCCGCTGGCCTTTTTGCGGCTCTCCTCGGCGAGATCCTTGACTTCCTCCTTCGCGAGGTCGATATCCGCGGGCGTTTCGGCTGCGGTTATTCTATTTTTACTTTCGGAATTTCGATCCATATAAAGCTAACGGCTCTTCGCGAGCAGCTCGGCCTTTTCGTAGTAGCAGCTGCAGCGGCTCCCGTCGTCCAGATATCCCGTATCCCTGCATTTCGCGCAGGTGTAGATCATATCCGTCGCGTTCTCGCTGTAGCCCGCGGCTCTCAGCAGCTCAGCCTTTTCGGCGTTCAGCGCCTCGCTCCTTCTGCGCAGCGCCGCTGCCCTTTCCTTTCCTCCCGCTCCCGCGAGAACAGCCTTGGATATCTGGTATCCGGTATCCTTCAGCTCATCAAGTATATCCCTTATTCTTGGTATTTCTGTGAAGATGCGCTCTCTTGTCTCGGCGGTCTTCCTCGCGTTCTCGCGGCGGTCCCTCTCGTAGAGGGCCTCGACGCCCGAAAAGATCTCCTGCTGCTGTTCGCCGCCGGCTTCCTTTTCGCTCTCCCTGCGCCAGGCGCTGAGAACGCTGTTCACGTAGTTTATGTTCGGGTTCGATATGCCCGTGGTGCGGCGGCAGGCGTCGAGTATCCTGTCGTCGGAAAAGCCCCAGGAGTCGGTCCAGACGTCCATGATCTTCTTTTCCGGCTCGCTCGGAGACCTGTGGAAGCCCAGCTCGCTGAAGACCTTCCTGTATAGCGCGTAGTGCCTGTCGTTTCCTCCGAGATGCTCCTCGGCCTGGGCGACCGTCGTATAGCCCTTCGCGCGCCAGTCCTTGAGGACCGCGCCGACGTACCTTCCGGCGTTGCTCCTCCTGTTTTCGGTGCAGTATTTATAACCGAAGAGTATGAGCGCGGGATCCATCCCATACTCGCCTACCCACGAGGCTATGTCCTCGAGCTCCTTGCCGCCGAGAGGCCTTCCGGCCGTGATCTCGACGTCCCTGTAGAGCTTGGCGAGCTCCTTGTCGCTGAGGGCGGCGGGAGCCGAAGGGGCGGCCTGGACTCCGCCGAAGACGGCGTCCTTGAGGCTCACGTATTCCACGTCGTAGGAGAGCCTGTCCTCCGGGTCCTTGTATACCTTTACTATCAGTCCGTTCTCCTCCCAGTAGTCGAAGGCGGCCCTGATGGCCTCGGCGCTCATGGAAAGAGCCTTCGAGAGGGTGTCCCAGTCGAAGGGAAGCTCATATTCGGCCGACATCAGGCCGTAAAGATAGACCTTGATGTGGTCCGCCGGAGCCTGAGCCATGAATTCCGAGATGAACTGATTGTCGACTGCGGTGTCGTGCAGAAGATAATTTGTCGTGCTCTGTTTTCTCGATCTCATTAAGCCTTGGGCTCCTTAAACATGTCGGCGAACTTAGTGTACTTGGGCAGCCACATGAGCTTTGCCGTTCCGGTCTCGCCGTTTCTCTGCTTGGCTATTATTATCTCGCAGGTGTTGTCCTTCTCCTCCTCGGGCTTCCTGTAGTAGTCCTGCCTGTAGAGGAACATTACGACGTCCGCGTCCTGCTCTATCGCGCCGGATTCGCGAAGGTCGGAAAGCAGCGGCCTCTTGTCGGAGCGGTTCACGCTCTCGACGGCTCTGGACAGCTGCGAAAGCACTATCACCGGACATTCGAGCTCTCTTGCGAGCTGCTTGAGGCTTCTCGATATGGTCGAGACCTCCTGCTGCCTGTTCTCGCTTCGTCCGGTCGTGCCCATCATCTGCAGATAGTCGATCACGACGAGGTCGATCGGACCTTCGGCGCTTATCCTTCTGCACTTGTTTCTGATCTCCATCACGTTGATGCCCGGGGTGTCCTCGATTATTATCCGGGACTCCGAGAGCTTTTCGACGGCCATGTTGATGCTCTCCCAGTCCTCCGGGGTGAGGTCTCCGGTGCGCAGCTTCTTGCTGTCCACCCTGGCCTCCATGGCGAGCATCCTGTTTCCGAGCTGGGTGTCTCCCATTTCGAGGGAGAATATGACGACCTTGGCGCCGGCCCTGAAGGCGGCGTTCTGCGCTATGTTGAGAGCGAAGGCTGTCTTTCCCATCGAGGGCCTTGCCGCGATGATTATGAGGTCGGACTTCTGAAGTCCTGTGGTCTTGGAATCCAGATCCTTGAAGCCGGTGGAAAGGCCGGGGATGTGGCCTCCGTTCTTTTCGGCCTCCCTGATCAGCTCGAGGTTGTCCCGGAGGACGTCCTTTATATGCCTGTATTCGGAGCTCTGCCTGTCCTTCGCTATACTGAAGATGCTCTGCTCCGCGCGGTCGAGCACGTCGGTGCTGTCCAGCTTTTCGCTGTAGCCCTCCTCCATGATCTCGCCCGCGGTCTTTATCAGGCTCCTGAGCATGGCCTTCTCCGCTATGATCTCCGCGTACTGCGCGGCGTTGGCCGCGGTCGGGGTTATGGTCGAAAGCCAGGCTATGTACTGCATGCCTCCGGCGGCCTCGAGGCTTCCCCTCTTCTTGAGGCTGTCGGAAACGGTTATGGAATCTATGGCCTGATCCCTCTCGAAGAGGTCGATCATGGCGCGGAATATCTCCTGATGGGCAGGCGAATAGAAGTCGTCGGCAGTGACGACCTCGGAGACGTCGAGGAAGGCGTCCTTGTCCATCAATATGGCTCCGAGCACGCTGGTCTCGGCTTCCTCGCTGTGAGGCGGTATCCTTTCTGTCTGCGGCATGGGGCTTCCTTTCGCTTACTTTGCCACTACGTTGACCTTGAGCTTTGCCGATACGTCCTGGAAGAGCCTGAGCGTGACCTCGGTGAGGCCCGCCTGCTTTATGGGCGTATCGAGATCTATCTTCTTCTTGTCGAGCTCGAGCCTGAACTGCTTTTCGACGGCCTCGGCGATGTCCTTGGAGGTGACCGCGCCGAAGAGCCTTCCGCCGTCTCCGCCCCTGGCCTCTACGACCACGGGGTCGGCCGCGTCTATCTTCGCCTTGAGGTCCAAAGCGACCTGCCTGTCGAGGGCCCTTCTGGCCTCTATCTCCGCTCTCTTCTTTTCGAGAGCCTTGAGGTTGGCGTCCGTCGCTTCCATGGCGAGCTTTTTGGGAATGAGGAAGTTCCTCGCGTGACCGTCGGAGACCTTCTTCACCTCTCCGGCCTTGCCTATACCTCTTACGTCCTGAAGCAATATTACCTGCATTTCTGTTCCCCCTTTATTCGCCCAGAAGGCCTTCCGATCTGAGAAGGCTCACTATCTGCTGTATTCCTATCTCGGGCGGCTCGGATATCTGCGCCGCGGCCACGTTCACGTGACCTCCTCCGCCCATCTTTTCCATTATCGTCTGCACGTTGACCGTGCCCAGTGACCTCGCGGAGATGACCGTGCGTCCCGGCTCCGAGCCTGCCGCGAAGGCGGCGTCTATGCCCTTCATCTCCAGCAGTGCGTCGGCGGCCTGCGCCGCGATCATCTGCATGTCCTTGTCCTTTTCCTTGGTGTAGGCCACGGCTATGCCGCCTCCCACCACCTCGGCGCTCGCTATCAGATTGACCTTCTTCTTGTAGAAGTCGAGGCTCATCTTGAAGAAGCTCTTGACCAGGGCGTCTCCGGCGCCGTTTCTCTTGAGCCAAGAGGCCGCCTCGAAGGTGCGCACGCCCGTGTTGACCGAGAAGCTCTTGGAGTCGAGCTCCATGCCCGCGAGGAGCGCGGAGGCCGTGAAGCTCTCTATGCTGCTCCTTCCGAGGCCGTACTGCAGGAGCTCCGTCACCATTTCGCTGGCGGACGACGCGTAGACCTCCATGTACATGATGTCCGCGTTTTCTATCGCGTCCTTGCTCTTCCTGTGGTGGTCTATGACCACTATGCTGTCCGCTCTTTCTATCAGCGGCGGATACTCGGTGATGGCCGGTATGTGGGTGTCGACGACTATCAGCAGAGTGTCCGACGTCATGAGCTCGCGCGCCTTCGCGCCGCTTATGAAGTCGTAGCCTCCGTCCTTCAGCGCCGCGTTGTAGAGTATCTCTATCGCCTCGCCCGGCTCGTCCAGGACTATGTGCACCGGCTTTTCGAGGTGCTTCGCCATCGAATATACGCCGATGGCCGAGCCTATGGAGTCCATGTCGGGATTTCTGTGGCCCATGACGAGGACCCTGTCGGCCTTGCTTATCCTCTGCGCTAGGTTGTGCGCCATGATCCTGGCCCTGCCCTTGTTGCGCTTTTCGACCGCGACGAGGGCGCCTCCGTAGAACGAGGTCTCTCCGCCGGCCGTCCTCACTACGGCCTGGTCGCCGCCTCTTCCGAGGGCGAGGTCCAGGGCCTCGGACGCGCTGCTCTGCAGCTCCTCTATGCTGGAGCCGAGTATGCCGACGCCTATGGAGACCGAGGTCGGGAAGTCCGCCGCCGTCTCGACGTCGTGCATCTCCTCTATGAGCGGGAAGCCCGTCTTTTCGAGCTCCTCTATGAATCTGTTCTCGAAGAGCACTATGTAGCGGCTCTCCTTGACCCTGAACAGGCCGGCGGCCATGCTCTGGGCCCAGCCGGTTATGCGCTTGTCTATCTCGGCGGCTATGGTCGAGCGGTCCTCTACCGGGGCGCTGCCTATGAGCTCGTCGTAGTTGTCGACGTCGACGTAGGCCACGCAGGCCCTGCCGCCCCTGTAGAGATCCCTGAGCATCTCGCGCTCGGTGACGTTGGCGAAGTAGAGTATGCGCCTGTCGTTGAGCACCAGATCGACCGCCGCGGAGCTTACCGAGTAGGTGCGGCCGCTGATCACTATATCGGAGACCTTGGAGGGATCCTCGAAGAACTGGTCCGTGAACGGCTTGGGCACGCTGCTCTTGAAGGCCTCCTCGTCGGGGAAGCACTCGCCGAAGCTCTCGTTCTTCCAGAAGAGGGTGCGCTCGCGGTCTATCTCGCACATGAGCAGCGGGTTGCTGTCCATGTAGGCGAGCATCCTGACAGTGTTTTCGCCCTTCATGTTCTCGTCGTATTCCTCGAGCTGCTTGCCGAGCTTTTTCGAGGTCACGAAATTGTGATAGGCGTAGAGGCCCGCCGTCGCCGCGAGGCATACTATCCCCGCGGGGATG
>JAEEGL012228391.1_pt1 | contig 16683 bp, 10 predicted proteins | sample 9134231 | NCBI WGS metagenome assembly JAEEGL01 (sample SAMN16246548, study PRJNA631951) | gut metagenome | biome: gut microbiome; feature: rumen; material: fiber-attached | host: Bos | place: Iran: Karaj | collected 2018-10 | reverse complement strand
TGAAATGAGTGACAACATTAACAACTTTAACGAAGAAAACGAAGAAGACGCATTTGACCAGGTAACCCTCACTTTAGAGGACGGCAAAGAGATGACCTGTGATGTCATAGCCATCTTCCCTTGCGGAGACAGGGATTATATTGCCCTGCTGCCCGAGGATGACCCGGACGGTGACTTCCTTCTTTACCGTTTCATTGACAACGGTGACGGTAACTATGATCTTGATGACATCGGCGATGACGATGAGTTTGATGCAGCCAGTGAAGCATTTGACGCTCTGATGGATGATGAAGAATACGACGAAATGTTCGACGATGACGAAGAATAATATCTTTTTATCTCCAATCCCTCCTGCGACCGGGAGGGATTTTTTATGTTCAGAATCGGTATCGCAAAATAATACATCTTTTTTTCAAATTATCCTATTTAATTTATATTGTCATAGGAGTATATTACGGACAACAAGAGGATATAGTTTAATTGCCGTAGGATGCATGAGACAAGCCATCCGCCAGGAATACGGCAAAGATAAGGTGGCGATAATTTGAAAAAAACTAAATCAACAGTATTAAACATGACCGCGGGTAATCCCACGTCACTGATCATTAAGTTTTCGATACCGATGCTTATCGGTAATATCTTCCAGCAGTTATACAACCTGGTGGACTCTGTAATCGTCGGGCAGTTCGTAGGTTCAAATGCCTTAGCTGCCATAGGTGCCACAGGCTCTGCAACCTTTATGTTTTTCGCATTATGTAACGGTATAGGCAGCGGCGGCGGTATCATCACCGCACAAAGCTTCGGTAAAGGAGACCGGGACGAGGTTAAATCCTGTATCACCAACACCGCATATATCATGCTGGTGTTCCCTCTGATTATCGGTATCATAGCATTCTGCCTTGCCAGTCCGCTGCTTAATCTCCTCGGCACCCCCGAAGAGATATTCCCCGATTCCTTAAGCTACATGCGTACAATGTGCGTCGGGATCATGTTTGTATCTCTTTACAATTTTGCTTCATCAATGCTGAGAGCTCTGGGAGATTCAAAGACACCTCTGTATTTCCTGATCTTCTCATGCATACTAAACACCGTACTTGATGTAATATTTGTTTATGTATTAAATACAGGCGTTATCGGCGCAGGTATAGCAACTGTTATTTCCCAGTTTGTATCTGGTATCACCTGTCTTACATACGCCATTAAGAAAAACGAGTACTTTAAGATAAAGAAGGAAGATCTGAAGTTTAACAAATTTATCACAATGAGGATCATAAAGCTTGGCATCCCGCTCTCACTTCAGTTCTCCCTTATAGCCATCTCATGTATGGCTCTGCAAAAGGTAGTTAACGGATTCGGACCTATCGCGATGGCAGCATTTACCGCTACATCCCGTATGGAGCAGCTCATCCATCAGCCTTACCAGACTTTAGGTACTGCTCTTTCCACATTTACCGGTCAGAACTACGGTGCAGGTAATAACGAAAGAGTTATGGCAGGATACAAAAAAGGCATGGCCATCATGGCAGGCTTCTCACTGCTGATGCTCCCTGTAATGCAGTTCTTCGGAGAGAATATCATCCAGATATTTGTAAGCGATCAGCCTGTTATAGAGATGGGTGCAAAAGCCCTCAGAATAACCAGTTACTTCTATGTGTGCTTAGGCACCATCTATGTGGTAAGAGGCGTATTAAACGGCCTCGGAGATGCATTCTTTGCTCTGCTCAACGGTATCGTAGAAGTTTTAGGACGTTTCATCGTACCGGTAATACTCACCGGTGTAGCAACAATAGGTGTCTGGGGCATCTGGTGGTCAGTAGGTATTGTTTGGACCATGGCAGGCGCATCCGCACTGGTAAGATATCTTATGTATCTTAAAAAGATTGGTGTCAAAAAGGAGAGAAATCTTCTAACACCCCCATCAGAATTAAACCCTGCAAAAGCTATCCACTAAGTTAAGCATAATAAAACGCTACACTCCTTCACAAAGTGTAGCGTTTTATATTCTACTTTATCCAAGATGCCGGCTGACAACCTTCGATTGACTTCACGTCAGTCATTTCAACATTATACTCCATGTCAACGAATACATATATAAGTACATATGTCGATTCCGCTCCAGGAGAAATTACTTTTGATTCAAACAGCATACATACATTCCATCCATCGATTTCTTTCTGTGAGTATACCGGCTGATTTAAAAGGATAGCCACCGGCTTGTAGGAAACACCATCAAATTCCGATAAAGCTCTTTCTATTACATCCTTAGGCACATTAGTAAAAGTAATATCCTCTGCCTGCTTCCAACCTGTAATATCTTCGCTTGTCCTCGTAAGTGTATCCGTCTTGTATACTCTTGATACTTCCTGTACCTTGTCGGACAAGTCAACATATACAGTAATAAATGCAAATACTTCATCTTCACCTTTAGATTTGTTGGATATCCTAGATATCAGTCCATAGTTTGTGCCTGCAACTACCTGTTTTTTAACAACCGCAATAGGAATTATCTGATCGCTATCCGGATTCGCTTCATTTTCATTCTCGAAATATTTTAAGATATTTTCAGGAACTTCAAGTGATTCAGGATCTTCCCATCCTCCCGGTGTATTAATATTAGGGAAATCACTCGGATTTGTGTTCTTTTTAGGCAACTCTACTCCCCAACCTCCTGCTAAGTATCGTCTAAGCATAGTTACATCTTTAGGAGTAATGCTTCCATCTCCGTCCACATCACCATCCTCTGTAACTACATCCACATTCCAGCCACCTGCAAGGAAACGTCTCATCATTGTAACGTCTTTAGGAGTTACAGTCCCATCACTATCAACATCACCGCATACACTTTCCGAAGACTCTGTTGAAGTATTTTCAGGTTCTTCATTTATTGTTTCTGTTGTATTTTCTGTATCGGTCTCTATCTTATTTTCCTTCTCATTTACGGTAACATTTAATACAATGTTTTCTCCAAGAGCTTCTCCTGTTATAGATCCGGTCCCGGCTTTCAATCCTGAAATTGTATTATCCTTTATAGATACATATTCATTATCAGCCAAAACAAATACGCCCGGAATCTTTATATCAATCTTTTTTCCGCTGGGCCAGGCCATAGCAAATTTAACTACAGCTTCAGCGTCAGGAATAGCTATACTGCTTCCCACATCCACTGTTGCGGTCATTTCCTGCACGGAATCCAATGCTATGTCAGCCTCTGTAACACTAACTTCAACTTCAGTTTCTGAGTCATTCGCATCTGTAGCCTGATCCGAGGAGACATATGAAGAGAACTCCTGTACCCAATACTTTATTCCGCCTACAGTCACACAGGCAATCCCAATAGCCTTAAAACCAGAGTTAAGCATATTTCTTCTGTGTCCTTGACCCGAGTATGCTTCATTATCTTCACGCCATGCCACGTATGCCGAATAAGCAGATGTATATCCTGCTGCAATATTCTCTCCTACTGACCACCGCTCATAACCACATTCGTCATATGCTGACCATGTTGATCTCCCATCGGGTCTCTCATGTCCCCATGCAAGAGCTATTTCTGCTGCCCGCTGCATGGCAACCTTTTCCAAATCATAGTCATAAACTAATTCTTCAAGACCGGCACAGGTTGTTTTCGTTGAATCATCAGAGTTCCAATACCATGCATCTTCACCTGTTCTAAACTCATTTATACTTTCCAGCATAGACCTGGCTTCGGTCTGGTTAAATACGGGCTCATAAACAATATCAATCGCATCATCAGGTTTAGCTTCAACCAATGATGAGCCATAAATTATGGTCACCGCCTTTACAGAATTCCACGATATAACATAGGCAGCCACTAACATTGAAACAGTAGCTATGCACATGAGCATACCTATCAATTTCTTTAAGGAAAATCCTTTTTCTTTTACCATCATTCTAAACCTCCGGTTTTATAGTTTTTTTCTATCTTATATATTATAGCATCGAGGGGTTATTCTTTCAACATATAATTTCCCCTTAAAAAATAAGGTGCCCGGGAATTACCTGTAGCACCTTCCGAGTTTGACATACATATAGAATAAACGTGCCAATCTTGAGTTTTTTCTTGCAAGAATCCTTTGTATTTTTATGTTACTTATGCTATAATTGTTATATTACACAAAAATTTTAATCGGGGCTTTGGAATTATTATAAAGAATCCGGTCACCGGTTTTAGTATTGTGATAAAAGTTCAGAAAGGAGATTTTATTTATGAAAGAAAAATCAGGGAAGAAACTACACAGCAATTATTTTAAAACCTTCTGGGTTATGCTGCTTGTATTTGCATTAGTCATTCCATGCATGAACAGTACAAGTATACAGACTCATGCAGCTGATGCCACTGTCCGGAAGATCTATGCAAATGTTACAGATGAAAATTTTGACAATATCGAACTTGTTACCGGTTCCGGCTCCATAGCAGGCAAAGAATTAATAGGTAAATTTATAACCGATGGAAGTTATACACTTACCGAAGAAGATTCCGATAAGCTCATAATCGCCGATAACGCTGAGATAACAGTCGGTGATATTACGATCAGCGAGTTTAAGCTGTCCGGAAACAGCAGTCTTATATATCCTGATTATACTTTATCGTCAACTGCTGAAATGTTTCCGGCATACCCGGATGGTGAAGTAACAGTAGCGGGACTTGAAAACCATTACACGGTCGAAGGAACACCTTATTATTCGGATCCGGAACGAGATATCTGGAGTCAGTGCTACAACCTTACCGTGAACGGCAATATGCCTATCGATGGTTGGCTTGCTTACTATGACATGAATGTCACATCTACAGGCAATATCACCGTTAATGGAGGCAGTCATCTACAGGTAATCAATTCACTTACAGTCGAATCAGGCGGCACGGTCAAAGGCTCCGGATATGTTGCTGCTTATCTAAATGTATATAAAGATGCCACTGTGTCAGGGCTTACGCTATACGCAGATAACAGCAATACATTAGACTTGTCGTCTCCCGCCACAGAAGATTATGAATTTAGATTCGACAACACAGCCTCAAAATGGATACAGAAACTTGACCTCCCTGTATTTCAGTTCAGTATTAGCGGCTTCGATCCGGATCACGAAAACATAGCTGTTCAGTATAAATACTCTAATGAAGAGAATTATACCGGTGTGGCTTCCAATGACCTTGTGACCACTTGGGGAGAAGGAGATTCTTTTAGCTATGAATTCCCCTTAAAAAATTTTGACCCCGATACAAACACCTCCGTATATTTAAAGTTAAACTTTATCCCTGCCACCGGTTCAAACAAGATCATGGCATGCTGGTCTACCATGGAAGACGAATTCAACTTTAGAAACGAAGGCATTTCAGATGATATGCTTACGCTTGAACATGACTTCGATATATATGATTTTGTAAATGTTTCTCTAAATTACCCTAATGCAGGTACCCGCGAAATCATTGATACCGCGAATGATTACCTGTATGCCTATGCCGGTGCCGACGAAGAGACAATCAAAACCTATCTGGCCACCGAGCTTTACAATCGCTTCATTTCCGTAGCAATGTATGAGGATTTCGGCCTTTATAAGCTTGAAGCTATTGAAGACCGTATAAACGAGCTTGCGAATCGTATAACCGTGACAGGCAGTTCGAACAGTATCAGTGCTACAGCCAAAGACGGATCGATCGTTACCATTCCGGTAAATAATTACAAAGTCAGCTGGGGTAATAACATAGATAACGGAAAGCCTGTTGAAAGTAATATCCCCGTTTATACTCTCCCTGATAAGAACAATTTCCTGATCTGTATGGACTTTGACAAGAACACAGGCACCGGAAATAGTTTCTATATCCGTAAAGCACAGGAGGACGCAGTATCTTTTGATATAGAAGGACAATACGGTGACTATGCGATTCCTGTCATTGTAACATCCATTGATCCTGAACGCATAGTAGTTGGAGGCATGGGTGCCGATATAACCGTACAGAACAGTGACAATGTATACGCATTTAGTTTGATGAGCCGCTGGCTGAATGCTAACGCTCGCAGTGGCCCGGGTCAGGAATCCGATTCTGATCCTACAGATTATTTTGAAAGAGTCCGTGTCATGATTGCATCGGAAACATATATCATGCTGAAAGGAGAAGGCGAGGCAAAGAGTTATGGCAACATTGGCAATAACGGCTCCGGTACGGATACTATCTGGAACACACGCAGCGATGGCGATTCCGAGGCTCTTGTTTACATAGGTCTTTCAACCCTGCATCTCAGACCTCTGACAAAAGAAACCGGAATTGCAGTACGTGAGATAACAGCCGTTGAGCTCGCAGATGATTCGCTATCAGCAGGTGTGCATATCGATGATTCTGATATCAGCGATATAAAGATTACATTTGAATCGAATTTCTATGCCACTATTCCGTTGAATATCACATATTCGGACGGCAAAACCAGGAAGTTCACCATCAACCGTATAGGTCTTGTAATACAATATACATATCTTGGGGGAGAACCCAATGAGGACAGCAACGAGCCTGATCAGACTGACTTGATATTTGACTCACGCGGCGAGACAATCAATGTAAAATATGACTATTTTGCTGGAGAACAGATCATCGTATTCGGTGTCTACTACACACCCACAAATGATCCCACCGGTAACAGCTCTGATCTCTCACTCTACCTGACCTTCAATGACGGAACGCACCGTGTTATCACTTCCGAGAACAATGATACATTGACCATGAGTGACGGCAGTACAGTTTCCAGAGAATTTAACGGAAAATTAGCCGCTACGGATGATTCTGTAGCCACTACCGTATTTCTGATCGGGTTTGCTGAGTCCAAAACTTTTGATGGCTATTTATGGGTTGATAATATAACAGATACCTACTACTCCTATGAAGGTAATAAAGGATTCTACGCAAATGTGCTTAATGCAGGCTGGGACGACGATGACAGTTTTGGCGGCACTCAGGTTGGCTCAGGTAAAGGTATATACTGGGATGGCCATATTACCTGGTATTAAATGCCACTAATGCCAAATCACAGATTATAATTCAAAAAACATTAAAGGAGGATTGTTATGAAAAAAACATTACTATCCGTTCTATTGATCTTATGTCTTATCTTTCAGACTGCCATTCCGGTCAACGCCAAAAATGAATCAGTCACCATCGACTCATGTGTGTTAACTACATCTTCAGCAGTTATCACGGGAACAACCAATGCACATGCGGTCATGGTAAGAATAAAAGATGATTCAAAAAGCATAATCGCTCTGCAGAGCTTCGCAGTTTCTGCAAGCGGAACATTCTCAGCATCACTGGAAGACATTTCCTTAACGGACGGATCCGCTTACACCATTTCAGTTGCTGATTATGAGGGTGGAGCATGGACTACAACCACAGCAACTGTTGGTAGCACTCCTGAACCTACCGAAGAACCTACATTTGGGGATGTAAATGAAGATAATGAGATCAATGCCAAGGATGTGACGATGCTTAGACGTTATCTGGCAGGCGGCTGGAATGTCGAGATAAATATGCTCAATTCTGATGTCAATAATGATGGCGAAATAAATGCCAAGGATGTAACTATTCTCAGACGGTATCTTGCAGGTGGCTGGGGTGTACAGCTTGGGAAATCCTGAGAGATATAGTCGAGTTTTATCCAATAATAAACAAATAAGGTGCCCGGACTAATCCGGAGCACCTTATTTTTTACCTTAAATCTACCTTTATTACCTTAAGTAGCCTGATTTTTTCTTTATCTGATTATACTTACATTTTCATCGCATTTAATATTTTCATCGTCCAACTCTAAATTATTTGAAATATTTAAAGTAGTAATCTTGTTAAGCCTGCAATCAAGATAGGATAATTCAGTATTGTTAGAAAGATCAAGTTCTTCTAGCTGGTTATCAGCACACCAGATTTTCTTAAGTTTTTCATTCTGAGAGATATCTAAAGATTGAAACTCGCAACCATTACATCCTAAATATACAAGTTTCATATTGTTAGACAGATTTAAAGAACCTAAATAATTGTATCCACAATATAGACATATTAAGTCACTATTAGCACTCAAATCAAGCGATGATAAAAGGTTTTCATCACAATCCAAATATTCGAGTGCCCTATTTTTTGATAAATCCAAGGTTTTTAGATTATTAGAGCATAGCTCAATATTCGTAAGCATCACATTGTTTCTCAGGTCAATTTCTGAGATTTCATTATACCCACAGTCAATATCTAAGAGTTTAACATTATTTCTTAAATCTATATTTGAAATATTGTTATATTTACAGGAAAGTCCCTCAAGATTAGTAAAATATTCAATACCTTTTATTGTTTTTATTCCTCCGCCATTGTCCCTGAATATCTCTTGAGCAGAATCCACTGCTTTTTCCAGATCATTAGCATTGTCATACTTGCTAGCATCTATACCCAGTTCTTCATCAGAAAGATACGCTGAAGGCATACAGTCGATCCTGTAAACTTTTGCGATTTCTTCCTTACTCAGTTCTCCATCACTGTTCTCATCAAAATGATCAGATATAAATGTCCTGAATATCTCATCCGGGAAATTTTCTGTATTAATAACAACAGGAAAATTTAAAGTTGCTCTTCTGTATGTTTCACCGGCTAAAGCATCGTTTTCTTCTGATGCTCTATCATCCATTCCAATGCAAAAAGCTGCTGTGAGTATGCAATAATTATCCTTAAGTTTAACGTAAGTTGTATATGGCATATCATAATTTCCTGATTTACCTACACCTGATGATCTGGCAAAGTAACCTTCTGTATCATTTATAACTTCTATTACAGGATCTTTTGCATTTATACCCATGCAAACTTCATCAACAAACCCCTGTGCAAATTCTTTGAAATTTTCTGCCGATGTATTCGCTTGCTGATAATCAGTTTCAGATATTTGCGCAGTCACATAAATCACTAACTGTGCTCCTATACCATACACGATGGTATCACAGTCATATCCTACTGCTTTGCCACTACCAAACGATACCTCTTTCCATTCAGAATTTATAGGAAATGTAATATCTCCTAAACATACCTTTGAATCAAAAATAGCTATCTCCTGCGTCGTCTTAACCGGGAGTTCAGCACCCCAGCCACCTGCTAAATATCGTCTAAGCTTTGTAACATCCTTAGGTGTAATAGCACCATCTCCGTCCACATCACCATCTTCAGTGACTACATCCACATCCCAGCCGCCTGCAAGGAATCTTCTCATCTTTGTGACATCCTTGGGAGTAATACTACCATCCCCATCGACATCGCCAACATACTGAACTCCATTCCCAATGGTATTCTGAGAGTCAGCTCCTGCTCTTGTAGTCGTGTTAGGAAACAGTCCAACTATGATAGCCATACATAAAATTATGCCCATCAATTTCTTTAATGAATGTCCTTTTTCTTTTAGCACCATACGAAAACCTCCGATTTTTTAGTTTTATTCCTATCTTCATATTATAGCATCAGAGAATTCTTCTTTCAACAGATAATTATGTAGTTTTACTTACAAGTAAAATGATATTGCCATATCGATTTCTAGATGATATAATATTTTATCAAATACATAGCAAGAGAGAGGAAAAGAATGAATAAACATACAATCATAACTTCTAAAATCAATGCACTAATAGGAATAGTCTTATGTTTGGTACTGATCATAGAAACAATTCCATATTCTGTCATAAAGGCAGCAGAAACTACTGAGGTTATAGAAGGCACAACAAATTATATAGGTGATGTTAATGTAGACGACAGTGTTACACCTAAGGATATGTCAACTGAAAACTTAACAAGTGCCAATGAAATAAAGAAAGGTGATATTATAATCTTCGGTTCTTATGAACAGGATAATGATTCAACAAATGGTTTTGAAGCGATAGAATGGATAGTTCTTTCGGTGGAAGATAATAAGGCATTATTATTGAGCAAATATGGACTTGAGCAGAAAAGTTATCATGATTATTCAGATTTATCAAAAAAATATGCTGATGGTCAAGTTATAACTGATTGGTCAGATGTTAAAATTACTTGGGAAGAATGTAATCTTAGGTATTGGTTGAACAAAGATTTTTATGATATTGCTTTTAGTAAGAATGAGAAAGCTTGTATAATAGAAACTGATATTATAAACAATAATAATACATACTATGATACAGAAGGAGGTAAAATAACACGAGATCGAATTTTCCTTCCATCACTAGAAGAAATGACAAATAATAATTATTCTTTTGATTCAGATATATATAAACAGGATATTAATAGACGTTGTAAAGCAACAGAATATGCTAAGGCACATGGTGTTTGGACGATTGATAAAACGTATAAAGATGATCAGTGGAAAGAATATGTAACTTTGGATGGTGATATCCCTTGTTATTATTGGCTGCGTTCTCCTGGTAAAGATGCATATAAAGCAGCTAGTATCAGTGCCGAAGGAGAGTGTCAAATAGATGGAGCTGATGTTTATAACACATATAGGGCTGTACGTCCGGCATTATATGTTGATCTGGCAAAAATGCAAAGTCCTAAACCTTCTTGTCTGACGAATACAGAAAAAGGCGACGTTGTTATATTTGGTTCTTACGAACAAGATAATAACTATAGCAATGGTGGAGAGCCAATAGAATGGTTAGTGCTTTCGGTTGAACAAGATAAAGCTTTGTTACTAAGTAAATATGCATTAGAATATAAAGAATACAATACTTTGGATGATCTGATGAAAAGATTTCCTAATGAAGATGGAACTAATATTGATTTTTCTTCAATGTATATTACATGGGAAAAAAGTACTTTGAGAGATTGGTTAAATGCGGATTTTTATAATAATGCTTTCAGTGAAAATGAAAAAACAAAAATAATTAAAACATTGATAAGTGATGATAATCAGCTTAATGTATCGGATAATAATTCAGATTTTGTATTTCTTCTATCAATAAAGGACATCTTAAATACAGATTATGGATTCTCTGATGATAGATTTGAAAAAGATTTTGCTCGGTTGTGTGTTCCAACTATATATACGAAAGAACAAGGAGTGAAACTAAATGATAAGTTCATTAACTCTGATGGCGAGTTAACATGTTTGTGGACTTTAAGTACAGTTAATTCAAGTGTTTATTCTACATTTAGTTATAAAACATACGGAATCCATTATCAAGGTTATGTTGACTCGGAATTAGTTTGTTATGACAAAAATGCAATTCGTCCGGCTATCTGGATCGATATTTCTACTTTTCAAATAATTCATGGGGATGTAAATGATGATGGAGAATTAAATGCAAAGGATGTAACTCAACTTAGGCGTTATCTCGCAGGTGGATGGAATGTTGAAATTAATAAAGATAATTCTGATGTAAATAGTGATGGAGAACTGAATGCGAAAGATGTAACTATACTTAGAAGATTTTTGGCTGGAGGTTGGGGAGTGATCCTTTAAGTCAGTTATAAAGTGATCTACTTACTGATTTTATTTTAGGCACTTGCGCTGGAAGTATGTGAAAAAAGTCTATATAAATGGCGGAAAAGAGCCAGCTGTATATTAGAGCCAAACAATGAGTGTGTGAAAGATTTTCTGTAAAAGAGCCAAGCAAGCATTACTGCTATTGCTTGGCTCTTTGAGAACCCGAGTATGTGAACTCCGAAAAAACATAGATTTAATTCGACTTGGTAATTTACCTCAAGACTGACTCTTAATAAGTTTGGCAAACCCTCAGCAAGTTTGATTATCCATTTTTCACAACCCCTTGTAAATTTATATTATAAAACAATTTTCTTAGTTTTAGAATATGCTCCATAAGCTTTTTGACCATCTTTACTATTAAAAGCTCTTACTCTTATATAGTAAATAACATCTTCATCTAAACCAGAAATTACTTTCTTTATAGTCTTATTCTTATTTACTGTATATACTTTAGCATCAGAAAAATCTTTTTTAGTGGCTATTTCAAACTCATAGCCTTTACAATTTTTAGAAATTTTCTTAATTTTAACAGTAACCTTATTAGTACCCGTTGAAGTTTTCTTTATAGTTACTTTTCCGGGTGCTTCAATAGAAGGTACTGAAGCTCTCCATTCATAAATGAAGCAACATTCAATTTCACCACGATCTACGTTACCATGTGATTGACTAGCAGCTACTTTAACTTGTTCACCATATTCTTTACCTTTACCTAATGAATATGCTACAATAGCAGAATCCTTAGAAACAGGATCTACACCGGTACCAGAAGAAATATAATAATGGTCATAATCATTGACGTCACGCCAATAAATAATAAAGCCTTTCCAATTTACGACCATATTATTACCGTAACCAAGTCCATCCATATTACTACCGGTAACCCAACTAGTGGATTCAAACTTTATATCGTCATTTGGACCAGCAACTGTAGTTAATGCTCTACAGGTAGCAAACATGTTACATTCGAAATGACCATCAATATTATTTAATACTGCTTTTTTCTCAAAATATGCTTCATTAGTTGACTCATCATAATCATATTTTTCAATATAAAAATTAGAATTATATGGAGAGCCATCATCAAATTTAGGTTCACTGATATTAAATTCATGACCAACTAACACCCATACTCCATCTGAATCAGCTGCTTGAGCAGGAGTAAAACCAATAAACAAACTCCCAATTAAAGTTAAAATAAGTGCTAAAGCTAACGTTTTAAATTTCTTCATAAATTGTTTTCCTTTCTGTTTGGACTATACACCATTTTGTATGTGTCGCTCAACTATTCACATATTGTATTTTGAAGATTAAAAAACACAAGATATGGTTTCAAGTGATTGTTCTCCTTAACGCATGTTTATTATATCATAATATGACAATTAATGCTACCTGTTTTTTCCTAATAATCTTTACTGACAAATAATATTGCCATATTGATTTCTAGATGATATAATACTTTATCAAATACAACGCCAAGAGGTAGAAAGAGAATGATGATGCTTTCAGAAATTATATTCTAAACATAATTGATTTAGATAAAAATGTAATTCTTTCAAAAGAAGAAGCTGATAATGTTGGGGAATTACAACTTATGAACATGGATATTGGTTCAATGAAAGGTGTTGAATATTTTGCAAGTCTTACATTTTTAGATTATGTCGACTACTAATACAAAAAACCTCAGGCACCAAAATAGATACCTGAGGCAATATACTACTCCTTACATTATTTATCTTTTAGTCATCATCTTCATCGTCATCATCATCTTCATCTTCTTCTGCAATGCCCTCTTCTTCTTCATAACTGCTTTCTAATATTTTGCCGGTAATCGCATCAACATCATATTCATATTCTGTATTACCACTCATAAATTCGATCTCGTAAATATATATTCCATCATCTTTTTCAAACTTTGCTTTTTTAAATACTGCTTTTGATGCTTTTACGCCTGCATCTGATAAAGCTATACTTTTTGCTTTTTCGACACTTATATACTTTGTAGATACTGATTCTTTTTCCGAATTCTTCTTATTGTTTTTCTTTGATGTCTTTTTCTCATCCTTAGACTTATTACTTGTAGCCTCTCTTTCATCATCGTCATCATCATCATCATCATCAAGATCATTATCATCGTCGTCTTCAGCGTCATCAATATCATTATCATCATCGTCATCAAGATCGTTATCATCATCAAAATCATCGTCATCAATCTTTTTAGTCTCATTTGTTTTTGTATCTTTACCTGCTTTTTCTTCTTTTTGATTTTCCTTTGGCTTCTCAGTTTCTTCAGGAACTTCTACTGTAGTTTCTTCCGTAACTTTACTTGTTTCTTCATTAACAGTGCTCTTACTAGCAATTCTTTCCATGTCTTTACCTATGATTGCACCATTACTTGCTTTTATTTCGTACTCATACTTAACATTATCTGCTACAAATTCTACCTCATATATGTATTGCCCATGTTCAAAATCAAATTCTACCTTTGTATTTTTTGCTTCCTTACTATCAACTCCGGCATCCATATATGCAAAATTAATTGCAGCTTCTTCTCCTATGGAATTATTTTTTGCTATTGCACCTGCTGCATAAACAGTACCAATTCCAATTACTGTAATTGCAAGAGCTACTAGTGCTATTATACTTAATAATTTTTTCTTATTCATAATGATACCTCCTATATCTTTTATAATTAGACTTACTATAAACAACCTGTTGTTTTGTTATATCCATCATACTATATGAAAATTAGAACAACATTAGAGATACATTAATTTATCTTTAATTTACAGATTATTATCAACTTATAAACTATCATTAATCCGTAAATTCTCATTTTATCTATCTTCTAAACTTGGAAATCTAACTGTAAATGTACTGCCAATTTCAGGCTCACTTACGACTTCCACTTCCCCTTCATGGTACTCAACTATTTTTTTAACCATAGAAAGTCCAAGTCCACTTCCGCTAACTTCACCTTGTTCCCTGCTTCTTGATTTATCTGTTCTGTAAAACCTGTCAAATATATGTTCCTGCTCCTCTTTTTTAATTCCTTTACCATCATCTCTTACGGTCAGGATTACCTTATTAGTATCTTCCAGCCTGTTTAAAGAAACATAAATATGACCATTTTGTTTTCCGTATTTGTATGCATTATCAATTAAATTTTGAAGAATTCTTCCCAACAAATGCTCATGGCCATACACTTTTATCCCTTCTTCTATATTACTTTCAAGTGTAATATTTTGTAACCGTATATAACTCATATCCATGGCTATATCCTTATAAATCGTCGATAAATCTACCACATCTTTAACATATACACTGCTTCCTCTATCCAGTCTTGTATACATTAACATATCATCCACTAGTATCGTCATACGCCTGCTTTGTCGCTTTATTACTTCTTCTGCCTTTTGATAGTCACTAAGATTACTATCATTATCGAGAATATCTAATTGCGCATTTATCACACTTAATGGTGTCCTAAGTTCATGGGACACATCTGAAGTAAACTGCTTTTCACTTTCAAAAGAGCTTTCCAATCTATCAAGCATCTTATTATAACTATCTGCTAACTGATGAACTTCATCACGACCTTTACCTACATTAATTCGTTCGGATAAATCATTACCATCATTTATTTCTTTTGTACTATCTATAAGTTTATTAATAGGATGTACCATACCTGCTGCTATAATAAATCCTATAATTATACATATTACAATTACTATGGGAATAATAATAACAAATACTTTAGTTATCTCATTAATATCTTCCATAGTATCCTTAATAGGTACCACCCCTCTGATCCACAACCCTTTAAAGTCTTCTCCTACAAGTTTCCTATCATAAACCAGATATTTAATTCCATCATTTTCTAGTTCATAAATCTTTGGAGTATCAAATCCATTATTTTTTTTATCATAAGCCACCGGATTTTTACCGTATAATAATTCTCCATCCTCCGTGTACAATGCACATGATGAATTATTCATCTCATCTAAAAAATCGTCATCAATTTCTAAATATCCATCACCAAACTCAATAAATAGATTATCCAAATCCTGCTTCATAAGTTCCACATAATCTTCTCTATATCTAATCTTATCAATATTACTTTCCACACTTGTTACAAGATAACTTTTTACCGTCTTCTTTAAAACCGCATAACTAACATATCTAAATAAAGCAAATGTTATACTTACCATTATTACAAGCATAATAGCATACAAAACAGTTATTTTACTTCTTATGGAACTTCCTTTTTTCATAGCCTGACTCCTGTCATTTATAAATCGTAATAATATTATCATTTAAATATAATATCTAAAATAATCTAATGTATCGTACCTGTTAACAATTTAATCTATTAATCAGCATCTATCATATATCCTCTGCCTCTCATGGTTTTTATAAGCTTTTTATCAAAACCATCGTCAATCTTTTTTCTAAGATAACTTATATATACATCCACCACATTGGTTCCACCCTCATAATCATAATTCCACACATGACTCTCTATACGCTCACGGGAGAGTAAAATCCCTTTATTATACATAAGATATTCAAGCAGCTGGTATTCCTTAGCAGACAGTTCTATGACTCTATCCCCTCTCTTGGCTGTACCTTTCCCGGTATCAAGAGTAAGATCACTTACCTTTAATATATTACTGTTACTGCCATAACTATTTCTTGTACACACGCGAATTCTTGCTACAAGTTCATCAAGAGCAAATGGTTTTATAATATAATCATTTGCTCCACTATCAAGTCCCTTAATTCTGTCATCCACGCTATCCCTTGCTGTAAGGAAAATAATAGGAGTATTGTCCCCTCTATCCCTTATATGCTTTAGCACTTCAAATCCGTCAGCTCTTGGCATCATAATATCAAGTACAACTATGTCATATGGAATAGCATCATAGTAGTCCATAGCCTCCCTGCCATCATATACGCTATCCACACTATATCCTTCCTTAGTAAGTTTTGTATATATAATATCATTTAAATCCTTCTCATCTTCTGCAATTAATATTCTCATTACGAATCCTCCCATAAATGAATATTCCGGTGCGGTGAAACCGCCTGTCCGGAGGACAGGAAACCGTCAGTCCGGACAAACGGAAACCGCTATTGCGAGTTTACTCGCGTAATGTTTTATCTAAGCCATATACCTCACGCATTGATTTATCATGTTCCT
>JAEEGL016534659.1_pt1 | contig 16684 bp, 15 predicted proteins | sample 9134231 | NCBI WGS metagenome assembly JAEEGL01 (sample SAMN16246548, study PRJNA631951) | gut metagenome | biome: gut microbiome; feature: rumen; material: fiber-attached | host: Bos | place: Iran: Karaj | collected 2018-10 | reverse complement strand
TGGATGCACAGGTGTACAGAACATTTGCCATAGCTGCAGCAATGGCAGTCATTTATCGCGAGAACAATATGGTTTTGCAGAATAGGGATAATAAGTCCAAGGACGAAGGAGCGTTTATCAAATGAAGAAATCCAACATTGTTAGTGTTGATCTTAAAGCCTTTTTCGGCTCATTGTTGGAACAGTGGAAACTGGTTGTTATTGTCGCAGTTATCGTGGCTGTGTTAATGCCCTGTGCCATGTCGAAGAAAGTAAATGGAGAGGCTGAAGACGAGGCAAATACATACAGAGAACTTTCCGCTATGAGTGATGAGGAGAAACTTAATACTCTACCCGAATTGGATCGTGTGCGTGTCTCATTGGCTCTGGAACAGAAGGCAATAATTGAAGCGCAGGAAGAGTATTATGCCAATTCAATTGTTGATACCATGCTCGGAAGTGGTGCGCTTCCGGTTCTTGATTTGAAATGGGCTGTTAGCGACAGCGATAATGTTCAGGCACTTAATTCTGCATATGGCGCAGTGTTTACAGGAACTGAAACAACTACTGCTTTAAGAAATGCTCTTGGTTCTGAATACGCAAATACGGAAGATATCTATATTAATGAGCTTATCACGGTTAAATATGATGATGGCTTAGAATTGGTGGTCATTATTCCGGAAGGTTCTGATACAGAGGCAATAAAGAACGCGGTCATTGGCGTTGCTGATGCTGCAGGAACAGAGTTGTCAGGAGAATTCGGCAAGCATAAGTTAACTCTTGTTTCTGCCGAAGAGACAACTGTTATCGATGAAGATAGAATTGCAGCCAAAACAGAAAAGGATATTCAGTATAAGGATCTGAAGGAATACTATACTTCATTGCTTTTGGAATTTGACCATAACGAGAATGTGGTCTTTGATTCAATTACGGTCGATGATGATTCACGTAGTGTCTATGTCGATCCGGGAATAGATTTCTCGCCCAAGATGATCGTCGCAGGCTTTGCAATCGGCATCATCGCATATATTTTCGCTTATCTGGCTTATGTTGTCTTATCTTCTAAGGTTCATGATTCGAGTGCTGTTACAGACATGCTCGGTACTGAACTTCTGGGAAGTATAAGCAAATACAGTCACAAGGGCATTGGAGTTGTGGTTTTCAGTAAGATCGTTTACGGACTGCTCCGCAAGAAGACCATAGACGGTAAGTCTGTTGACAGCGTATCTGATGCTGCAGTCTATATCTGCAAGCATGCGGAATTCGGTAAGGTCTTACTTGTTAATTCAGGATTGAAGAAAGATTATTCCGAAGAATCAAAGAAGCTGACAGATAAGATCAATAAGGTATCCGGAGTTGAAGCAAAGGCGGTTGACAGCATCGATGCCAAGGCGCTTGATGGTGTTGATGCCGTTATTTTGGGCGTTTGCTCAGGTTCGACCAGGTACGCCGATCTTATCGATATTGCCAGACTCTGTGATCACTGCGGCAAGAAGATAATCGGCGGGGTATATTACGACTAATTTCTCCTTTTATTAATATATAGATGAATCTATTCTCCTTAAATGGTAAAATACTATGAGATAAATCAATAGAAAATGATTATTTGATGATTTTACTGAAAAGGAGAATGGCGCATGCTTTCAAACTCTACAATCTTAGTCACCGGCGGTACAGGTTCATTCGGTAATACCTTTGTTCCTATGACTTTGGCTAAGTACAACCCAAAGAAACTCATTATCTATTCCAGAGATGAAATGAAGCAATGGAATATGGCTAAGAAGTTTAAAGGTGATGACAGAGTAAGATTCTTTATCGGTGATGTCAGAGATAAGGAACGACTCTACAGAGCTCTTAATGGTGTTGATTACGTAGTTCATGCAGCAGCAACCAAAATCGTTCCTACAGCTGAATACAATCCGTTTGAATGTATTAAGACAAACGTAAATGGTGCTATGAATCTTATTGATGCTTGTATTGATTCAGGTGTTAAAAGACTTGTTGCTCTGTCTACTGACAAGGCAAGTTCTCCTGTAAATCTTTATGGAGCTACGAAGCTGTGCTCAGATAAGATATTCATTGCCGGAAACTCATATACAGGCGGGAAAACAAAGTTTGCTGTTGTCAGATACGGTAATGTTATGGGTTCACGAGGTTCGGTTATTCCGTATTTCATTGAAACTGCAAAATCAGGAAAACTTACGATTACAGATAAGCGCATGACTAGATTTATGATTACTCTTGAGCAGGGCGTAGAGCTTGTTTGGCACGCTTTTGAAGATATGGAAGGCGGAGAAATCTATGTCAAGAAGATTCCTTCTATGAACATATGTGATATTGCTGCTGCAGTTGATGAGAATGCTGAGCAGGTTGAGATCGGTATCCGTCCGGGAGAGAAGCTTCATGAACAGATGATTGGTGTGGAAGATGCTCACTATACATATGAGTATCCTGAACATTATAAGATTCTCCCCCAGATATGTGAGTGGACCCAAATTGATGCAATGATTAAAGGTGGTACTCGAGTTCCTGAGGGTTTCTGTTATACATCTGATAACAACACAGATTGGATGACAATTCCTCAGCTCCGCGAATGGATTGAAAAGAATAAAGTAAAAATCGGAAGTATCTAAAAGAGTGTCTATATGGAAAAATTAGCGATTAATGGTGGAGATCCTGTAAGAAAAACTAAGATCTATTATGGCCGTCAGTGGATTGACGAAGATGATATCAAAGCCGTTGATGATGTTCTTCATTCTGACTATGTAACTTGCGGTCCCAAAGTAGGCGGATTTGAGAAGGCTCTGTGTGATTTTACCGGTGCAAAATTTGCAGTTGCGGTTAATTCAGGAACTTCTGCACTTCATTGCGCATGCATTGCAACCGGTATCGGTCCCGGAGATGAAGTGATCACGACACCATTAACATTTGCTGCATCAGCTAATTGCGCTTTGTATTGCGGTGCTAAGCCTGTTTTTGCAGATGTTGATCCCGAGACATATACGATTGATCCTGATTCGATCAGAGCTCATATAACAAAGCGTACGAAGGCTGTTGTGGCAGTCGATTTTACAGGTCAGGCAGTTAAGGTAGATGAGATCCGTGCTATCTGTTCAGAATACAATCTTGTATTTATTGAAGATGCGGCACATTCAATTGCGACAAAGTATAATGGCAAACAGGTCGGCTCGTTGGCTGATATGACATGTTTTTCTTTCCATCCCGTTAAGACTATTACAGGCGGTGAAGGCGGAGCAATCACTACGAACGACGAAGAACTATATAAAAAATTGGTTCTTGCTCATACACACGGAATCACACATGATGATTCTATGATGGAAGGTGCTCCTCATGAAGGCCCCTGGTATTATGAGCAGATATCGCTTGGTTACAATTATCGCTTAACTGATTTCCAGGCTGCTCTTATAACATCTCAACTCGGTAAGATTGATATGTTCTCCGGCAGAAGAAAAGAGATAGTAAACAAGTATAATGAAGCGTTTAAGGATATACCTGAATTGTTTGTACAGAAGGAGATTCCTGAATCCGATTCATGCAGACACCTGTATATTATCCGTTTGAATCTCGAGAAGCTTTCATGCTCCAGAAGACAGTTCTTCGATGCCATGTCTGCTGAGAATGTTCAGTGTCAGATTCACTATATTCCTGTATATTGGTTCCCGTACTATCAGCATATGGGATATGAGAAGGGTCTTTGCCCTAATGCAGAGAAGATTTACGAAGGCATTATGAGTATTCCGCTCTATCCTAAGATGACAGATCAGGATGTTGAGGATGTAATCAGTGCAGTAAAGAAAGTTGTTGAGAATTATAGAAAGGATTAACAGAAACTTTTTTATGTCAAGAATAGCTATTATTACTGCAAGGGGCGGTAGCAAAAGAATACCAAAGAAAAACATAAAAGATTTCTGTGGGAAGCCTATTATTGCATACAGTATTCAAGCAGCAATTGAATCAGGCCTTTTTGATGAGGTTATGGTATCGACTGATAGTAAAGAGATAGCAGATATTTCCATTAAATATGGTGCTAAAGTTCCTTTTATGAGGAGTGAAGCAACAAGTGGTGACTATGCAACAACCGAAGATGTTCTATTAGAAGTTCTTAGTGAGTATGAACATAGAGGGATGAGTTTTGATGTTCTGTGTTGTCTTTATCCTACGGCTCCTTTTGTTACTGCTAGCAAATTAAATCAGGCAATTAAACTATTGGATGATTCTGATGCTGTTGTTCCAGTTGTGAAGTTTAGCTTTCCTCCACAGCGGGGAATTGTGAACAGGAATGGATATTTGGCGTATCAATTTCCTGAATGCGCAATGACAAGAAGTCAGGACTTAGAGCCAATATATCATGATTGTGGTCAGTTCTATTTTTGTAAAGTAGATGCACTTAAGAAAGAACGTGATTTAATTTGTTCAAGAAGTGTTATGATCGAGATTTCAGAAGAACAGGTACAAGACATTGATAACGATTCGGATTGGGCTATTGCTGAAATGAAATATAATCTTATGATAAGAAAGGAAAGATCATGAGCAACAAAAGTCAATGGATAGAAATGCATAAAGAAAACCGGTTTAGACCTAAGTATCCGGAGCCGGAAATAGTAAGATGGTTATTTAGAAATCTGGAAAGCGGAAGCGCGGTTTTAGATGATGGTTGTGGAGCTGGCAGACACATTAAGTTACTTGCAGAGAATGGGTTTATTCCGTATGGAATCGATTATTCTGACAGTGGTATAAATTATTCTAAATCTGTATTATCCGAATATGGGTATTCTCAGTTTATTGATAATTTGGTAGTAGGTTCTTGTGATTGCTTGCCTTTTGAAAATGAAATGTTTGATGGAGTCGTTTCATATGGTGTTCTTTATTATTTAGAAAATGATTCCATAAAAAAAGCTGTAGATGAGATTTTTCGTGTGCTTAAAAATGGGGGAACTACTATAGTTGTAGTAAGAAGTTGCGAAGATTATAGAAATATAAGTGTTGAAGACAAAGGTTATATATCTGTTTCTGATAGTAAATTGAGTGCTAATGCTGAGAATGGAATGCATGAGCACTTTTTCTCAAAGAAAGAAATTATCGATTTGTTCTGTCAGTTTAAAGATGTATCTATTGAAAGGATTATTCGAACGTATAACAATGAAAGCATTTGTGATAATGATTTTATTATTATTGCAACGAAATGATATCTTCGATATGTTGGGGTGGTTATTATTATGTTTCGTATGAAAGATATAATTGAATCTGGTAAGATTTATACTATTGCCGAAATGAGTGCTAATCATGCAGGTAGTTTGGATACCGCCCTGGAGATAGTTAAGGCTGCTGCATTAAGCGGTGCAAATTGTTTGAAAATTCAAACATATACAGCAGATACAATTACAATAAATTGTCATTCGGATTTGTTTTTAGTTAATGGAGGATTATGGGATAAAGAATATTTGTATGATTTATATGAAAGGGCCTATACACCATGGGAATGGCAAAGACAAATAAAAGAAGAGTGTGATAAGTATAATATTGATTTTCTTTCTACGCCCTTTGATAGATCTGCAGTTGATTTTTTGGAAAGTATAGGCTGTGAGGCATATAAAATTGCAAGTTTTGAGATTGTGGATATTCCTTTGATCGAGTACACAGCCTCTAAGAATAAGCCAATGATTATTTCATGCGGTATGGCGACAAAAGAAGAGATTTCTGAAGCTATTGAGGCGTGTCATAGGTTTAATAATTCTGATATCACACTTCTTAAATGTTGTAGTGAATATCCTACTAATCCTGAAAATCTGCATCTTGATACAATTACAGATATGATAGAATCATTTAAACTTACTGTTGGTATTTCTGATCATAGTATGGGAAATTTGGCAGATGTTGCTGCTGTAATAAAAGGTGCAAAAGTAATAGAAAAACATTTTTGTTTATCTAGAAAGATTAAAAATGCGGATTCTGACTTCTCAATGGAACCTGATGAGTTTAAAGAAATGGTCAATAATGTAAATTTGGCGACAAAAATGATAGGCAAATCGTGTTATGGACCGTCAGAAGGTGAGATTGAAGAATATAAGTGTAGAAGGAGTTTGTTTGCTGTAGCTGATATAAAAAAAGGAGAAAAGATTACTGAAGTTAATGTTCGTAGCATACGACCCAATTTTGGACTACCACCCAAATACTTGCCGGTTATATTAGGTAAAAAAGCCCAATGTGATATACCATATGGTAGTCCTATTTCATTAAGTATGATTGAAGGTTGTTAATGATTGGCTTCAGAGTTGATGGTAATAAGCAGATTGGAATGGGGCACTTTTCAAGATGCATTAGTATTGCGTCTTCATTAAAAGAGAAGACCTCAGATTTTTGTTTCATATGTTCAGAAGATTCATCTTGTGAAAACCTAATTAGTCTTGGTTATAAAACAAAGATTATTAGTGGTAGCCATTATGATGATTGGTTTATTGACGAAGAGATTAAGTTTATAAAAGAAACCAATGTTTCCACATTGTTTGTTGATAGTTATTATGTAAGTGAGGAAGCACTACAGAGACTTCACGAAGTAACCAAGATTATTTTTTTGGATGATTTGTATTTATTTGATTATGATGTTGATGCCATTATAAATTACAATATTGAAGCGAATAATAATCTTTATAAATCAACTAAGTTTTCCTATAGGAAGCATTATATTGGAATTAGATATTTCCCGTTAAATAAACATTTGCACTATAACGTTAACAAAGCAATTAATCGGAATGTTAAGAATGTTTTGATAACAACCGGGGGAACAGATCCTTTAAAATGTATATTTAGTATTCTTTCGTATATTAATGTTGAGTTGTATCCGGAAATATCCTTTTCTGTTATATTAGGTCTTTTTTTTGATGAAGATTATTGTACATATTTGAGAGATTCATTTTCCAAGTATAACAATATAGTTTTCCTTGAATGGGGACAAGATATGAGTGCTCTCTATACGGAGTCCGATATTGTGATAGCTCCTGGGTCAACCACTATATATGAAGCATTATCTTTCGGTACACCTGCTATATCATTTCAATTTGCGGATAATCAATTTGACGAATGTATTGCTCTTGATAATATGGGTTTAGTGCCTTATGTTGGTGATTTTCGCGGAACTATAATTAAAAGCCAAATAGAAAAAACTTTTTTGAATGAGCTATCATTTCCTAACAGAAAGAGACAATTTGACAGCTTTGTTGATTTGTTTGATGGAAAAGGTTCTGATAGGATAGCTAGTCTTATTATGGATATGGAATATGAAAATAAAATGTAATACGCGCGCATGTTCTGTATTATTTAATGTGCTGAAAGCTAATCAGATTTCGGGAAGTGTTTTGATGGCTTCTAATATTTGTGAAAGCGTACCAGCAACATACATGTTATTAGGCATGCAGCCTGTTTTTTGTGATATTTCTTTAGCAGACTATCAAATTGATAAGGAAAGTGCGGTCAGTTACATAGAAAAGAATTCAATTAAAGTTTTGCATTATAATCATACATATGGGTACATATCTGAAGAGGATAATTCTTTCCTTTCAGAAATAAAAAGATCATTTCCAGATGTTTTTATTGTAGATGATAGATGTCTTTGTTTTCCTGAATTTGATATTGATGATTCTGTTGCGGATGTCGTTCTTTATTCTACCGGACCAGTAAAGTGTGTTGATATTGGTTTTGGAGGATATGGAATAATGCGAGATGATGTTATGTATGATGAGTTTCTTATTGATTTTCAACAATCAGATTTAGAGATGTTTGAGAGTCATGTAAAAGAGTGTCACAAGGATCCGTTATTATTTAGAAAAGATGTTCTTTACACAAAATGGTTAAATATATTGCCAGCTATTCAGTCGGACTATTTGGACATAGTGAAAAGAAAAATAAGTTATGTTCAAGACCATAAAAGAATGATAAATCAGATTTATAGTCGCATTCCAGGATCTTTATCTCTTGATTATTGTAATTGGAGATATCAACTTCTATTGGAAAATTCACAGGATTGCATAAATGCAATATTTAACAGAGGATTGTTTTGCAGTGCTCATTATATGAGTTTGGGAAATGGGTATTTTTCTGATGTAAAAACCCCCAATTGTAATTACCTTGAAGAACATGTTGTTAATCTTTTTAATGATTATCGCTTCACATATAATCAAGCTATAATAGTTTCAGATTTATTATGTGAAATAGCTCGACCTGTTGTAAAGTGAAAATATTATTTTGAAGGATTGTTTTATGAAATCTATTTTTATTCTTGGTGCTAGCAGACTACAACTTCCAGCTATCCTTAAAGCGAAGGAAAAAGGTTTATATGTGTTTGTTTTAGATTACGATCCTAACGCTATAGGAATTAAATACGCAGATAAATTTCTTGAAATTAGCACCATAGATAAGGAGGCTGTGTATCAAGCTGCGTTGATTTATAAACCAGACTATATAGTTACATCAACTAGTGATATGCCTGTTAGAACAGTTTCCTGGGTTTGTGAGAAATTAGGTAAGAAAACAGATATTTCGTATGATAATGCTATTTGTTCTACGGATAAAGCTCTTATGCGTGATCGAATGAGAGAACATAATGTTCCAATTCCTGAATACCATGTGGTTTCGAGTTTAGCCGAGTTTATAAAAGTTTCAGATTTGATGCCAGATAAGTATGTTCTTAAACCTGTAGATAACGCTGCAAGTCGAGGGGTTATATTAGTTGATAAGTCAAAAAAACCTGATATTGAATCTTTATACAAGTATTGTGTTCAATATTCCAGGTGTGGAAATGCTCTAGTAGAAGAATATATGGAAGGACCCGAAGTTAGTGTTGAAGCATATTCTATAAATGGGGTACCACATATAATAACTGTTACAGATAAAATTGTTACTGAATTGCCTTTTTTTGTTGAGTTAGGTCATGTTGAGCCAAGTAGATTATCTCCTGAAGTGTTGGAACAAGTTCGAAGTGTTGCTTATTCAGCAATTGTTGCAATAGGGATGCAGGATGGGCCTACTCACACTGAGATTAAAATAACTCCAACAGGAGTAAAATTAGTCGAGATTGCTGCTAGACTGGGTGGAGACTTTATTACATCTCGGCTTGTGCCTCTTTCTACTGGAGTTGATATGGTAGAGTGTTCTTTTTCATCACTTTTGGGGGAAAAAGTTAATTGTGAAAGACGAATAAATAAAGGTGCTGCTATTCGTTTTTTACATGGTAGAAATGGGATTATAAAAGCGGTTAAAGGTGTTGAGGAAGCTCGCAATTCTCCTGGTGTTCAGGATCTTGATATATATATAAAACCTGGCGATGCAATTAGGATGCCAGAAAATAGTTCTGATCGTATAGGCCATGTTATTGCAATGGGAAACAATTCTTATGAAGCAGATTCAAATGCGATAAAAGCTTTAGAAAAAATAGAATTGGAATATGAATAAGGATATGGCATATGTTGTTTTAACTTAGTTTGCGTATTACATAACCGCACTTTTCTTTGTAGCCGTTCATTCTATGAACGATATCGCCATCTTGGTAATACCATTCAAGGAACTCGTAATTGCCAAGCTCAAAATCGGCCTTGTTAAAAGCAATTTCCGGAGCAGAACACATGAACTCAGTCTCGTAGGGAAGAGCAGTGTATGAGAAGCTCTCAGGAATCTCTTTGTTTTCAATAGCATTAACCGTGAGTTCCATAAGATCAACACCAGTTGAATACCTGATCAGTCTCCACATATGACAACCATCAAGACGTGGCGTTACTTCAATGATGTAAGGTTTCTTGTCCGCAGTGATTTTAATCTGGAAGTAAGCCGGACCGTTATTGATCTCGAGTTTGGATAATGTACGGGAAACAAGACTGTTAACGCGGTCAGTCAGTTCATTGTCGTCTTTCCACTGAACGGGAATATAGTGTTTGTGAATGAGACCGCCTGTATACCCTTCCCATGATTCTCTTCCGGAAATAAGGGAGAAAGCGATCTTACCATTTACTGAATAAGTATTAACAGAGATTTCTTCACCTGAAATAAACTGTTCAATGATGAGCTTTTTGCTTCTGGAAAAAGATATACTCTCATCAAAACGTGTCAGAAAATCCTCATGGTTCTCAATTCTGAAAACGCCTCTCTGACCCTGTGAATCAACTGGTTTGATCATGAAAGGGTAGGGGATGGTGATTTCCTCATTTTTATCCGTTAAGCACTGGAAAGGTACATTGCCTTCGAAATCAGCTCCCAATTCAGTTCTTAAGAGATGTTTGTTGTTGCATATGATAGCTGCATGAGGTTTGCAGAATGAACTCAGACCTAGTTCTTCTGATACACCAAATGCAGTAGGCATTGCTATGTCGGAGCCTGCTGAATAGATATAATCTATTCTGTTATCTTTGGCATACTGCTTTACGGCCTCTTCATCAACAATGTTGATCTCTGCAAAGTGATCTGCGAACTGCTGGCCGATATCGCCAGATCTGTAACTGACTGCATAGACTTCCCAGCCTCTTGTCTTGCATTTTCTGATCAGATCAGCCTGAGCTGCTCCTGTGCCAAGGACTAATATCTTACTCATCTTTTAAATCTCCGTCTGTCTGTCTGATATAGTAAGCAGGATACTTCTTGGCTTCGAGCATGATATTGATAAGGTATCTGCCGATCAATCCTATTGAGAACAGGGTTGCACCGCCAAAAAACAGCAATAACAGAATCGATGATGTCCAACCTGTTATGGAAATGCCTACTACAAAATATCTAATTAGGAAGAATAATCCCAAACATATACTTGCGATCAGACTGAAAATGCCGAAGTACATTACTGCCAGCAGTGGAAGATCGGAATTAGTTATGACATTGCGAAGGAACAGTTTGACGAGCTTTTTAAAGTCATAACCGCTCTTGCCGTATGCTCTTTTATCATGATGAACCTGAACGTTTTTGATTCGCTTAGTGGTCTGTAATAAAAGAACACCAACTGTAGGCTGTGAGATATTGATCCTGTTGAGGTTATCAATAACATATCTTCTTATGATCCTGAAACTGGTCATATGAAGATCTTTAGGCTTGTTGTAAATGATGTTATGGCTCAGATTCATCAGGCCTGAACCGAATCTTCTGAGAAGGCTGTGCTGCTTGGTGTCGTAAGCACCGATAATTACATCCCAATCGTCAGACTTGTTCATCTCATCTATAAGGATGTGAATCTGTTCCGGAGGATGCTGAAGGTCATCATCCATTGTAATAATGAAGTCGCCCTTGGTGTGTCTGAAGCCGCATAATACAGCCTTTTGCTGGCCGTGGTTAACTGCTAGTTGAATACCCTTGATTCTGGGGTCCTTAGCAGAGAGCTGCTTTATGATCTTATATGAACTGTCTTTGGAACAATCGTCTACAAGGATCATTTCAAACGGCTGCTTAAGCTCATTGTCAAACACATTAACGATTCTGTTATAGAGAATCTCAAGGCTTTTCTCGGAATTGTATACCGGTACTACGATTGAATATAATGACATCTTACACCTGCTTTAATCCTTTTTTCTGATTCCTGAAATCAGCTTTATGATCAAGTTCCTCTTAATGAACAGAATTACTGCCACGCCGAGTAATATTATATACCTAATAAGAATGAGCTGATACAGACACATAATGCCTGCCAGCAGCGCACCCAAAATTACCGTAACCAGCAGAATGACGCGGATATCAAACAGCGTTTCAGGACGGATGTTTTGTTTATGGCATATGATCCTTAAAAAAATATAGTGACAAATACACATAATTACATATCCGACAATTGTAGTATATCCTGCAACAAGGTAACCAATTTTGGGGATAAATAAATAATTTAATAAGATATTGGCTCCGGCACCTAAAACAGATGCAACTGTAACTTGCTTATTGCCGCTGTAGAATAGCTCAACATCAGCAAATAACGTATAAATAAACATTATAAATACACCAAAAGTAAGAGGGGGGACAATCCACTTACCTTCAGTATATTTTTCATCGCCCAGGACCATCATCAATTCCGGAGTCATCAAGAAAATAATTAGTGAGCATACGGCAACAAGAAGAATCAGAGAAGTAGTAAGCTTTTTTGTCCCATCTGTTTCATTCTTCTTGAGTTTTCCATATAGCCAAGGTGTAAATGTGCTGTTAAGACTTGAAGATACTACCAGTAATGTAAATGCAGCCGAATGCGCAATGCTATATATAGCGGTTTGTGCCTTGCCTACAAAACGGTCTATCATCAGTTTGTCTGAGTGATTGAGAAGTATCTGTGAGAAATAATAGGGGACCAATACGGTATTGGTTGACAGACTGAATTTCCAGTATTCTTTTGAAGCAAACTTTGGAGATTGAACGAATTGTACTATCATCAGTATAAAACCGAAAATGATTTGAACCCCAACACCGGAATAGATTCGTATTTCGCCATTGTTATAGGTTCCATCATTAAGATATATTAATAGTATTCCGAGTAATGGTTGAAGTAAAGAATAGACAATACTAACAGGGACGTAAGCTCGGTAATCGTATATGTATTTTTTCTTTTGCAGCCATAGGTTAAGTGATGTTGTGAAAACTATCTGGGCAATCATGAGTATTACCAAAGATGTGTTCATCTTAAGTAAACTGTTCCAAGTCTTATAGTTTACTGCGTAAATCAGCATCCATGGTAGTGACAAAACTAAAATCAAGCCCTGTTGGCTCGATGTAAATTGTTCTCGTTTGTTTTCAAATTTTGATAATCCTACAATATAGCCGTCACTAAAAATGTATAGAGAAACAGCTATACGGAAAATCTGATACCATGAATTATATACATTAAAGAGTCCATAATCTTCCTGACTTAAAAGTCGACTGAAGATGGGTGTAACAATAAAATCAATAGCATCTTTTAGTATTCCGCAGAATACAAAAAGTATAGAGGCCTTTACTGCCGGAGGAAGATTTTTGATTCTTTCGTTAAGAGTTAACTTCATTTATATTCATCCCAAGCGCAATATCTTTCATCGCAGAATAAACATCGAACTGAGCGCTGAAACCTAATTCTTCAGATGCCTTGCCTGTATCCATAACATCGTTGTTGGAGGCCATTGGTTTGCTGTAATCGTGAGTGATGTTTCCTTCGTTTTCGAAAGCAAAATTAACAGCCTCAGCCAATTCAAGATTGGTAGTGCTGGTCTTCATTCCGATGTTATATATGCCGCTGTGTTTGCTGCTTCCTGCGAGCAGGATAGCTTCACACAGATCTTTTATGTAAACATAATGTCTGTACTGGCTGCCGTCGCCAAAGAGAACCTGCTGCTTTTTTGCAATGGCATTATCAATAAGAGTGTTGATCAGATAACCTTTCCTTTCGCCCATGCCGATTACCTGTGCGAATCTCAAAGCAACAAAATTGATTGATCCGACCGAACTGTAGTAAAGTCCCAATTGTTCCACTGCTGATTTGGATGCGCCATATAAGCTGGACGGATGGTTAAGAGAATCTTCTTTCCAGGGCTGGTTATCACCTGAGTAAACTGCTTTAGAAGAAGCAAATACAGCGTTGGGAATCTTGTGTTCAATGGCAAGTAATAAATACTCATTTGCAGTTCTGATATTGAACAAATAATCTTCTGCGCAAAAGCCGTTGTAAGGACGTTTTGCCGCTAAGACTACTATGCTGTCGACATTCTCAAAGAATACATCTTCGGGCTTATCCAGAATGCACCAGTAATCGGATTGTATAGGGAAGAGCTCCTTTGCTTTTTCTTCCCATCTCAAAACATCGCACCCTTTAACGGTATGACCTTTTGATCTGGCATACTGTGTGAATTCCGTTCCGATAAAACCGCACGAGCCGACAACAAGAAAGATCATAAAGTGGATACTCCGCCATCACTGTTGAGAGCTGCATCAATACGACTTATAATCTGATTTATCTCTTCATCGGGAACATAATTTCTTTCGAATTTTTCTTTAACATAATAGACATTGTCTAATAATTCTCTGAAAGTAGTGTTTTTGAAAGAGTTCCCATTATGAATTCTATTCATTAATGAAGATGAAGCAACGCGGCGCTTAATAAAATTGCCAATACGGTGTTTGTTGAAGATACCACCCTTACGGAAAGGATTAGTAAGAGGTTCTTCAAGATTATAAGAATCATCCTTAAGTACTTTTTCTATCATGTCACATGCTAACATGTATGAATATTTTTCTTTATCAATTTTATAATAGTTTGATATCGTTTCTTCCGGTATTGACATGCTTTGCTCAGATTTTCTGAATTCAGTATAAAAGTCTTCATAAGTAGTAATGAACGGAGTGCCGATAAATAATCTTAATTCCAATTCATAAGGAATCTCAACCGGTCTTAGCAAAGCACAACCTTTTCCTGCTGCATATACTTCAGCAACTGAAGTACTCATCCAATTGTAAATCTTATCGCAAGCAAGAACCCATTGTTTAACTGATTCCTGATTTATTACATGAAAGTTCTTTACGCGTGAAGCCAGTTCATTAAGTTCTGTGCAATTGGTTTCTTCAGGATGAGGACGATAAATGATGATATCGTCTTCTGATTCGGATAACGCCTTTTCAAACCAATTTATTAATGCCTTGCGGGTATTTATGGAGATATCAGCATATAATTCATTAATGTGAAGTTCATTCTTGTTTGTGGATGTTTTGATAACATGCTTATCAACTCCAACAAAAGAAAGGGAGGAAATAAAGAGATGAACTTTTTTGTCAGTTGGAATATTGTACTTCTTAAATAATTCATCTCTGCTCATGTAGTAATTTCTCAACGGACCGCGCAGAAAATCAAGAGCTATATGACCGATGATTGGAGCGTGATCTTCCTTGACTCCCCATTGTTTCATGAGTCTCTCATGCATCTGATTCCCCCATGAAAAATGAACGGCACTGCGCCCCCAGGGCTTAATTGAACCCAAGAAATTGGGATTATCTTCGTTTATGGTACTGAAAACCTGCTCCCACTGAAGATTAACCAGTTTATTGACCTGAGGTGTGTGTGAAGCGGCATAGAATTTTGCACGTTCCCTGTAGTATGCCGGAATAACAACGACCTTTGCATCGACAGGTTTTTCTGTATTAAAGAACGTTCCGTACTGCATACGGAACAGCACCTTATAACCCCTGTTTTCCAACTCGCGTTTTATTAGACAAAGATTTTCGATTTCTCTATTTCTAATCTCATATGTAATCAATATATCGCATTTCTCAATGTTGTTATCTTTGCCCATTATTATGCTCCTAAAAAGAACTCGTTGATTGAATCGCAGATATAATTAACTTCATCCAAAGAAAGATTATAGTGCAGCGGCAATCTTAAAAGTCTTTCGCTCTCACTTGTTGTATATTTGTCTTCGCCGTGGAATCTTCCGTACTTCAGTCCTGCTTCAGCAGAATGAAGGGGAACGTAGTGGAAAACGGCGCCGATATCTTTGCTTCTCAGATAAGAGATAAGTCTTGTTCTCTCATCAAGATCCTTGAGCTTGATGTAGAACATGTGCGCGTTGTGAACACACTCAGTAGGAATGTAAGGTAATTCGATTCTGTCTCTGAGAGCATCATTGTTGCTGAGGATCTCATAATAGAGTTTCCATTTTTTCATTCTGTCATCAAAGATATCATCTGCAACTTCGAGCTGTGCCCAAAGGTATGCGGCATTCAGTTCACTGGGGAGATAAGAACTTCCCATGTCAACCCATGTGTACTTATCGATCTGACCGCGGAAGAACTTGGAACGGTTGGTGCCTTTCTCTCTGATGATCTCTGCATGTTCAACGTCATCATGGTCACGAAGGAGGATAGCGCCGCCTTCACCCATGCAGTAATTCTTAGTCTCGTGGAAGCTGAAGCATCCGTAGTGACCGATGGAACCCAGTGCCTTTCCTTTGTATGAAGCCTTAACGCCCTGTGCGGCATCCTCAACGACCTTGAGGTTATGACGTGCCGCGATGTCCATGATCTTATCCATCTCACAGGGCACACCGGCATAGTGGACGGGAACAATGACCTTGGTCTTATCTGTAATCGCTTCTTCGATGAGATTCTCGTTGATGTTCATGGTATCAGGCCTTATATCCACGAAAACGATCTTTGCGCCTCTGAGAACAAAGGCATTAGCCGTGGAGCAGAACGTGTAAGAAGGCATTATTACCTCATCGCCTTCCCTGATATCACAGAGAATCGCTGCGATCTCAAGCGCATGGGAACAGGAGGTGGTAAGCATGGCTTTTGCCACACCTGTATTCTCTTCGATCCACTGATTGCATCTTTTGGTGTATTTTCCGTCACCGCAAAGCTTATGCTCAACCGTTACGGCATCCTTAATATACTCAAGCTCTTTGCCTGACAGTGTAGGTTCGTTAAAATGTATCATAATGCCTCGATATCCTAAATGTTTTTTAGATTTTACCATAGACAAAATGTGTAGTTAATGATTTCAAATAAATAAAACAATAAAAAATAAATATTCATCTGCAAACTTTAGATAACTGTGGATATTTCAGAAAACTGTTGACTTTTTAGGCATTAAGTATTATTTTTGTCATAACAATCAAACCGTTGAAGCGGAGATAAAGATAGTTGCAGACCCTACAGAGAGCTTCCGATGCTGAGAGTGAAGCGGGAAACGGATTATCAAATGGACCGCGGAGGGTGCATTAAAT
>JAEEGL014233345.1_pt1 | contig 16684 bp, 13 predicted proteins | sample 9134231 | NCBI WGS metagenome assembly JAEEGL01 (sample SAMN16246548, study PRJNA631951) | gut metagenome | biome: gut microbiome; feature: rumen; material: fiber-attached | host: Bos | place: Iran: Karaj | collected 2018-10 | reverse complement strand
TCGAGGTAGCCCTGCTCGTTGAAATAGTTGCGCATCTCGTTGACAATCTTGGCGCGCTGCACGAAGGTATCGCGCACCTGGGGATTGACAATCAGGTCCACATAGCGCTGACGGTAGCGTAGCTCGGGGTCGCTGAAGGCGTCGTACACCACGCCGTCTTTCTCCTTGACGATGGGCAGCGGGCGGAGGCTTTTGCTCAGCACCGTGAGGCTCTTCACATGGATGGAAGTCTCGCCCATCTGGGTAACGAACACATATCCGGTAACGCCGATAATGTCGCCGATGTCGAGCAGGCGCTTGAAGACGGTGTTATAGAGGGTCTTATCCTCGTCGGGGCAAATCTCGTCGCGCTTGATGTAGAGCTGTATGCGGCCGTAACTGTCCTGCAGCTCGACAAACGAGGCGGCACCCATGATGCGGCGGCTCATGATGCGGCCGGCGATGCTCACATTCTGGAACAGCGAATTGTCTTTGGGGAATTGTTCCAGAATTTCGTTGCTCTTGCAGTTCACCTCATAGAGGGCTGCGGGATACGGGTTGATGCCCAGTTTCTTGAGTTCGGCCAGCGAGTTGCGGCGAATCTGTTCCTGTTCAGTAAGTTCTGCCATATATTTGCATTATTTATTCGTTACGAAATAAAATGCAAAGATACGACAATTTTTCGAATCTGCGAATTATTTTAACAAAAGCCCTACAGCACCGACGCGATAGCGGCTTCCACCGCGGCCGCCATAAGGATAAAAACGATCTTTTTCATTGTTGTTCGGTATCGACATAGCTTTTGTTCTGTATAACGACCGGCAGAGGACCGGGACGGCACCGCCAAAGGCAGGAGTCCCATCGGACTTGGGACGGTGTTAGGTCGGTGTTAGGTCGGACTTATCCCGGAGTCAGAGGGGTGCCGCCAGCCCCTTAGAACCCTTCCTCCCCCGGTTTCGTGATGCAAAAATACGAACGTTTTGCGAGGTGGCCAAAAAAAGATACGCATATATTCGTATCTTTTCGCCTATTGCCTGTAAACCAAAGGGGTGAAAACGGGGTTACGCATAAAATAATGCGTAACTTTCTATAAATCTTAAAACTCCTTGCCCTGCGGGCAGACCCCCGAAGGGGTGATGAGCACCTCTGAAATAAATCAAATACAGCGAATAAATCTTGTAAATCTAGTAAATTTCTGCTTACGCAAAACTAACGCGAAAGCGAATAATTTACAAGATTTACTAGATTTCGCAAGCGTAGCGAGCAGGAGAATGAGGATTTACAGAACTCGCCTTATGCGGTCTACCGGTATACTGGTATACTGGTATACCGCTTGTTTTTCGCTTTCATTTTCTGATGCGGGCTTTTATTAAGGAGGGGGTAGGGGGAGAATTAATTTTATTATATATATTATATATATAATATATATATATAAATTTATAATATAGGACTCTCAAGCGATAGTTTCACTGCAAAAACATACGGTATACCAGTAGACCAGTAGACCGGTGTCTCTTTTTCACAACAAAAACACGTGGTATACCGGTATACCAGTATACCGGTATACCGGTTACATAATCATCATAAGGATCGGCAGCGGGATAGGACCGTCCATGTTGTAGAGGATATCGCTGCTATACGTCGAACGACCACGATACACACGGTTGCCATTGATATTCAGAAGTATATCGCTGCTGTAGGTCGAACGGCCTTTGTAGAGCGACCGACCGTCCCAAGTGAAGAGTATGTCGCTACTATACGACGAATTTCCCCTGTAGATATGCTCCCCATCCCAGGTGATAAGGATATCGCTAGAGTAGGACGAACGACCGCGATAGACATGTTTTCCGTCGAAAGTATAGAGGATATCGCTGCTATAGGTCGAATTGCCCCTGTAGAGCGATTTTCCGTCCCAGGTGTAGAGGATATCGCTACTGTACGACGAGTTTCCCTTGTAGAAATGGGTCTGCGCCACTACTACGCCACTCGCCAGCGTGAATAGCAGAATAAGAAGTTTTTTTATCGAAATAGCTCTGTTTTTTGTCATTTTTCGGTTATTTCACTCACAAAATGAAGCGCGGCGATGTCAGATTTTCGAGTGGTGGTGCGAGTGGCCGTGTCCGTCGGGGTCGATGGCTTGCCAATCGTCGGGCACACGGAAGAGGTCCCAGTCGGGATAATGGCAGGTGAGCACAAAGAAGGCCGCCACCCAAAGCACAGCAACGGCAATCCACAGCGGCCACAGGCGCCGTATTCCGGCGCATTTGGCCAATTTCAGCGCCAGCCAGACGGCGAAGAACATCTCAGCCCAATAGACAACCACATCGGCGATAAGCTCGGCTTCGGGCGCGATGATGTGAAACAGGAAGTAGAGCCCGATGGCTATCGGGATGGTGATTGTAGCAGAGAGCATCGGTCCTCCAACAGCTTTGATACTCTTCTGCTTAATGCACATTACCACAGCCAGCAGCAGCATGGGGAAGAAGATCATCTTCATGTGCTCCCAGCAGGTTTCGCCGATGGGGAAGAAATGGCAGAAGAAGTCGCGAACTCCGTCGTCGACCTCCAGATGATGGGCGAAATGCATGGATGTGCCCACAAGCCCGATGAGAAGGGAAAGGATAATGTAATGCAGAGTTGTTTTCTTCATAGCTTGAACCATCTGTTCGCGTCAAAAAAAATAACGTCAGACTGCCTTTTTTATTGTTTTGTGCAACAAATAAAGCACCCCTAGGAATACCGCAACGACTAGCTCCTACCCCATCAACAAGCATCGCACGTGGTATACTGGTATACTGGTATACCGGTATACTGGTATACCGAACGATAAAATTGTAAGGGTAAAAATCAACCAGCCTAACCTACGCGGCGGATGGAATGGAGACGGTGGGAATAGAGGCCGGTGCGTTCGACGAGGATTCCTTGGGAATCGAGCTTATCGATGCGGACCTGACCGGAGGAGTGGACGATGCGGCCGTCGCCCATGCAGATACCCACATGGACGATGCGCCCTTCGGGATTTTGGAAGAAGGCTAAATCGTCGCGCATAATATCACACATACAGACTTCGTTACCGCAGGTCGCTTGCTGCGAGGCGTCGCGTGGAAGCCACACACCGAGGGCCCGGAAGCAGACCTGTGTGAGACCCGAGCAGTCGATACCGCCCGTCCAACGGCCGCCCCAAAGGTAAGGGGTACCGAGGAAAAAGCGTTCGGCGAGGGTAGCGGCGCTGTCGAAGGGGACGATCTGCTTGTTGTCGACCCATCCGCGATAACCGTCGTAGTCGCACTTCACGAGGGTCCATTTCTCGCGCTGTTCGACGATTTCGACGGTGTCGCCCGCCAGAAGCTGGTTGACCATTTCGGCGCGGTCGGTGGCTTCAGCCCTCATCGGAACGGCCGAAAGGAAGCAAAAACCTTTCATAACTGCCCCCTTTCGATGGAGATGACGATGCGGTCGATGAGGTTGTCCTTGGGGTCGTTCTTCGGGTCGAAGGTGGTTTTGAGGTTGTAGCCGAAGAGCTTTGCAAGTGTCTGATAGAGGCCGGCACGCAGTTTTCCGCGCAGCTCGCCCACGATATTATAGGCCGAACGCGAGGTTTCGCGGTCGATAAGCTTGATGAGCACCAGACCCTGCGAGAAGGTGTAGTTGGATATCTCGCCCTTATAGTCGCGCAAAAGGTCTTCTTCGGCTTTCTTAATGGCGGCTTTGCGCTGCTTTTTGGGCATGGCCGCTATCTCTACCTCGAGGGCATCGAGGCGGCGTTTGCCCTCTTGGGCGTAGGGAAGCATCAGCTTGACATTGCGGATAAGTTTCTGGTTGTTCCTTATCTCCTTCTGGGTGAGCAGCATACCCGAGGCGTAGACCTTCACCTCCTTGAGTCGGATATAGGGGATGGTGTCGCCGTCGACCACCTTGCCGAGTGTGTAGTGCTCGCCCTTTGCGAGAGCGCGGCGCTGCAAGCTGGCCGGCGAGAAGATGGAAAACTTGACGCTGTCGGAAGCGGCGGGCACTTTCTCCTGCGCTCCGAGGCTTGTGAAGGTGGCTGCAATAAGCAACAATATCAGCGATGTTCGTTTCATGGTTCAAGGGTTGATATTACTGTTTTTTACGCATCGGCAAAGACCTTGCCGTCGTCGAGGGTGATACGCAGCTTGGTGTATTCGCAATGGAAGTCGTTACGCAAGCGGTCGAGATATCGGCGGCTCTCCCATTGGCACATGGGGAGGTCGTGAAGCAGGCAGTTGCCGCAGGTTTCGGGGGTGGTGGCCGGCACTTCGGTTTGGGTGAGTATCCACTCGAGACACTCGATAGTGAGGCGGCGCATATCCTCGACGCTGTAGCTTCCGGTCATGATGACATACATGCCCGTGAGGCATCCCATTGGGCCGACATATACCACATCGTCCTCCGCCTCCGAGTTTCGGAACCAGGTGGCCATCAGATGCTCGAGGCTGTGCATAGCCGACGGAGCGACAGCGGGTTCGCGGTTGGGTTCGGTGATGCGGAGGTCGAACGTGGTGAATCCGCGGTCGATACGCGAAACATAGATACCCGGTTTGAGGTGGGTGTGGTCGATGGTGAAACTTTGGATAACCTCCATAGTGTTCAATTATAGGGTTTCTAAATACTGCTTGACAAAGTGGAACGAGCGGTCGCACATCGAGGCGAGGAAGTCCTCCCATTGCTGCTGGTGGTTGTCGGTACGGCCGGGTGTGTCGCTGATAACGCGGAGGCTGAGGAACGGAACGCCCAGCAGGTGGCAGGTTTGCGCGATAGCGGCGCTTTCCATATCGCAAGCAAGCCCATCGGGGAAGTGGCGCTTGATGTCGTTCTGCCGCTCGCGGTCGGTGATAAACTGGTCGCCCGTGCAGATCAAACCGGTTAACAGTTTGGAGTTGGTAGCTTGCAGTTTTGCGGTAGCCAATGCATGATCCAACAACAGCTGGTCGGCATCGAAACGTGCAGGAAGACCCTGTATCTGGCCGTAGACGCAGTTGAGGCCGCTGCCGCAGTCGACATCGTGGTAGACGGCCTGAGTGGCGGCCAACACGTCCATAACACTCGTCAGCGGGTCGATACCGCCGGCTAATCCGGTGCTGAGAATCGCATCGGGATGATGTTCGGCATAGAGGCGCATAGTGCCTACAGCGGCGTTCACTTTTCCAATGCCGCATTGCCACAAAACTATATCATTGTTTCCCAGACGGCCGGTATCGCCGCCCAACGCATCGTGCATCTGCCGATACTCGATATCCATCGCTATAATGACTCCTATTTTCATTCTCAAAGGGGTTTTATTGTTTGTACTTCAGCGCAGCTTCGACAAAGGCCACGAAGAGCGGATGCGGATGCATGGCTGTAGACTTGTACTCGGGGTGGAACTGGGTGCCGACAAAATAGGGATGTTCGGGGATTTCGACGATTTCCACCAGCCCGCTGTCGGGATTGAGTCCGGCGGGCACCATTCCGGCAGCCTTATACTCGTCAAGGTAGGCGTTGTTGAACTCGTAGCGGTGGCGATGGCGCTCGCTGATAAGTTCCTTACCATAAATTGTGGACACCTTCGAGCCTTTCACCAGCTGGCAGGGATAGGCTCCGAGTCGCATGGTGCCGCCCATGTTCGAGATGTTCTTCTGCTCCTCCATCATGTCGATGACGGGATGGGTTGTAGTGGGCGCAATCTCGACGCTGTGGGCGTCCTTATATCCTAGCACGTTGCGGGCGAACTCGACCACAGCGCATTGCATACCGAGACAGATGCCGAAGAAGGGGATGCGATTCTCGCGGGCGTACTGCACGGCAAGTATCTTTCCTTCGATGCCGCGATTGCCGAATCCGGGAGCTACCAGTATGCCTGTGAGGCCGGCCAGCCGCTCGGCGATATTCTCTTCGGTCAGCTCTTCGGAATTGACATATTTCACCTTCACCTTGCAGCGCAACTCGGCGCCCGCGTGGATAAAGGCTTCGGTGATAGACTTGTAGGCATCCTGAAGCTGGACATATTTGCCCACAAGGCCCACGTTCACCTCGCGCTCGGGGTTGTGCAACTTGTAGAGGAAAGCCTCCCAGTTGTGCAAGTCGAGTTCTTTCTTGACCGGCACATCCAGCTTGCGGAGCACCTGAATGTCGAGCTTCTCGTCGCGCATCTTTATCGGCACGTCGTAGATGCTCGCCACATCGCCGTCCTCGATGACGCTGTCGCCGTCGATGTTGCAGAAAAGGCCGATCTTCTCCTTCACGCTGCGCGTGAGGGGTTTCTCGGTGCGGCAAACGATGATGTCGGGCTGAACTCCCTGCTGTTGCAAAGCTTTTACAGAGTGCTGTGTGGGCTTTGTCTTCAGTTCGGCGGCAGCGGCGATATATGGGATATAGGTGAGGTGGATTACAATGCAGCTGCGCCCCAGGCTCCATTTCAGCTGACGGACGGCCTCAATGAACGGATAGCTCTCGATATCGCCCACAGTGCCTCCGATTTCGGTGATGACGAACTCATAGTCGCCGGTATTTCCGAGGGCGGTGATACGGTCTTTGATTTCGTTGGTGATATGGGGGATAACCTGAACGGTCTTCCCGAGGAAGTCTCCCCGACGCTCCTTCTCGATGACATTCTTGTAAATCCGCCCGGTGGTAACATTGTTGGCGTGAGAGGTGGGGACACCCGTGAAACGCTCGTAATGGCCCAGGTCGAGGTCGGTTTCGGCTCCGTCTTCGGTCACGTAGCACTCGCCGTGCTCGTAGGGATTAAGCGTACCCGGGTCGATATTGATGTAAGGGTCTAGCTTTTGGTTGGTAACAGAATAGCCACGTGCTTTGAGCAGTCGGGCCAATGAAGCGGCGATGATTCCTTTGCCCAGAGAGGACGCCACTCCTCCCGTGATGAAAATATATTTTGTGTTCATAGTCAGAACGAATTAATTATGCAAAAGTACAAAAATTTCGCCAATTGCATATAAAATGTATAATATTTTTTTATAACGTGCGTTAGTAGAGAGTATTAAATTATCAACAGCATACTATGAAACGTTGGTTTCGCACACTTGTGATATCTGTTTTCGCGCTGGCGGCAGTCAGTTTGATTGTCATCCAGTTCGTTCAGACACGCCGCACTTTCTCCATAAGCGACAATATGTTCAACGTCAGTGTCAACAACGCTATGGACGAGGTGGTGCGCCAGATGGGCGGCGAGGTGTTCCAAACCGCCTCCCACCCCGCTACTGCTTTCAACTATCAGGAACTCGACTCGCTTATCGCCGAAGAGCTGCTGCTCAACGGTATCGACCTCCATCCGGTGGTGGGAATCTACGACGGCAGCCAAGGGTCGTTCCTCTACACTTCCGACGCCAGCAAGGAGGAGAACCTCGAAGAGTCGCCCTACCGCTACAATTTCTCGCCCATCGGAGTGGTCTCCTCGGGCCAATATTTCATCATCCTCGCTTTCCCCAATACCGAACTTTTCCTTCAGAGCAACACGAAGATCTACCTCTACATGACCATCTTCCTGCTGGTGGTTATCGCCACCATGTTCTTCATCTCGCTCCGCAACCTGGCCGCCCAACGAAGGCTCGACCAGATGAAGACCGAGTTCATCAACAACATGACCCACGAAATCAAGACGCCCATATCCACCATCGGACTCGCCTGCGAGATGCTCCGCGACGAGACCGTTTCGCAGGATAGCGCCACCCGAAGCAATTTCCTCGGTATCATCTCGGACGAGAACCAGCGCATGCGGGTGCTTGTGGAAACCATCCTCCAAAGCGCCAAGATGTCGAACAAGAACTTCTCCATCAACCCCAAAGAGATAGACATCAACCATCTGGTGAAGAACGTGTTGCAGAGTTTCCGCCTGACTATCGGCAATCGCGGCGGAAGCATCGAATCACACCTCGACGCACAGCCTCCGATGCTCGAAGCCGACGAGCTGCATATCACCAACCTCGTGTACAACCTCGTCGACAACGCCATAAAATATTCCGTCGACGCTCCCCATATCGTGGTCAGCACCCGTTGCGAGAACGAGCATATAATCCTTTCGGTGAAAGACCACGGAATCGGTATCGCCAAAGAGAACCAGAAGCGTGTGTTCGAGAAGTTCTACCGCGTTTCGACGGGCAACGTGCACAACGTGAAAGGGTTCGGCATCGGGCTCAACTATGTGGCACAGGTGGTGCGCCTCCATCACGGCCATATAGCCCTCGAAAGCGAACTCGGCAAAGGCTCCACATTCACGGTAACGCTGCCGGTGGCGTAAATTGAAAAAGAAAAATGAAAAAGGCTGGCGTATCGGTGATGCGTCAGCCTTTTTTACTATTTGTTATTTACCTTTTACCTAACGATAAACTTGCCGCTCTTGCCGCTCAGGCGATAGATGTAGATGCCTTTGGGCATATCGGCAACATTCAGCTCGACATTGCCGCTACCGGCCTGCAGACGGCGGCTGGCGACCAGCTTGCCGTCGATGCTGAACACCTGCATCTCGCCGGCCATAGTGATGCTGTAGGGGATGGTTACGCTGAAGGTGGCGGGATTGGGATAGGCACCCGGAAGCACCGTAGTTCCCTCGACGCTCTCGATGGCCAGAAAATCAACGGCCGACGAATCGGCATGCGGGGGGATAAGTCCGGTGATGTGCTCCTGACGAAGTCTGAAATTATAAGAATAACCGCTGGGTTGCATAGCGTTCTGACGGAGATTGAAGAAACCGTCGCCCGACCGGCCCCAGCCCCAGTTCATATAGTACTGATCCTCGTTGTCGGTGCGGTAACCGCAGCAAACCCAAGCGTGACCTGCAGCATCACGGCCCGAACCTCCTTCAGAAGCACCGCCCATGTAGGCCGGCCTATTCAACAGCAAGTCGTTGCGCAGAACATTGATAAAGTTGGCGGTACTAGTCTGATCGCGATAAAGTATCGAGCCCATCTGGTATTTGAAATAGTTGACCATTGCATCCGGCACATCGTCGGAGAAAGCGCCGCTACCATCGGTACCATAGTCCATCGATACGGATACGCCAACGGCGTAACACAGACGGGCCACCTCGTCGATCTGGGTGGTCGTCGAGTTGCTGTTCAGGCGGGCAGGCATCTGCTCATAGTCGAAATTGAGGGTATCGAATTTCAGCTTGACATAATATCCTTTGGTGCGGGTATAGTACTGCTTGCGGCCGCCGGTTGCCTGTTTGGGGAAGCCGTAGTAGCGCATAATCTGCGACAAGGCGGTAGCCACACAGCCGGTATAGGTATATTTGTTAGTCGTCGAGTCGTAAGGGCAGCGGCGGTTGTAGGTAGCACCACGGTTCTCGCCCTGTTCCCAGTATGTATTCATCAAGATAACGCGCGGGTCGCCATCTTTAGCATTGGCCGTAAGGGTGTGGTTGAAAAGGTCGGTCCACTCGGCCATATCGTCGAACTTTTCAGTTGCATCGGCAATCTGAACTACGCCGATTCGCTCGGAATAGCTTTCGACCCACCAGCGCATGTTTTCGGGGAGGTATTCCCAATCGGCCAGGTTACCCTCGTCAGAGAAGCCGATAACCGGGTCGGTTGCAGTCGAACCCGACATAATAATCCAACCCCAGTCGCCGACATTGAAGAAATAGCTTTCGGCCACGCCGAGCTCGGGATTGTCAATCTGGTGCACCAGAACGAGATCGGCAGCTTTGATGCCTTCCTGCAGGGTGTTGCGCTCCATGTAGTAGGCGGCAGCCTCGCGGGCTTCCTGAAGCGACACATTGCGGGCACCGGCAGCCATAGGGGCCACGATAGCGGCCAGTAAGAGGATTGATGATGCTAACTTTTTCATTTTATGTATTCTTATTTATTTTTCCAATTCTTTCAAGAGTGCAAAATTACACATTTTTTCCATTCCGGCAAAATTTTTTGACTAAAAAAGAGTTAATATGTTGATGGAAAATGTCAGCAAATACTTTTCCCGCCTACGCGAACTGGTTGCTCTCGAACTCGAGGAAGAGCAGTCGGCCTACCGTCGTTCCATCGACGAGCGCCGCAACCTGCTCGGCGGAAGCATTTGCGAACCCGAATGCCGCTATCCCGTAACCATCGGCAACGCCGACTACAACGCTCTGGGGCAGCTCACCGTCGAGCTGCGCTACGAGACGCTGGAGAGCGAGGTGGAACTCGATTTCGAGCCGGGCAAACCCATCACCTTCTTCTACCTCGCGGCCGACAGTACCAAAGAGGTTCAGCACCAATGCTATGTCGAGCTGGTCGGCGACGGCCGCATGGTGGTAAGCCTTCCCGGCAAAGCCGCCCTCCAGAGCCTCCACGACCTCGCCGCACGCCACCTTATGGGGGTACAGCTGGGGGTCGACAACACTTCGTTCCGCGTGATGGACAGCGCCTTGCGCGAAGCCGAACGGAGCGAGCGAGAACGGTTCGTCCGCCTGCGCGAAGTCATCCTCGGCAACGCCGAACCCACCTTCCGCCAACTCCCTACCCTCTCCTTCCCTTGGCTCAACCACAGCCAGCAACGGGCCATCCAGCGGGTGGTCGAAGCCGGCGAAGTGGCCGTCGTTCACGGTCCTCCGGGAACCGGCAAAACCACCACCTTGGTCGAAGCCATCATAGAGACCCTCCAACGCGAAACCCAGGTGCTTGTATGCGCCCCGTCGAACGCCGCCGTCGACTGGATAAGCGAGCAGCTTATGCGGCGCAGCGTGCATGTGCTCCGTGTGGGTAACCCGCTCCGCATGAGCGACGAGATGCTCGACTGCAGCTACGAACGCCGCTATGCCGCCCATCCCGACTACCACGAGCTGTGGAGCATCCGCAAAGAGCTGCGTTCGTCGCCCGGCGAGGTTCGCCGCCAAAAGCTCCAAAGCCGCGCCACCGAGCTGGAAATCAAGATAGACAACGACCTCTTCGCGCAGGCGCGGGTGGTCAGCTGCACCCTCATCGGCAGCGCCTACCGCATCATGGAACGGCGCCGCTTCTCCACCCTCTTCATCGACGAGGCCGCACAAGCCCTCGAGCCAGCCTCCTGGGCCGCCATCCTCAAGGCCGACCGCGTGGTGATGGGCGGCGACCACCAGCAGCTTCCGCCCACGGTGAAAAGCCTCGCAGCCGCCAAAGGAGGGCTGGCCGACACCCTGATGCAGAAACTTGTGGCCCGCTGGCCCAAATGCGTCGAGCTCCTCACCGTGCAGTATCGCATGAACCGCGACATCATGGCTTTCCCTTCGCGATGGTTCTACGGAGGCCGGCTCGAAGCCGCCCCCGAAGCCGCCGACCGCCTCGTAAGCCCGCTCGACACGCCGCTTATGTGGCTCGACACTTCCGAAAACTCCGATAATCCCGAAAAAGAAAAAAGAAACCGCACCGGCTCCATCACCAACAGCGAAGAGGCCCGCCTCGTGATCCACACCCTGCGCGACTATATCGACATGATTTCGCCCCAGCGGATTGAGAGCGAGCGGATAGATTTCGGCATCATCACCCCCTATCGCGGCCAAGCCCGCCTTATACGCCGCCTGCTGCGCATGCAGCACTACTTCCGCCGTCTGCGTCGCCAGATCAGCGTCGGCACCGTCGACGGCTTCCAGGGGCAGGAACGCGACGTGATAGTCATCAGCCTCGTGCGCGACAATGCCGACGGCCAGATAGGCTTCCTGCGCGACCTGCGTCGCATGAACGTTGCCATCACACGCGCACGCATGAAACTGATAATCATCGGGAACGTCACCACCCTCAGCCGCCACCGCTTCTACCGCGAACTGGCCGAACATATCCGCCGCCACGGCGAGATGGTGGCCGTCAGCGGCGATTGAGATAGATCATCACGTAGTAGGCAAGGGTCGCCAACGACGTGAGAGCGGCCATCACATAGGTATAGGCAGCCGAACGCAGGGCACTTTCGGCATAACGGTGGGTGTCGCGGCTGGTAATCTCGCGCTGGCGGATCCATTTCAGGGCACGCGACGAAGCATTGATCTCGACCGGAAGGGTTACCACCGAGAAGAGGGTGCTCATGGCAAACAGGCCAATACCAACCAGCAACAGGCCTGGAAAGATGCGCACCAGCAGCAGACCTGCCAACAGAATCCACGAGACAAACTTGCTCGAGAAGTTGACTATCGGCACCAAGGCGGTGCGAAGCCCCAACCAACTATAACCAACAGCATGCTGCACGGCATGGCCGCATTCGTGGGCGGCCACAGCGGCGGCGGCGACACTGGTGCCGTTGTAGACGGCGGGGCTGAGGTTGAGGGTGCGGTTTACGGGATTGTAATGGTCGGTCAAGGTGCCCTGTACCATCTGGATCTGCACATTATGGATGTCGTGGTCGGCAAGCATGCGCTCGGCCACCTCACGTCCGGTCATTCCGCCTTCGGTGCGGATGCCTTCATATTTCTTGAACTTGCGCTCGACATTCTTGCTGACAATCATCGAGATGACCGTCAATGCGATGAACACCACCCACATCAGGGTGCTGCCGGAAGCTTGTGAGGCCTGTGCCTGCAATAGGATAAACTGTAGCATGTGGTTAATTTTTATTACTTTAACGAGGCACTGAAAAAAATATTTTGTCGGCGGTGTAAGATTTTGCATTGTTTTGCGACTTTATAGTATACAATATTGCTCCGCTTATGAAAAAACACATCTTGCTCATCATGGCCGTTGCAACAGCCTTGAACATTGCAGCACAGAACGATAAGTACCATTTCACCATCGAGACTTCGGCCGGCCTGGCCCGCTATTACAACTATTCGCCACTCTCGCTGGTCGAAGACGCCAAGGGCACCTACACCGCCCCTACCCTTTCGCTCACTTTGGGTGTAAAGAAGAACAGCAACGAATTCGGGCTGCGCTACCGGCTGACGAATGTGCGCACATCGGCCTTGGCATTGGGCGAATCGGTCGACATTCACGATATTTCGCTGCTCTACCGGCGCTCGGCGATGGTTTCGCCGAGGCTGGAGCTGTTTGGCGGTGTGGCCACAGGCTTAAGTATCATCAACAACCACATGGCGAAAGTGGCGCTGGAAGGCACACGGCACGGCTTGAATATCGGACTCGAGACGGGTCTGCGCTACTATCTGGGAGATTACACCTACCTCTCTCTTACCGTCGGGCTAGACGCCACGCACACGTTTGTCAGCCATAACCGCATACCCGACGGTTACGACCCGCAAACGGGCCGGATCCTTATCAGTGGACGCGGTATGGGCGGCATCTGCATCGGAATACCTCCGAAGGTAAAGAAAATAAAAATGCCCGCCGCCCTCATTATCGAGGGCGACGGGCCTATTCTTGCCTGCTACGAGTAGGCGCGCCTACTTGGCGCGTAAGAGAACATCGTCGACACTCTGCCACACCACCATCAGCTGGCGGTAGTTGGCATAGTCTTCGACCGGGATAAGGCTCTTTTCCACCTTCAGGTTGCGCACGATTCGGAGTTTATTACCGCTCTGCTTGACGGTGAATTCCACACTACCCAAGCCGTCGAACGCAAGCTTGCGTTTGATGGACTTGCCAACCATCTTGACCCCTTTGGGCAGGAGGAAGGTGATGTCGTTGCTCACGTCGCAAGCCGAAGCCTGGAGCGGAGTGGTGCGGACCAGCGGGAGCTGCGAGGCGTCGACCCACGGGTCGCGCTCGCCCTGGATGGTGAAGGCGGGAATCGGGAAGCGGAAGAAGCCGTCCTCGAGGGTGTCGAGGGTTGCGTCGAAGGTGCCTTTGTTGCTGACGGTGCGCACTTCGTCGCGTGCTTTGCCATAGAGGCTCATCGGGGCTCTGTTGCGGACCGAGAGGCGGTATTCGAGGGTGTCGATAAAGACGGCCACCTCGTCGCTGTTGTCGCCGGTTACGCTGGCGCGATAGCCTTCGGCGTTGAGGATAGCAGCCAGCAGGACGGCCTTGTCGACGGCGGTACCGCAGCCACTCTGCCACACCTCGTCGGGAGTCGAGTGGCGGTAGCCGAGATGCGAAGGATGGATGTCGTTGAGGTGGATATTGGCGACCACATAGTTGCGGGCATTGACTATATTCTCCTTGCCGCGCGAGTTCATCACCTGGCCCATCACATCGCTGGCGCCCTTGAAGCCATCCTGGTTGAAGGCGGGGGTGAATTCGGGCACGCCGTTGTAGAGGCGCAGGGTGGGCACTATGTCTTCGGGCATATAGGGCTCACGCGGAGCCTGCGGCATATCTTTGAATTCGTAGAGGAGCGTTACAGGAGAAACGGTGTTTTGGTCGGTGGTGGCCGACATTGTGCGGGTTACCCTGTCGGACTGCAAGTAGTCGACACCAAGGACCTTGTATTCCACCTCCATATCGGCTGGATACTGCACCTTCACCTCCATTTTCTCGACCGGGCATTCGCGCTGCAGCGGGATGCTCTCGTGGAGGAAGTTGTACTGGCGGTGGATGGTGTAGTCGACCACTATGGTGCAGCCGAGTTCCATACCGGTGTGGATCATAGCCAGCTCGCGCAGGTGGTTGAAGCGACCGCAGTCGGCACACGATGAGGGGAGCTGATAGACGAAGGCGTTCTGCGGCATGTTGACGCGGGTGCCGTCGTGCTGGATGGTGTAGACCTCGTTGACAACGAGTTCCTCGAGGTCGGGATTATATACCACGAAAGTCTCGCCCTTGTCGGCATAGGCCACCAAAGCGCGGTTGCGGAGAATCTGCACCTCGTGGCGGTAGTGATAGTCGCTGCTGCCGTCGGCGTTCAAAGTCCACTCATATCGCAGGAGTTTATAAACGGCATCCGGTTCTTGTGCAAAAACGCTCGTGCCAAACAGGACTCCAATTATCAATATAGCTATCTTTTTCATAATTCTAATGTCTTAACTGCTAAACTACAAAAAACTACTTGGTCAAAACCACGGGAGTTTCGCCCAACTTGCGCTGGCTGAGGGCGGCGGCGCGGAAAGCGGGCCAATCCTCGGCTTCGTAGCGGCGTTTGCTGAAGACGGCCTGCTCGCCGAAGGTGAGCTTGGTGCCGTCGAGCTGGAATCCGCAGCCGAAGGAGGCTACCGGGTCGGCCAGTCCGTCGACCATCGGATAGTGCAGCATTGAGGGGGCGAAAGGCAGGATGACGGTTTCGCGGATGTCGACCAGTCGCGAGCAGCGGTCGCTGAAGGGCTGGGTGCGAGTTTCGGGAGTGAGGTCGAAATAGAGGTGCCCCATAGCGCGTCTGTAGAATCCGCGTGCCGAGAGGGGGATGAACGAGATTACATCCTTGTCGACGGTGGCGTAGTTGGGGATGGTGAAGGTGTAGGTAATGCTTACCGGCTGGTCGAGATAGTGGTCGGGATCGGTGTATTTGATGTCGGTGATCTGTGCGTTGGGGGCGATGCGGAGCAGTTCCATCTCGAGATTCTGGCGCCACTGGCTCTGCGGAGCGGAGAAGACACCGCGAACGGAGGCGTCGCTCTGTCCTTCGGCGCTGACGGTGATGGTGCCGGTGAGGGTACCGTTGAGGTCGATAGCGGTGTTGCCGATGATGCGCACGTAGTGGTTCTCGGCGGGCGATATGGGAGTTTCCATGAGGTCGCAACCTTCGGCGGTACCGATAAGGTAGCCCTGCTGCTGCTCGGCACTGCTCCAAAGCTCGCGCACGTTGGGCACCCAGGTGGGATCGAGCATGCGGAACTCGCCGTTGCGAAGCTGGACAGCGCAAACCGAATGGTTGAACTGGTCAGCCGGGATGCGGTCGATACGCTCGCCGGCCATAGTCATAGCGGCGTAGGCCTTGAATCCAGCCGCACGGAGCATACCGATAAGCGTCGAAGCCTTATCCTTGCAGACACCGCAGCGGTCGGCAAGGTTCATCTCCTGGTTGTGGAGGGTGAATCCCTCGCCGGGTCCCATCGAGATGCCGGCATAGCGGATATTGTCGGCCACCCAGTGGGTGAGGCGGCTGATGGAGTCCATCTCGTCCTTCGCACCGCGGAGAATCTGGTTCACCATGCGTTGCATGGCCGCAGTGGGGACAAACGAACCGTAGTCCTCGTTGACGCCGAAGAACCAGCGGCTCTTCGCCTGCCAGTCGGGGCTGGTGGAGAGGAGCAGCTTGCACTGGATATCGTTGTCGGCCCAAGCGCGCGGTTCGCGTTTGAGGGGCATAATATCGTTTTTGCTTGCGAAAGTGTAGAGCGTGCGACCTTCCTCGTCGGCGGCACCGCGACTGATGTTCAACTCGCCGTTGTAGACCTTATACTGCAGCTGTTTCGAATCGAGGATATTGAGCTGATAGACTTTCGAAAGCACGGGCTGGTCGCTCCAGAAGGGGACGATGTCGTAGAAATGGCCCCGCATGGGCGGCACATAGCGGTCGTCGTTATCCGGCAGAGCGGCGAAAGTGGCGTTGAGGCCGCCAACGGCGCCTTCAGCCAGGAGAGCGTAGGTGTAGCCTTTCTTATAGGTCCAGTATTCGAGCTCGTCGCCGAGGTCCAGATGGCCCACCTCGACCATCTTCTGGCTGGCGCCCCAATAAATCATTCGGGCGGGAGCAACATAGTCGTAGACGGGGATATTACCCTCGCGGTCGGGCCATACGAGGGTGTCGGTCGACCCCGAAGCGCGGTGCACCAGCACGGCGTTTATCTCGCAATAGGCCGAGAGTGGGTCGTAGTCGATCTTCACGGTGCTCCACTGCGAGCATCCGGCGAAGGAATTCATACGGATGAGCTTGTGGGTCAGCACGTGGCTCAAGCCGCTCTCTTCCATATACACAC
>JAEEGL012483722.1_pt1 | contig 16684 bp, 14 predicted proteins | sample 9134231 | NCBI WGS metagenome assembly JAEEGL01 (sample SAMN16246548, study PRJNA631951) | gut metagenome | biome: gut microbiome; feature: rumen; material: fiber-attached | host: Bos | place: Iran: Karaj | collected 2018-10 | reverse complement strand
GTTTACGTATATAATCATCGGGAACCAGTTCGAGGAATGAATTGGTCACCTCAAAATAATACCCGAAAACTTTGTTGTATTTGATACGAAGATTCCTTATCCCGGTTCTTTCCCTGTCAGATGCTTCAAGTTCGGCCAGCCATTTTTTTCCCTCGGTCTTTGCATTTCTGAGCTTATCTATAGTTTCGGAATAACCGTTTTTGATAAGGCCGCCTTCCTTGATGTTGATAGGAGCATCCTCACTTATGCATATGTCTATCATCTCGCACAGATCATCAAGAGTATCAAGATCATCACTTAGACTACTGACAGCGTGTATTTTGGATGTTGCAAGAAGGTCCTTTATCGCCGGAAGCATCCTTATCGAATTGGCAAATGCAAGAAGATCGCGCGGATTTGCAGAATGATAATTGATCTTTCCCATAAGACGTTCAAGGTCATAAACAGGGTTTAAGTATTCGCGAAGTTCTTCGCGAAGAATAAGATCGTCTTTAAATGCACCGACAGCATCCAGCCTGTTTTCGATCTTTTTTTTATCGGTCAAAGGCTGCTCAAGGAATGATCGTATCATCCTTGCGCCCATTGCAGTCTTTGTCTTGTCGAGGACGTAAAGAAGTGATCCTTTTTTTGTTTTGTCAAGCATTGTTTCGGTAAGTTCGAGATTCCTTCTTGTAGCCGAATCCAGGATCATATAATCGCTGACATTGTAAAAGCTTAAGTCGCGTATCTGATCGATACTTCCCTTTTGTGATTCCGACAGGTACAGAAGAAGAGCCCCCGAAGAAACAATGCAGCCGGAATGCTCTGATATTCCGAGGCCGCTTATGTCACTGATACTAAATTGCCGCTTCAGGGCATCAATACATGTATTGTCATCAAAGAACCAAGGCTCTATCGGATAGACAGCGACATTGATATGCATCTTAAGTCCGTCAAAATCAAATCCCGAGACTGTAAAGGCTTCATTGCATATGATCTCGGAAGGTGAATATTTGTATATCTCATCTAGAAGCTTTCGTTCATCTCCCATTTCGGTTGTCCGAAATATACCCGTGGTAATATCGGAAACTGAAATACCGTACGCATTCTCGGCATAATATATGCACATGATATAATTGTTGGACTCCTCGTTAAGGGTATCCATATCAATGTTTGTACCGGGAGTGGCAATTCTTGTTACTTCTCTTTTTACGAGACCCTTTGCCTCTTTGGGGTCCTCGACCTGTTCGCATATCGCAACCTTATAGCCTTTATTTACAAGCCTGTTGATATAAACCTGCGCTGCATGAAAAGGAACCCCGCACATAGGGGCTCTTTCCGCAAGTCCGCAGTTTTTACCGGTAAGAGTCAACTCAAGTTCTTTTGATGCGGTAAGTGCATCATCAAAGAACATCTCGTAGAAATCACCGAGACGGTAAAATAGTATACAGTCCTTGTATGCTTCCTTGGTCTCTATATATTTTTGCATCATGGGGGACATTTTTTCGTCCATTTTTACTATCTCCCCAAACTTTTAGCGAGTGGCACTCCCGACCTGCGTCTTACGACCTCGGCAAGACCTAACGGTGTAAAATCAATAAATCTGCAAGATAACCTGTCCTGCTTAAACAATGAGCGCAATCGCTCGGACAGGATATCATAATTATCCTTCTTTTTCATGTTGATAAAATCTATGATGATCATTCCTGCAATGTTTCGAAGTACGAGCTGTCTTGCGATCTCCTGCGCGGCTTCAATGTTTATCTTAAGAAATGATTCCTCGCGGTTTTCGGACATCTTACATGAAGACGAGTTGACATCTATTGCCGTCAATGCTTCTGTTTCATCTATAGTGATATATGCCCCGCATTTTAAATACACTTTTCTATTTAGCGCCTCGGATATTTTAGCACCAAATGAATAAAGATTATACAGTTTTATGAGACTGTCTTCATAGAATCTAAGACTGACCCGGTCGGTAATGTTGACCGGTCCGGTAATACCGTCATGAGAAACTTCAAGTGCTTTCTTGATAAGCATATCATCAGTAACAATTTCCGTTATCCCAAGATCGCACAGATATAATATGTCCTTTATGAATAACGGTAATGGTCTGTAAAGAATGCTGTACTGGGGAAGATGACCGGCCTTTTCTTCTATCGAATCAAATATACTCTTTATTGCATCATATTCTTTGTGTGCGTTATCAATACCGTTTTCATCCGTATATGCTTTTGTACGGATGAGAATTCCGGTACCGTCTTTTTCTGACAAAGGGAAAAAACTGTCAATGATAGACTTTTTTGCCTCTTCCGGTACTTTGGATGAGACTTTAACGAATGGATCGTCATGAGTTACTATGATATAGTCACCGTCTATCGAAAGCTTACTCGAAAAAGTACATTGTTTACCGCCGATTCTGTCTTTCTTATATTGAAGCGGCAAGACTGTGGCAGGCTTTATCGCTTTATCAAGATATCCGAATTTTCCGGGAGCATAGCTTAAAAATGACGAATCCCCGGCGTTTTTATCCACACGACAGTTAATAACGCAGCCTGCCGGCGAACCTTCAAGATTTTCATATACATATATGTGTGAAGCACGATCATCCTTCACATGCATCATCACATATCTGTCTTCATGTTTTAAAAATACAGCTACATTGTCTTTCATATGATATGTCCGATCAGATCGAGCGATGACAGACCATTCTCCGCCATCGTATACTGGTCATACCTGATTATCCTTTGAACGTTTCGGTCTGTAAGCCCAGTTAATTGCGATAACACAAGTTCCGGCTTGATATTATCGGTGCTGCCGGAGCTTATCAGCATATAGATACCGTCTTCTTCCGCCTTCAGTTCATATATGAGAGGACGTATATCTATTATCTTCTCACTCTTCTTTGTCTTTTTTAGGACCTCTATCTTATCTTTTGACAGCAAAGATCTGACAGAGCCGGAAATATCCATTGAATCCGGATCGTCTAGAACGATCTTATATCCTGCTGCCCTTACAGACGCCATTGCATTTTCGCTTCCTTCAGGCAATTCCTTAAATGACATTATCTTGATCTCAGGCACAGAAGCTTCTGAAAGAGCACGCATGGCATCGTATGATGTGATAGTATCAGAAAGCTCGACATCCGCATATTCGCCGGTACTTTCCATACCCAGAGGTAACGGCGGAGTAAATGAAAGTATCTGGTGTGGCGAAAAGCCTTCGGAATACTTTACGGGTATATGCGAACGACGGAACAGCTTCTGGAAATAACGCATAACATCGAGATGTCCGATATATACAAGAGCCCCTGTTTTTGAAAATCGTATCCTAACCTTCATTACAACTGCACCCGTGATATCCTCTTATTCCGCAACCGCTGCACTTTTCCCTACAGTTTGGCGTAGTCTTTTCCTCTTTTGCATTAATGTATTCGCGTTTAAGAAAATCCTTTGATACCCCTGTATCGATAAAATCCCACGGCAAAATCTCTTCAAACGATCTTTCCCGGTTATAGTAGAACTCCATATCCACTCCGGTGTCACAAAAAGCTTCAAGCCAGGGTTCAAAGGAAAACTCCTCAGTCCATGCATCAAACATGCAACCCCGCTCATATGCTGCGACAAGTACTTTGGCAAGACGTCTGTCGCCGCGGGCGAATATTCCTTCAAGTACGGATACATCCGCCGAATGCCAATTATACTTGATGCTCTTATAGTTGAGCTGACGCCTCATGGCTTCATTTACAACATGAGCCTTGTACCGGAACTCATCAACCTTATTCATAGATGCCCACTGGAACGGTGTGAACGGTTTCGGAACAAAAAATGAAGTTGATGTAACGATCGAAACCTTTGTCTTTCGTTCTTCCTTAGGGATAGTATCATAGTAGAGTCTTGCTATCTCATTCGACAGCGTGGCGATACCTTCCATATCTTCTTCTGTTTCATACGGAAGTCCGAGCATGAAATACAGCTTTACCCTTGTCCACCCCCCGAGAAAAGCCCGTTTGCAGCCGTTTAGGATATCATCTTCGGTCAGACCCTTGTTTATTACGTTACGCATCCGCTGACTGCCGGCTTCGGGAGCGAATGTAACGACTGATTTTCGCTTGTCGGCCACTTTGCTCATAACATCAAGAGAAAAAGCATCAACACGAAGCGACGGAAGCGATATGTTCACATGCCTGTCTTCGAGTTCGTCAATAAGATATGTACATATCTTTGACAGCCCCGAGTAATCCGATGATGACAGTGACGACAGTGATATCTCCTCATGTCCGGTGTTTTCAAGCATCGCATCAGCATATTCTTCGAGCTTTTTTTCATCCCTTTCCCGTATAGGCTTGTATACGCTCCCGGCCTGACAGAAACGGCAACCTCTGATACAGCCGCGCTGTATCTCAAGGACAACCCTGTCCTGGGTCGCCTTAATATACGGAACTACAGGTTTTAGCGGGTAAGGTGATGAGGTAAGATCGTTTACGATCTCTTTTTCGATCTTAAGCGGCATATCGGGACATATGCTCTTAAACTCTTTAATTGTCCCGTCCTCATTATAAGTGTAATCATAAAATGAAGGCGCATATATCCCCGGAAGCTTACCGGCTTCTTTAAGAAAATCAGTCCGGCTTCGCCCCTTGCTTTTGTAATCCTTGTACAGATCAAGAAGTGCCCTGTAGCCTGTCTCGCCTTCACCGATATAGACAAGATCGAAAAAATCGGCAACAGGTTCCGGATTATAAGTGCATGGACCTCCTGCTATAACTATCGGATCGTTTTCGCTTCTGTCACCGGAATAAAAAGGTATACCTGAAAGATCCAATATCTGGAGTATGTTCGTATAGCACATCTCGTATTGCAGAGTTATCCCGAGAAAATCAAACTGCTTTATAGGATCTTGCGATTCTATCGCAAAGAGCGGTATATTTCTATCCTTCATGATCTTATGAAGATCTGTCCATACCGAATAGACACGTTCACACCATACGTCATCGTATGAGTTGAACATGTCATACAGTATCTGTATGCCAAGATGGGACATTCCTATCTCATATATATCCGGAAAGCACATCGCAAAACGTATCAGGCCATCGGGATCCTTATATACCGCGTTGACCTCGTGACCTATGTAGCGAGCGGGCTTTTCAACGGATAGGAGTATTTCTTTAGAAAGAGCAAGACCGTTCATTTATGATCAATTCCTGTTATTTATACCGTTATCAATGATAACATAAGAAAAGACGTATTTACATACGTCTTTTCCTAAATAATACTTAGTTAAAAATCAATCTTTTTTCTTATATCTGGCTGTAAGTGTATGATCGTCATGTACACCTTCGCCATGATACTCTCCACCGGTGTCCTTTTCATAATACATGAACTTATAACCGTCATGGCTCGGAGGATCTATCCATGCACCTTCGCCATCGCGAACATATTGTATATCTATGTAGTCATCATCATGGAACTCATCAACAAACTTTAATCTGTGCTTAACGTAATAGCAAGCCATTATTGCTCTGTCTTCAGTGATGTTTGTCCAGCTTCCATCCCAGCCGATGAACTCATAACCTGCGAGGCAGGGATCCGGAGGATTCGGGATCGATGAACCGTAAGGAACTATATCCGTTCTCCACAGTTCTCCGTTCCAACCGTTAAACCAATGTACAGCACATGTCTTACCGGGAACTCCCTTGGGAAGATTAAGATTCTTCCACCAGTCAGGATTGGGAGCAGATGTATTATTGCTCCATTTTGCCGTATATGTAGGTGTACTGCACAAAGGATCGATGATCTGGACTTTGTCATATGCTCCTAAGATAACCCTGTCTTCGGTTACAATATTAGGATTACCGACCCATCCTTTAAAATTGTATCCTGCAACATAAGTATCTGTCGGTAAGGGAGCATTTGCTCCGTGCGCAACAGGAACCGTAACAGTATTTGTGCCGTAAATGTAAGTAACGTTGTGAGTTGCTTTCCCCTTTGCAAGAACATCGTAACTGCCGAACGCAAGAACGATAAGACCTGCAGATAATGCAAGAAGAAGTGTTTTCTTAAGCATTCCCTTCATATGATACCCCTTTCGATCAAATAATAATTCCCACCGGTAGACCGGAATTTCTCATCATGCAAAATGATTATACAAGTTAACATAAATTTTTTCAAGTATTTTTTGCCGTTTTTTATCGATTTGCAAGTTCTTCCATAACATCATCCCATGTTATACCTTTAAGGGACATTAATACCATCAGATGATACAGAAGATCGGCTATCTCGTATTTACTCTCCTCATTTTCGGGATTTTTTGCGGCGATAACTGTTTCTGTGGCTTCCTCTCCGATCTTCTTGAGGATCTTGTCTATACCTTTATCAAACAGATAATTGGTATAGCTTCCTTCTTTGGGATTTACCTTCCTGTCATTGATAACCGCCATGACATCTTCAAGTACAGCGTAAGGTGAACTGCTCTTTTCGTTACTGTCAAATATCTCCTTAAAAAAGCACGAATGACTTCCGGTATGACATGCGTTTCCGATCTGAACAACCTTTGCCAGTAATGTATCATTGTCGCAGTCACAGTACAGGCTCTTGACATACTGGTAATGCCCGCTTGTCTCGCCCTTCTTCCAGAGGCTCTTTCGGGATCTCGAATAATAATTCATTACCCCTTCACGTACGGTCTTCTCAAACGCCTCTTTGTTCATATATGCGACCATAAGTACTTCGTTTGTGGCATTATCCTGACAAACAACAGGTACCAGTCCGTCTGTATTGCATTTCATTTCATCCCATGACAGTCCGAATGATCTTATGTTCATATCAAGACCTTTAAGGGCAAGCTCATCCTTAAGTGCAAACAGATCATTACATCTATTAACTATCTCACCGGATACGGCGCTTACACATTTCTTTTGCAATACATCCTTTATTTCAACATCCTCATTGATCACGGCGATCACATTTGTTTCATCAAGCTTATCAAATGTGAGCCGGTCAAGAAGTATCGAACCAGAAGTATTCTTATTTATGACATTCTGGTTATCGAGGATCTGTTCAAGCGTATCTGCACATACAAGTATACGATTCTTTGAAAATCGTTTGCCTGCTTCTTCGATAAGATCGATATTTGATTGTTTCGCCATATTAAGCGCAACTTTTTTACATCCCGCGTAAAGAAGCTTTTTTACATCCTCAAGCCTGACAACTCCGCCTGCCCCGTAAACAGGAGTATCGATAGCTTCATTTATCTTTCTGATAGTAAGCAGAGATAGTTCATGTTCATCGTCACCGTCCGAAAGATCAAACAGTATGATAGCATCGGCGCCGCCCACAGACATGGATACACAAAAGCTTACCGGATCATCACTTATAATATTGTGATCGGCAAATCCTTTTACAAGCCTGCCGCATTTTAAATACACACATGGAATGATAAGTTTACTCATTAAAGACTTCCTTTCGTTGAAGGTATCCCGCTGATCCTCGGATCAAATGCACATGCCATATCAAGCGATCTGGCAAAACTTTTGAACATTGCTTCACATATATGATGGGAGTTGTCACCTGACAAAACTCTTATATGGAGGTTTATCCCGGCGGAATACGAAAAGGCATAGAAAAACTCTTTTATAAGTTCCGTATCAAGATATCCGATCCTCTCTGTAGGGAATGTGGCATCATACGCAAAATAAGGTCTCCCCGAGAGATCTACAGCGGTAAGAACAAGCGCATCATCCATAGGCAGTGTCATGTTCCCGAACCTAGCTATACCGGATTTATCGCCAAGAGCTTCTTTGAAGGCTTCACCCAAAACTATACCGCAATCCTCTACTGTGTGATGTCCGTCTACATGAAGATCGCCTTCACACGACAATTCCAGATCGAACAGACCGTGACGCGCAAACCCTTCAAGCATATGATCGAAAAACCCTATGCCGGAATCGATCTTTGCTTCTCCTGTTCCGTCAAGATTCAATCTGACCCTGATATTTGTTTCTTTTGTTTCCCTTGTTTTTTCAGCTATACGGCTGTTGGCGATCTTTCTGGGCATCTATATCACTCCTTTTCCGAATCTAACACCTATCGAGTTTGCATGAGCTGTCAGTCCTTCGGCATTTGCAAACTTCATAATATCATCTGACGCTTCATATAACGCTTCTTTTGAGTAGCTGATAAGGCTTGTCCTCTTTATAAATGCATCCACTCCGAGAGGAGAAAAGAACTTAGCCGTACCGTTTGTAGGCAGGACATGATCCGGACCTGCAAAATAATCCCCTAAAGGTTCGGACGAGTATTCTCCGAGGAAGATGGCTCCTGCATTATCTATCTTTGTCATAACCGAATAAGGATCCTTTGTCAGTATCTCAACATGTTCGGATGCGATACGGTTGGCAGCCGCGCATGCTTCGTCAATATCCTTTGCTATAAGTATATGTCCGTAATTATCAAGCGATTTTCTGATTATCAAAGCTCTGTCAAGGACCTTAATATATTCTTCTATCTTTTCGGATACCTTATCGGCAAGTTCTATGCTCGTTGTGATCAGTATTGAACTTGCAAGTTCATCATGTTCGGCCTGGGACAACAGATCGGCGGCAACATATGAAGGATCGGCACTTTCGTCGGCAATGACCAGTATCTCACTCGGCCCGGCGATCGAATCAATGCTTACATAACCGAATACAGCCTTTTTCGCAAGAGCAACAAAAATATTCCCGGGGCCTACTATCTTATCCACTTTGGGGATCGAACCTGTTCCAAATGCCATGGCAGCTATCGCCTGAGCTCCACCTGTCTTGTATATTTCCGTAACCCCAGCGATCTTCGCTGCAACAAGCGTAGCCTTTGCAACTTTTCCGTCACTACCGGCGGGGGTAGTCATTATGATGCGTTTAACACCGGCTACTACGGCAGGCAGGACGCACATTAGCGTTGAAGAAGGATATACTGCTTTTCCTCCTGGGACATATACGCCGACTGATTCTATCGGCGTAACCTTCTGCCCAAGAACAGTACCGTCGGAACGTGTATCTATCCAGCTGTTTGTAACCTGTCGATTATGATAATCGATAATGTTTTTTGCACTTCTTTCCATTACCCTGATAAGTTCTTTATCAAAAGATGCATATGCTTCATCGATCTCTTCTTCGCTGACGCGTATATTTTTTTCATTTATATCCCATTTATCAAACTGTTTTGTATACGAAAAAACGGCCTCGTCGCCTTTTGTACGGACATTCTCGACGATCTCGCCGACTGTCTTTTCATATTCGCGATATTGTCCCGGAGCGCGCTTAAGAAGATCACTCAGAATATTCTCCATTGTTTTTTCATTCAGGACAGAAGTCTTCATAATTCCTCCTTAACAAGCTTAATGATCTCGTTGATCCTTTTTGCGTGAAGTCTCATGGATACGGGATTAACAACCATTCTTGCCGAAATATCAAATATCTCTTCAAGAACAGTCAGACCGTTTTCTCTCAAAGTAGATCCGGTCTCAACTATATCAACGATAACATCGGAAAGCCCGACGATCGGTGCAAGCTCGATACTCCCGTTCAGCTTTATCAGATCAACGCTTTGGTGCTTGATATCATTAAAATATGCTTTTGCTATCCTCGGATACTTGGTGGAGACTTTTATCATATCCCTGGTATTTAAGAGTGACTTCGCAGACTCGGGACCGCAAACGCACATCCTGCATTTTCCGAACCCGAGATCAAGTACCTCGAATATCTTACGGGCCTCTTCGTCGATCGTATCTTTCCCTACAACGCCGATATCAGCTACACCGTGCTCAACATATGTAGGGACATCAGGCCCCTTTGCAAGAAAGAACTTTAGCTTCTGTTCTTCGTTAACAAAGATAAGCTTTCGCGTATCCTTGTCCTTCATCTCCTCACAGGTTATTCCGGTCTTTTCAAGGAGTTCAAGAGTCTTTTGGGCAAGGCGTCCTTTTGTAAGAGCAAATGTCAGGTACTCGTTTCCGCTTTGGTTATCTTTCTGATCATGAAGTGCTATGAGCAGTTCATCAAGTGAAATGCCAAATCCGATAGCAGGTGTATCTTTGCCGAACTCCTTGACAAGATTATCATATCTTCCGCCCTTTATAAGTGCATCACCGAATCCGAACGTATATGCACGGAAAAGTACGCCTGTGTAATAATCGTACTTATTGAGCAGACCGAGATCTATCGATATATAGCCATCATTCCCTTCTTTTTCCAGAATGCCGACTATACTTATAAGCCTGTCCAGAGCGCTTACGCATTGCTCATACTTTATCCTGTCCTTAAGCTCATATAGGGATTCGATCGAAGTGTACGTGTCGGATATATGTACGATAAGATCAGTATACTCTCTTTCGATGCCCAGGCTTTCAAGTATCTCCTCGGCCCTGTAATAGTTCCTGTTGCTTACAAGTTCACGGATCCTCTTCTCGTCATCTGACGATATACCAAGCATCGAACAAAGTCCTTTAAAGAATCTCCCGTTACCGATACTTACCGTAAAATCTTCGAATCCCGCTGCTTTCATACACCCGATCACAAGTCCTATCATCTGAGCATCGGCAGTTTCCGAATCATCATTATAAAGCTCCGCACCGATCTGGGTACATTCCTTAAGCCTTCCGTTCAGTTCGCTGCCGTTGACAAATGTATTCCCACTGTAACAAAGTCTGACAGGTTTACTCTCATTAAAATAAAGCTTGGAATATGCCCGTGCCATTGCAGGTGTAAAATCGGGACGAAGTACAAGTGTGTTGCCCTCTTTGTCAAAAAACTTATACAGTTCTCTTGACGGGGTCATCCCGATGTTGTTCGCAAATACATCAAAATACTCGAATGAAGGCGTCTGCATACGAAGATAACCGCTCTCCTGCATTAACGCCAGTAATCTCGATTCAATATCAAGTTTTTTAGTGAACTCTGAGGGAGTGATATCCCTTACCCCTTCCGGGGTGTGAATGTAATTGATCATTTTACTTTACCACGTTAAATTGCTAATTCGCTACCATGTTATCAAAGTGAATTATATATGAACCATCATCTCAGTGTCAAATCCTTTTTTATCCCGTCAAGATATGGTACAAACAGTCCGTCATGTGGTTTCAGATCGAACTCCTCCTCCAATTCATCTGTCCTAAAGCTCTTTCTGCCACCCGAGTTCATCCTGTCCCAAAACTCGCGAAGCTTAGCATATCTCAGATAATGCAGCCGGTCCTGCGAAGTAAAATATATTATCAGAAAGCTGATACCACCCTGTTTTTCGTATTCATCCATGAAATGCACCTGATGCTCATGAATATTGGCAAGTGCAAATGTCGAGCCGTTGCATTCTTTCGCATCAAAACAGACCGGAAATGACTGCACTGCTCCGATATAGTCAACGGTACTCTTCTGATCAAAATATGCCAACGTTATCTGAGAATGATCCTCGTTCATTTTTATCGGCGTTATCGGAGTGGGGATCTTTTGCACAAGTCCGAGACCGTGTTCTTTATATATGTCATTTGTATTGTTTATGAGTTCTTCAAGTGTAGAGCCTCGTAAACCTCTTGATTTCCATGCCATATCACATCACCGTTTTAAATATCTTCGGAACATCGATCTCGATCTTTTTCCCTGCAATCCCCTTTAATGGAAGCTCCTCGGGAAACTCCATCCTGCTACATACGAGTAGTTGTGAACTAACACCGTATCTGCTCTTATATTCAGCGTTTATACTCCTGTTTCCGTATTTTGCGTCCCCCAGAAGCGGATGACCTATATGTGCCAGGCTCGCCCTTATCTGATGAGTCTTTCCGGTTATCAGTAATACATCTATGAGTGTTAGGTCATTGTTTGATGAGAGCGGATGCACTCTCGTATCGATCAGTGGTCCCGTATCACCGGCTACGCTGATCGATACTTTATTGGTGGCCTCGTCTTTCCTGATCCTTCCTTTGATCTCTATGTCTTTATCAATACATCCTATAGCAACGGCTGTATAGTATTTATGGATGGTTCTGTTCCGTAAGGCCTCAGATAATGCCCTTGCAGCCCTGTATGTCTTGGCAAAAGTGATAAGTCCTGACGTGTTTCGGTCAAGACGGTTACATACTGAAGGAACAAATCCGGGCTTTTCATTAGCCTGATGTTTTAGGACATAAGACAGGCATATCTCGTTTAACGATATATCGGTAGAAGATGCTTTTTGAGAGAGCATTCCAACCGGTTTATCAAGTATCATTACATCATCATCCTCATATACAATAGGAGGCATGAGTGAAGACAGGTCTTTTTTATCTGTAGCTCCTTCCGGTCGCAAAAAGCCATCGATCGTCTCATCCGACAAATAAAGCGTTATTATATCCCCGTTACTTAACAACTCCTTTCCGGAAGCTTTTTTTCCGTTGAGAACTATATTTTTTTTGCGGAGCATCTTATATAAAAATGAGACAGGGAAATTCATCCTGCCTGTTATATACTTATCCAGCCTTCTTCCTTCATCCGCATCAGTTATCGAATACTCTCTCATAAACTTACCGCTTTTATCGTATTTGCAACCTTTGTGGCAAAAGCTCCGTTTTCATCCTTGTACTTTTTTCGAAGTTCTCCTGCTCTCGTAACAAAAGCATCCTCATCCGTGAATACCTTCACTGTAACATTATGTCCTGCATTCGTCATCACATGAACAATATGATCTCTTAACTCTGTTTCATCTTTTTTGTCAGGATAATAAAGAGTAACACAGCCTCCGGCGATACATATTACCGGAACAAAAAAAGTCCTCTCCCCCGTAGTCAGTATATTCTCATATAAAGCGGGAACATCTCCGGCTGCTTGCGAATATCTTTCATATTCTCCGTCTGTCAGAGACTTAAACCTCGCGAGCATTATCACTCCTACAAGAGATTTACACGCAGGCAGGAGTGCAAGTACCGCAAACACAGACCAAAGACTCTTTTTAGTACCGAGAGTGAACAGTCCGATAAAAAAGATCCCAAATGCCATCGCGTAAAGCACCAGAGTCTTTACGATCTCAAAGTTTCGCTGTTTTCTCACATATCCGAATGTCCCCTTCAGTGACCTTTCAACATATTTCATCCGTTATCTCCTTGTATGACATTATGTAATGATCAGCGAGAGAACATTTTTCATCCCATTGATAAAGTGAATAATCATCATGCACTGCAACAGTTGTCATTCCTGCTCTGTTGCCTGCTATTATCCCGTTTACAATATCTTCAAATACAATACATTCCGAAGGATCCACCCCAAGCTTATCGGCACATTCAAGATAAACATCAGGCGCGGGTTTGCCTGCGATAGCTCCTTCGCCGGTCAGTATGATGTCAAATACATCATACAGTCCGTTGTTCTTAAGAGTCGCATTGCAAAGAGTTGCCGAATTACTTGTGCATATACCGAGCTTAAAATCATTCATTTTCAGATGATCGATGAATATCCTTACATTTTCTTTTGCCCTAACGTCCCTGGAATAATGATCAAATGCCATATCATTCCAGTCGTTCATCAGATCTTCTATACTCATCCAGGGGATGTATTTATCGCGTGTATAAGCTGCAGTCTCATAAAAACTCAGCCCTTCTATCTCTTTCTGATAAGTGTCAGGCATGGCAAGATCGCATTTATTGAAATAGTCGATATCTATCTGCTTCCATATCCACATAGAATCAACAACCGTTCCGTCAATATCGTACAGGACGGCGTTCTTTGAACTCAGGATCTCTTGCCTCATTATCGGATCATCCAGCCTTTTTCATACATATTTTTCAGTTTTTTTCCGTCAAACCTGGCCCATCCGAGAGAAAACCCCGATACACATACAAGTACGACACCCTTTTCGGGTATTTGAACCGCAAGATCATCGGACGTGATCGTTTCTCCCCTTAAATATCTCATAACGCAAGGATCCACCGGATCAAATGAGACACAGTTTGTGAAGTCATTTTTGCCCAATATGAGCGCGAAAGCGGTGTGTGGGCAAAATCTTCCATTCTTTTTGATGCTTCCGATACAAGTACCTGTCCTGACATATCGAAGTCTATTGTCATACAGTCCGGACTGCGTCTCGGGAAGCATATAAATGAACCCGTCCTTTGAAGTAAGGAATCTTCTCTTACTCAATCTGTCAAATGCAACTTTATCGAGTAAGCCTATAAGATCACGGACAGCCGGATCAAGATCTTCAAATCCGAGGATCCCGCACTTTTCAATACTGTCATGATATAGGGGACGATCGCTCTCGTCTTTTTTCAACAGGGCAAGAAAATGGCCTTCGCCCTTTATCTTATGCGGAAATGCATGTACTATTCCGTCAAGCTCAGGATAGTCTTTGTATTTCTCGTACTGTCCCGACAGTCCGAATGATCTGTCGATCGGACTAACCTTGATATCATTATGCCTGTTTATAAATGACAGTATAACCTGCTCATCTTCCGTGTCCGAGAATGTGCATGTACTGTACAGTATATATCCTCCGCATTTTAGCATGCGATATGCATTCTCCAGGATCTCTTCCTGTATATCTTTATAAAGTTCAGGGCCCTTTTGCATATAGGCTTTTATAAGTGAATCATCTTTCCTGAACATCCCCTCACCCGAACATGGAGCGTCAACTATTATACGACTGAATGTTTCCGGATATATTTCGGCTAAGGTCCCCGGATCGGTACAGGTCACGCAATAGTTGTCACCGCCGAAAAGCTCAAGATTTTTTACAAGCGGCATAGTTCTGGAAAAACTGATGTCATTTGACAACAAAAATCCGACGTTACCGGATGATATCGCTGTTGATTTTCCGCCCGGCGCGGCGCAAAGATCCAGAACCAGATCTTCTTCTCCCACAGGAAGCATCTTCGCGACAAGCATGGCAGAAGGTTCCTGAAGATAATATAATCCCGCAAAATAATAAGGATGCTTAGACCATTCATCATCCTCATTAATATAATATCCGTTTGAAATGAACGGGATCTTTTCGACATGAAAAGGTGCGATGGCCTCGAACCTGTCACATGATATCTTCCGGGTATTAACCCTGAGTCCGAAATAACCTTTATCCTCATATGTCCGACAAAAATCTTCGAATTCGGATAAAAGAAGATCCTTCATCGATGAAATAAAGCTTTCAGGCAGTTTGGTCATAAACTTCTCAGTATCTCAAGCAGAAGATCATATACGCGTTTTGTGCTTGATACAGACAGTCTCTCCTTAGGTGTATGGATATTTGTAATATCGGGACCAAACGAAATGATATCCGCACCATCGATCTTATTATAGAACACACCACACTCAAGACCGGCGTGGAAACCCCGCAACTTAGGATTTTTACCGTACTGCCTTTGGAAAGCATCAAACGCAAGATCTCGTAACTTTGAATCAGGCTGATATTCCCATGCGGGATAATCATATTCCTGTGTATATGTTCCGCCTATGCTTTCGATGAGATACTCGATCTTGTCAGCAAGTGCATCCTTTTCCGATTCGGCAAGGCTTCTCATATTTATGATAAGAGTAAACTCTTTATCCGAAAGCTTCATTATGCCGCTGTTCAGACTGGTCCTGACAAGTCCTTCACTCTTCCTGCTCATTTTGATTATGCCGTCGGGAACAGTATTAAGAAGGAAACCTATCTTTTTCTTGGATTCCTTATCAAGACACAACGCTTTGTCTTCACCTTTGTTCTCGGCATAGATCATCATGTTTTCCTCTATGCCCTCAAATTCATTGCAGATGATCTTTGAATACTTCTCTACAATATCTTCAAGAGTGTCACAGTACTCGGGATCTACTATTATCTCTGCCTTAGCTTCTCTGGGTATCGCGGAATCCGTAAGGCCTCCGCCGATATACTTAAGCGAATACGGCATATTCTTTGTAATTGTATGCAATATCCGCCCAAGAAGAAGATTTGCGTTTCCTCGTCCCTTGTCTATCTCCATACCGGAGTGTCCGCCACACAATCCGCAGATGATTATGTCATAACCGATACCCGATTTCTCACTATATGACACAGGGATACTGCATTTTACACGCTTCCCTCCCGCACAGCACGTAAGAATCTCGCCCTCTACTTCATGATCCAGATTTATAAGGTCCCGCCCCTCCAGCACAGATGTATCAAATCCGATGGCACCTTTCATGCCGTCTTCCTCATCAACGGTAAATAAAGCTTCTATACCGCATTTATATTCATCCTGATCGAGAACGGCCAGGATCATCGCAACAGCAATACCGTCATCAGCTCCGAGTGTCGTTCCTTTGGCATAGATCAGATCGTCAAGAACACCAAGCTTTAGCGGATCCTTGTTAAAATCATGCTTAGCCTCGTAATCATAGCTTTTTTCACACACCATATCCATATGTGCCTGAAGTATCACATACTTATCGGAACCGCTACGTGAAGGCTTACGGATAAGTACATTGTGCATATCATCCGTACAGTACCAAAGCCCTCTTTCCCTGGCAAAATCAACTATATAAGAACTTATCTGTTCGCATTTTCCTGAAGGTCTGGGTATCTGTGATGTATCCTCAAAATATTGAAATACCTTTTCAGGCTTTAACCCATCCAATACTCTTTCCATTTTGCATCTCCGTTTATAATTATCATAAAAAAGCGGAACCTTTGCGGTCCCGCCAAATCTCTCAGATCATGTTCACGCTCTTGGCGCCGCCTTCAGTCTTACCGCCATT
>JAEEGL010531361.1_pt1 | contig 16684 bp, 10 predicted proteins | sample 9134231 | NCBI WGS metagenome assembly JAEEGL01 (sample SAMN16246548, study PRJNA631951) | gut metagenome | biome: gut microbiome; feature: rumen; material: fiber-attached | host: Bos | place: Iran: Karaj | collected 2018-10 | reverse complement strand
TATTAAAATGAATTAAATATTCAAGTGAATTTTCATCATTTTTCTTTTCAACTTTTTTAAAATGAAAAATTAAATATTTAAAAATAGAATGAATTAATAAATCAGAATTATCATATTTTTCAGAATAAATAAATTTTTTTAAATAATAAGTTGCTCTAAATGTTTTATCATCAGAAATAAAAAATAATAAAACTTTATTATATATTAAAACTTCCATTGCAGTCTTACCAAAAATATCATTTCTTTCTTTTGCAATTTTATATAAATTTGAAATAAAAGCAATTAATACATTTAAAATAATATTATAATCTTTTACTTCATTATTAATTGTTGTTGATGTTGTTGTTCTTGAATTTTTAGCTAAATCAATTGAAGTAAAAACTGAAATTAATGAATCATTTCCTCCTGATAAAACATCATAATCTTGTTTACTTAAACAAAAATAATTTTTTATATCTTCTTTATATGATAAAAAAAATGATTCTTTATTTTTTTCTAAAACTCTATTAGTATGTGTTTTACTTAAAAAAAATTTCCTTAAAGGAATAAATAATTGATATGCTCCTTCAAAAAATTCACATTCACCATTTTTTAAATCATTTTGTAATTTCGTTAAAGTTATATATTGTCGTGATTTATTTAAATAAAACAAATTAACAAAAATTAATAATATAATTAAAATTCCTTCTAAGATTTTAAATACTTTTTCATTATTTAGATAATTAATTAAACAAACTGAAATAAATCTTACAATAAACATTGAAAATATTAATACTCTTCCAAAAAAATATATTTTTCTTAAAGTAGTTTTATGAATTTCATTTTTAAAATATTTTGCTCTACTATAGAAATTATAAATATAAGTAAGAGACCAAATTAAATGAAATAAAATTGAATATTGATTATTTAATCTTAAAACCATTAAAAAACAACCTAATTCTTCTAATGCAAATTCAGAAATAAAAATTCTTGATTGAAGAAAATAAAAATTTTCATTTTCTTCATAGGAATATATAAATAATGTATAGAAAAAATATCCTGTTGTATTAAAAAAAATAAATAAAATTGCATCAAATATAAAATTCATATCTATTTCGTTATAATTATCTGAAAATTGTAAAAAGAAAGGTCTATTATATATTAATAGAAAAATTATATTAAATGGAACAAAAGTAAAATAAATAAAATATGCACCAATTTTTTTTAAAATTCTGAAAAAGCAATTATTTTTAATTATTAAATGAGAAAAAAAAAATAAAAGTATACAAACAAAATATATAAAACCAAATAATTGATAATTATAAAAGTCTTTTTGTTCATATGGTGTAATATCAAATGTCTCAACCCCTAATTTATATATTTGATCATATTGATATCTTGTTGAATTTACTTTTGTAGCATTTCCCTTATTTAATATTTCACAATTTAAAATTTCAAAATAAAAAACTGGACTTATAAAATATAAAAAATTATATACGTTATTAAAATTTCTTTTATAATTGAAAATTATATCTATTATTAATATTGTATTTATTAATCTAAATATATATGAAATAAAATATAAAATGCTTGAATTTTTTGAATTTTCTTTGATACTTACATAAGTTCGTGAAAATAATTTTATAAATAAAGATTGTTTTTTACTATTATTTCTATCCATTTTTTAAAATTAAAATTTTGATTGAATTAAATTAAATAATTAAAATATCTTTTTATTTATATGTAATTAAAATATTTTAATTACTTTATATTTATTATGATATATATTTGTAACATAAATTCAATCAAATTTTAAAATTTTTAATTTATTAGGTTTAAATAATTAATTATTAATAAAAAAAATTAAAAAAAATTTTTATTTTAAATTTATTAATAATATTATAATTAAATAGACATTAAATTTATTCAATAAAATATATTTATTTATTTTTGTTTTTTAAGTGTTTTGTTTTCATATGATAATTTAAAGCAGAATTTGATGCAAATACTTTTTGGCATTTTTTATTTTTACAAACATAGGGAAAAATAAAAGTATGATATTTTCTTTCATGGTACATTTTACCATTTCTATGAGAAAAATATATTTCACAAAAATTACATTTATAAGGTTTAATTTGAAGATGTATATTTTTATAGTGCAAATTATAATTTTCTTTAGAATTGTATTGTTTTCCACAAAAACATTGAAAAATTGTTTTTTCTTTCTTTTTATTCTTTTTCTTTTTTTTTTTATTAATAATTTCATTTTTATCATCTTTTTTTTCATTTAAATTTTCAATTGATGTTGATTCATCAATTTGTTTTATATCATTTTCATTTATTTTTTTTTCACATAGAGTTATATTTTTATCATCTAATTCATAATTAATAATTTCATCACATAAATTAAATTTATTTTTTTCACGCTCCATAAATTCATCATATATTTTTGAATCAATTGAATTATTTTGTAAATCAAAAATTTCTTTTCCATTTTCTAAGTTAAAACAATTAAAGAAATCATAATTATCATCAAAATAATGATTTATTTTCCTTAATGGTGATTTTTTAATTAAATATTCTGGTGCCATTTAAAAAAATAATTAATTAAATATTTAATTTTATATTTTAATTAATTTTAATCTACAACAATGTCTTTATGAGGTTCTATAGAGAAATTGGAGAAAGAAATTAATTTATTAATTATATTTTTTACAATAATATTTTAAAATAAAAAAATTTTTTTGAAGAAAAAAAATATGTTTATTATGTATAATCTAAAATAATAACTATCTTTATTTTTTATTAAAAATGATTTAATAAAAATAGAAAAATAAAATCATTCTAAGATAAAATAAATTTTAATATAGCAATAAAAAGATTTTAATTTAAGTAAAACCAAAACAAAATACTTTTAACACTCATTAAAAGTTAATTATGAAAAATGGGAAATAAATATAAAAAAAATGTTGTGATAGAAAATAAAATATGCGAAAAATTAATCTAATTAATAATAATTTATATTTAATATGAATCCATAAAAATAAATATAAATTAAAAATAAATGATTCATCCTATTATAGAAAATTTACCATTTTCTTCCCAATATTTGACCAAATTAAAAAATGAAAATGATAAGAAAAATAATGAAAAAAAGATATTAGATTCAACTGCTCTTTCAACTCATAGTTCTTCATTATCAAATAATATTTTTTTAAAGAAAACTAATTTAAATCAAGTAAATGAACTTAGAAAAAATTTAAATACCAATACCGTTTTTTTTAATTTATTAAAAGATCAAAATCCTTATATTAAAACAACAAATTCAAAAACTTTTTCTCATTCTTTTCATATTAATTTTAATAATTTAAGAATTAAATTAGGAATTGAAGATTCTAGAAAAACTCATATTGATAGTCTTTTAAAAAAAGTTAAATCAAAATGTTTAAAAGCAATTCATGAAGTTTTAAAATTAAGTTTAAATTTATTAATTGGAAGATTGCCTCAAAATTTTATTACAAATATTAAAATTGATTTTAATAAAAAATATCTGATTAAAACAATTGGTGATATATACTATGAATATAAATTACTTCCTTCATATGATGAAATTATATCTAGGAATTTAATAAGAAAAGGTAAATTTGATTTGTTTAATGAAATTTTTAATTCAACTCTCGAAAATGTTTATATGATATATATTGATAGTGATTTATATAAAAAAGATTTTGAAAAGATCTTTATTAAAGATGGGCAAAAAATTGCGTCATTATATAATTATGTTGCAAAAAATATGTGCGAATATTTCCTTTTAAGTAAAGGAAATAAAAAAAAAGTATTTAAAAATACTTTTCTAGGTAGAAAAAAAAAGCTATTTAACGTTAATACAAACTTTTAATAATAATAATTTTCATATAATATACAATTTATATATATAGGTATTTTCATTTTATGAAATTAAATATTTTTTATTCATAATTAATTACACAATTTATATATTTATAATATGATAGGGAAACTTTATTTTTAATATAATATAATATATTATGTTTAGTTAAACAAATATATTATTTTTAAGAAATTTTTTAAAATAATTTTTATTTAAATTAAATTTTTTTTTCTATAAATGTTTTCCTTTTTCTCATGTTGTAATGAAAGTTATGAAAAAACTAATTCAAGTCTTAGTTTACCAATTCAAAACTCTTTTAGAAGTGATTCAATAAATGTGAATAATTTAAAATCTTATTTAGAAGATAAATTAGGTTTTATTGTGTTTTATTCAAATGAAAATAATTTAATAATTTTCAATGAAATAAAAAGAGATAATGAAATAAATGAAATATTAACTCATTCATATAGAGAATTATATAGAAATAAAAAATGTATTTTTGCAAAAAGTTTTATTGATTATTTAGAAATAAATCAAAATATTAATGAATTTTCTCTTTTAGTTTTGATTATTACATTAAAACGAGAAAATCGTTTAAATCCAAAATGTCTTATTACATATATTAAAGATGAAAAAATTAATGATAAATCAATTAAAGAAATGATTAAATTTAATCAATATAAAAATTTTTCAATAACACCAGAACCAATGAATATTAATAGTAATAGAATTGTAAAAATACAATTTAAATATCCTGATGGAATTCAAACATTAGAAAGAAACTTTTTAAAAGAAGATTTAATTGATAGTTTATATAAATTTATTAAATACACAAATATTGGATATGATTTTTATTTAATTCAAAGATTTCCTTATAAAATATATAATACTATGACTAATACTTTAGAACAAGAAAATTTATATCCATCAGCAGTTGTTCAAATAATTAAAAAATAAAATGAAAAGAATTTAAAACACCATAATATTTTAATATATAAACTTATTTTTATAAAAATTAAACAATAAATTATATTACTTATATAAATAAATTTATTTGAGATATTTTGAAAATTTTTAAAATTTTTTTATTAATTTTAATTAAATTCTAATTTTTTAAGAGTAATTTGAAAAAAAAAAATAAAAATAAATGAATTATAAAATCAATGATCTAATTTTATATAATCAATTTAATATTAAAAAAGAAAATATAAAACCAGTAATTGCTATTCCTGTATTAAGAAAAAATAAATCATTAACTCTTTTATATAGGAATAAGGATAATATAAAACATTTTAATTATTCAAATAATAATTTGATATTTGAAAAAATTAATGAATCTAAAAATTTAAATGAAAATTCAATTAAAATAAATGAGAATATATTTACAATTTTAAAAAGAAGAAATTCAAATAAAGATGATAAAGATAAACTTCAATTAACTTTAAGTTCATTTCAAAAAAAAGATAATATTATATATAGAAATAAACTACCTGAATTGGATTTCTATAAAAGTAGTATGAATCTATTTTCAAATGAATTAATAAAAGACGCTTTTATGAAAAAAAAAATGAACAAATTATCATTAGTAAATTTTTCTATCCTTCCAAAAATTGTAAAAAGAGAGAAGGGTTTTATTAAAAAAAATTTATATTTATCTAGTCAAAAGAAAAGAAATTCTTCAAATGAATTAATAATGCAAATAAATACAATTAGTCCTAAAGTAAAATTAATGAAAATTCAAAAGACAATTTCAAACTTTTTTAAAAAGAATATTTTATAATGCTAAAATCTAAAATTTTGTAATCATAGTTTTTATAACAAATAATTTTTATTATAAATAAATATATATATATTTAGATAAATAAAAAATTTTAAAAACTATCAAATTCTTTTAATTAATATTATTTTAATATTTTGAAAAAAAAAATCATATTTTTGTTTGAAAATTTTAATACAAGAAATTGGTATATAAAAAATTTTTTTTTATTTATTAGTTTTAATTCATTAGGATAAATAATAAAAAATATGTATAATTTTAGAAAAATTTTAACTTAAAAAAAAATAAAAATTTTTAACATTTTAATATAAGTAAAAAACATTTTTATTCATAAAATAAAATATTTCTAATTTCAAACAATTTAATTTTTTTAATAAATAATTGAAGAGAATAAATGTTTCATAAATTACCTTTGTAAATTATAAAATAATAATATTTATAGTCCATCTCTTCAACTTTCATCAAAAAATAATTTAAACAATACTAAAGTTATAAACAATTATGAATCATTAATAACAAATCAAAATTCATCAAGAACAAATATTTCTCAAGTTAAAAGAGAACCATTATTCAGAAAAGTAAACATAGAAAATTTAAAGTCAAATTATAAAAAACATAATTTGAGAATGAAATTTATATCAAATGAAACAGATGATAAAGAACAAATATATAAAGGAAGAAATTATAAAGGTACTTTAACAAATAAATTATCAAGTATTTATAGTAAAACTTATAGAGATAAACCTATAGGAATATTAAATACTAATTCATCAACTCATTCTTTAACTGATATTAAATCAATTAATAATTCCTCAAGAAGACTTTCACATTCTTTTTATCATAAAAGAAATAATTCTTCTAATTATGATATTACTAGAAGAACTAAAACTTTAACAATTAATACTTTTATTTCTACTTCAGAAACTGATAATAAACAACAAGATACTTTAGATAATTTTTCTTATGATAAAAATTTATTAAGAAGAGTTTATAAGAAACAATTAAGTAAAATATCAGAAAATCCACAAATTAAAAAAAATAATAAAATAAAAGAAAAAGAAAAAAATGAATTAACAATCAATAGTTATAATTTTATTAATAATAATGTAAATAATATTCATAAAGATAATAGTATTATTATTAATAATATTTCAGAAAAAAGAAGGTCAAGAAATTCTTTTTATATTAATAATACTGAAATTAATAAAAAGATGAGATTTAGAATTTTATCTGGAAAAAATTTAAGTAATAAAAATAATTTATTAAAAGATACACAAAATAATAATTTAAAAGAAAATTATCCAAGTGATTGTCCCATGGATATTAAACAATTTAGATTAGGAGAAATATGTAAAAATTTAATTGAAAAAAATAAATTAAAACAAATTGAAATTCAAAACAAAAAATTAAATTTTGTTTCAAAATTTAATGTTATAAATGATAATTTTGATAAAATAAATATAATTAAAAATCAATTAATTACTAATTATATAATAAATATTAACAATGAAATTAAAAAGAATTTAAAAAGCTATAATAATAAAAAAGAAGAAGAAAAAAATGGATTAATTCAAATAAAAAAAGATATATTAATCTCAGATAAAACAAAAAAAAGAGAATATCTTATATTTAAATTCATTGAAAAATCAAAAAAAATAATGAAAAAAATTTTAACAAATATTGTATTATATAATTATGCCTGTAATTTATCAGAAATATATTTTTCCTTAAATTTATATCCAAAATCATTAAGACTTAAATTAGAAACTGAATTACAAACAAATTTTTTTGATAATTTTGCTTTAAATCATCAAAGAAGAAGATCAAGTATTCAAATAGATAATATATCGAAAATATCATTTAATTTTTTTGAAAGGAAAACTACAAAAAAATATACTGAAAATACAAATATTATAATAATAACTAAAAAATCAATTAAATATGTTAATGAATTTAAGATATTAGATTTTTATAATTTAACTACTAAAACTTATGAAATTGTGAATAAAGAAATTATAATAAATAGATCTAAAATAAAAAAAAGTTTATTTACAACAAAAAATCAAAAAAAATCAATATTTGGGAAATCAATTCGTAGTTCAAAAATAAAATTTGAATTTTTATATAATAAATTAAATGCAGAAAATACTTCTCCAAGAATGAATAAAAATAATTATGATAAACCCTTATTTTCAAAAATATTTTACAAAAGAAATAATTTTAAACAAAAAATGAAAAAAAAAATCAAAAATAAAGCACCAATAACAAAAAGAAGATCATTAATATCAGAAATGAAAAAAAAAAAAGTATTTATACATTCAGATGAATTAATAAATAATAAAGAACACACATTAATAAGAACATTAGAAATAAAAACAATTTTAGAATCAAAATTAAAAGATGAATTAGAAAAATTAATTTATAGTATTAAAGATTCAAATTATAGTTTATTTAGAAAAATATTTGAACAATTTGCAATTCCACCTAATATTCAAGATAAAAAAGGAAATACTATATTATCTTTAGCAGTACAATCTAATTGTTTTCAAATTGTAAATTTTTTATTAAATTCTGGAGCAAATCCAAATATTTCAAATGTAAAAATATTTTTTAAAATTTATTTTTAGAATAAAGGAAATACGCCTTTGCATTATGCTTTAGTTTATCATAATTTTGAAATGGCTGATATGTTGATTAAAAGAGGTGCTAATGAAAAATTAAGAAATTATAGAGGATTTTTACCTTGGCAATGTTTAGATTCTAAAATTAGTATAATTTAGTATTTTTTTATGATATTTATTTATTTTTTATTAATGCTGAATAGTTATTTATTTGTAGATGATTATTATTTACTTATTTTGATTAAATTTAGGAAAGATTTAAAGATGAGATTATTTTTTTATTTGAAAATTTAAATGATTATTATTTGATTTTTTTCCCTTTTATTATATAGAAAATATATAGTATTGTGTATTCAGATATGTAAAACTAATTAATTTTTGATAAAAATTTCTTATTTAAAAATAATAATATAATCACTATAATTATTATTATATTTGTAATTATAATATTCAATTAATTACCTTTTATTTAATTAATAAAAAAAATAAAATTGATACATGAAATTATGTATTTGTTGCTTTGGTTTATTCCATCGCCCAAAAAGAAATGAATTAAAAATGACTCCCAAAAAAAGCAACAAAAAAATAATAAAATATCACATAAATGAAAACAACACATCAAAAACAATATTTAACAATAGAAATTCAATTTTTCAAAACATAAATCAAATAAACAACTTAACCTTAAATATAAATTCAATAAATAAAGAAAACTCAAATAACAATAATCAAAAAAGATTTAATTTTCCATTAAAATCAAAAAATAGTCAAACTCCAAAATTTGAATCATTATATGATTTAAAAGACACATTTCGTTGTTTATTTTGTGGCGGAACAAAATGTCCATGTGAAGATTACAGAAAAAATCCAAAAAATGCAATAGAAGGATTAAATTGTGACATAATAAACAATGAAATATATGCATCTCAAAGGCCAAGTAATACATTAATAGAAAAATATAATTTAGTAAAAAGATTTCATAAAAATAATATAGGTTTAATAGTAAATTTACAAAGACCAGGTGAGCATCCATATTGTGGACCAAATGCTTTAGATCCTTTATCAGGTTATTCTTATTCACCTTCTATTTTTTCAAGTGAAGGTATTAAAGTTAAGTTATCTGGATGGAAAGATATGGATGTTCCTGATTCTTTGTATTTTATGCTTGATATTATTAAAGAAATTTATGATATGATTAAAATTAAAAAAAAAAAAGTTCTTGTTCATTGTCATGCTGGTAATGGTAGAACTGGTATTGTTATTGCTTGTTATTTAATGTATACTTATAATTATAATGCTGAAGAAGCTGTTTTTAAATTAAGAGAAATTAGAAAGAAATGTATTGAAAAAAATAGTCAAATGAATTATTGTTTTAAATTTAAAAGTTTTATTGATCAGTTGAGAAGAGTTTTTACTTTTGAAAAATATGATGTTAATTATTTTATTAAACATCAATGTGATTTAGGTATTGATGATATGAATAAAAATGTTTTTATACCTAAAATTATTTGGTTATGTTTAGATGTTATACATAATTTAAAATATAAAAATAAATGTAATAATAATAATAATTTTATATATAAAGGATTAAATGGTTCTTATGATTTAAATGATAATGATTATAAAGAAATTATTAAAATTGTAGATGAAATAAATGATGATAATTGGGAATCTTTACAAAATAATAATAAAATTTTTATTATTAGTGAAATTTTTTATAATTGGTTAGGTGAAAGTGTTACTTATTGTATTTCTCCTAAAAGAGTTAATGAAATGTTTAATGATAGTAATTTTAAATTTGAAATTAATGAAGTTAATAAAGGAAATCATAATGAAAATTTAATTAAATCTATTATTAAACATATTAAAAATTATTTGAAAAAAGTTGAATATAAAATTCTTAAATATGTTGCTAATTTTTTAACTTCTATTTATCCTAAAGACAATAAAGATAATATTATTGAATATAAAGGAATGGTTGAAAAAATGTCTATTTATTTATTAGGATTTGATATTGATTTATTAATTTATTTTAAAACAAATTATGAAAAAAATCAAATTAATGAAGAAATTGAACATAATCTTAGTATTGAATTTGAAATTTCTATAAAAGAATGTATTGAAGCAATTGATAATTTTTTAATTTTAATTGAATTTTTAAAAAATAAAATTCAATTATCTATAAGAAAATCAATGACTAATACAATAAATCTTTCAAATAAAAAAATGTTTTCAAAAAAACTTAATTTTGAAAAATTAAATCAAAAATATAAAAGTGTTATATCTTTTAATAATCCTAGTTCAAATGAAAATAGTATTTATCTTTTTAATAGTCCAAGTTCTACTCGAAATAAAAATAAAATAAATTTGTCAATTTTAGATAGGGTGAATAAAAATAAAATAAAAAAGACAAATTCACCATTAAAAAAGCATTTATTAGATATAGTTCAAAATAAAGATAAGAAAAATAAGCAAAAAAATATATTTGATTTTAGTAATATAAAACAGAGAAATACTTTAAAATCAGTTAATCATAAATCAAAATATCTTTTTGAACAAAAAACAAATTTAAATGATTCAAATTCAATATTAAAAAATGATCAAAATGAACAAGTACCCATAATAAGAATTAATTATGTACAAAAAGAAAACAATTTTGAATAAAATAATTGTGACCAAGAATTAAATATATAATCTTTAATAATTATTCATAATTTAACTAATCAAAATAGAAAAATAATAATAATTAATAACTACAAAATTTAGTCTAAAATTCTTCTGATTATTATAATTCAAATTTAAAAATTACTTAATTTTCGAACTGATATATAAAATATTACATTAATTAAAATAGATTTTACTGATTTAATTAACATGATATCCATGAACTTTTTAGTATTTTACCATCATTTATTCTAATATATAAGAAAGGAGCGTTTATTTTTGTAGAATTTTCTCTTTGAAAATAAACAACCCAAGCTTCAGGAATATTATATGACCTCCTAGATGTAAGTTTATGAGGGTTTCCAATTGTTATACCTGGGTATTTCAAAGTCAAAATTCTTCTTCCAATTAAAATAGCTTCCTCACTTGTTGTTACAGGATGTCTTTTAGAAAAAAGGTTTATCGCAGTATCGCTAAATATACACGAACAACACACTGTAGAAATTAATCTTCCAAAATTATTCATAATATAATTTGTTATATATATTTTAATTATTAAATATATTATTTAATATTTTGGAATAATTATCAAAATTATTTTATATTATATTATTCTTTTATTTAAGAATATGAATAATTGTATTTAAGTATATTTTAATAATTTTTTTTATTTTTTTTAATGAAAAAATTAATTTTTTTAATAATTATATAAGTAATAAATAATGGGAAATGAATTAAGTTGTCCTTGTACTAATGATTATGATTTTGAAAAACCAAAAGATAAAAAAATTGATTCAAATATAATTGAAGAAGTTATGAAAGGAAAATTATCAAGAGAAGATTTATTATTTGAATATAAATGTTCAAATGACTTCTATACAACAAAAATATGTTTAACAAGTACAAAAAATTTAGAAAGTTTTTTTTTAAATAGAAATTTATTAATAGTAGAATCAAAACTTGAAATAAATTTATATTATCAAAATATTTTTATATGTAATTTTTTAAATTTTGATTCCCTAGCAACAATAATCTTACAATATAAAAAAGATGAAAATGAAAAATCAAATTTAGTAAATAATGTATTGGCTTCCAATAGAAGAGGATATAAAACAAATGATTATAATGCAATATATAAAGTAGAAATAATAAATTTTGTTTCAAATGAATATGACAAAATTAAAGAACAAATATTAAATGATTTAAATAGTCAACTAAAAAAAGAATATCGTTTATATGGAATTATAACAGATTTAGATGAAATAAATGATGATACTACTTCAATTAATTTTACAAATAGTGTTTATGTAAAAAATAAAACATATAAAATTCTTTATAAAAAAAGTAAAATTACTGATAATTTAGAAATAAAATATTCAGTAGAAATTTTAAATGAAAGATTAAATTCTAATAATATTACTAAATTATTATTAGAAAATAAAGATAAAACTTTAAAAAATGTTATTAGAGAAAATTCAAATAATAATAAATATCCTTTTTGTTATTTTTTTATTTTTGAAGGAAATAAAATCACTCCTGAATATGATGAAAGTGAATTTTTAGTTGTTAAAATTGATAAAGATAAATCAACTTCTGATGGATTTTTAAAAGATATTGCTGAAAAAATTAATAGTCAAAATAATGCTATATTATTATCTGTAATTAATGATATAAATGGCTTTTTTTTAGTTTTTAAAATTGATTATTCTGGAGAAGATTTTAATGATGATGATTCAAATTATTAGTTAACTTTTTATAATATAATGGTTTTTTTTTTTAATTTAATTATTTTATTATATGAATTATTGTTATAATATATTTTTTTTTCACAAAAAAAAAAAAAAATCTAAATTAAATAATTGGGAATTACTAAAATATATAATGTCAAAAAGTGCATTAAATAATTCTCATCATTCTCAATTTCAAGTAATATCTTTAGAAGAACAAGTAGAAAATGATAAAGAAAGAATTAGAAGAAGATTTAATTTTTCAAGTTCAAATACAAATAGTTTAAATTCAAGTAAAATTTCAGATATTCAAAGTAAATTATCTTTTTGTACAATTCAAAAAAATTCAAATAAAAATAAAAACGAACATATAATAATTGAAAATGATAATTCAGATAAAAGTTCATTGACAGATATAAATGAACAACCAATTGGAAATAATGAAACATTAAATAAAAAACTAAATGATGAAGATTATTATAATGTAGAAAATTCAAGTAGAGTAGAAGAATTTGATTTAAATGAAAAAACTAAAAAAAATCATAATCCAATTGAAGATAAAGGAATGAATTTATCAAAAATTATGAAAAGAAATGGTTCTTCTCCTTTTTTAAAAACAAATAATAATAAATTTAAAAAATTTTTAGTTGATACTCATACTAATGTTTCTGCTTTAGGTTTATTAGATGATGAACATGTTATTAGTAGAAATCATCAAGAAAGTGTTACTAAATTTAAATTTATACATGAAATACAAAAAAATAATCTTAGTTATGAAAATATTCCTTTTAAAAAATTTATGGCTTTAGATAATAAATGTACTTTTAATATTTTTTCTTTTTTATATGATCATTTTAAAGATTTAATGTGTACTGGAAAAAAATTAAAAAATGCTTTAAATTTAACAATAAAAAGTAAATATTCATATATTATAGAAAATTTTAAAAGTAAATATAAAGATATTTTACAATTTGAAAGTTTTAAATTTATTCAAACTAATACTATTAAATTAAAAAGGAAAATAACACCAATTTTTAGTATTTATTTTAAATGTAAAATTAAAGAAACTCCTTTTTTACAAAAATATGAAGGAATATCATATGAAATTTCATATTCATTTAAATATTTTCAAAGTAATAAAAAAGATAATTTATATTATCAAATTTATAAATTTGATATAAGAAAAAATAGAAATTATCCAATTTGGATTTGTTCTGAAATGGATGAGAGAAATTATTCACAAAGAAGACTTGTTTATTCAAGTCCAGTTCAAACTTATTGTGAAAAAGATCATATAATTCTTAAAATTGATTTAATTGAAGGTAATAATTTTATAACTGATATTCAATTCTTAAATGTTAAAATTTTATCTGCTCCTAAAGGATTATTTGAAAAAGCAGTTTTTAGAAGTGATATTGAATATGATGGAATGAGAGATTGTGAAATTGAAAATATGATTTTAAGATGGAATAATGAAAATAATTTAATTAAGAATTCTGAAATGTTATTTTATATTAAAAAAACTTTTGAAAAATATTTTATTATAAAAGAAATTAAATATGATATTTCTAAAATTGTGTTTTATAAAATTAAAATGAAAGCACAAAAAATAGGATTAATAAAAAGAAATAGAATTTTTAATTTAAATTTAGAAATTTTAAATGAAGAATCTGAAATTACAAATGAATGTATAAATATAGGATGTGTTAATACATTTACACAAAATAAAGTTTTACAAATTAGAAAAGGAACAATAATTATATTGTATATTACTGATTTAAAGAATTAAAATATATTTTAATATAAAAATTTTATATTATATAATATATAATTATAATTCAATAATTCAATAATTGAATATATAATAAAATTAAAATTAAATTTATTTTCTTTAATATCATAAAAACAACAAAAAGAGAATAAAAATTTTAATAAAAAAAAATTAATTTTCAAAACAAAAAAATAAATGAACCAAGAAAACCATCAAGATAATCAATGTATAGTAGAAGAAACAATATCAAAACCAACAGGTGAAATAGAAATTAGAAAATATAGTAAAGGTCGTCTTTTAGGAAAAGGTGGATTTGCAAAATGTTATGAATTTACAAACATGGAAACACGTCAAATAACAGCGGCAAAAGTAATAGCAAAATCCTCATTAATAAAATCACGTTCAAGACAAAAATTAATTTCAGAAATAAAAATTCATAAAGCTCTTCATCATCCCAATATAGTACATTTTGAACATTATTTCGAAGATTCAGATAATGTATATTTTCTACTTGAATTATGTCAAAATCAATCATTAAATGAATTATTAAAAAGAAGAAAAACATTAACTGAATTAGAAGTTCAATGTTATGCAGTACAATTAATAAAAGCATTAAAATATTTACATTCTCATCGTATAATTCATAGAGATTTAAAATTAGGGAATTTATTCCTTACTGATAAAATGGAATTAAAAGTAGGTGATTTTGGTTTAGCTACAAAATTAGATTTTGATGGTGAGAGAAAGAGAACAGTATGTGGAACACCAAATTACATTGCTCCTGAAATTTTAGATGGTAAAAGTGGTCATTCATATGAAGTTGATATATGGTCATTTGGTGTTATAATGTATACATTAATTGTAGGGAAACCACCATTTGAAACTAATAATGTTAAGGAAACATATAAGAGAATAAAAATGAATAATTATTCTTTTCCTGAAAGAGCTATTATGAGTGAAAGTGCTAAAGCACTTATTAGTGAAATTTTAGTATTAGATCCTAGTAAGAGACCTACATTAGATGAAATATTAGAAAGTGATTTTTTTAATCTTGGAACTAGTATACCTAAACTTTTACCACCTGCTACATTAGCTTGTCCACCATCATTAAATTATATACGTCAATTTATGCCTGAATGTGGTAGTAATGGTATTTGTAATAAAATATCAAATAAAATAAATAGAAATGATGATAATGAAAAAAATGATGATAAAATTAATAATAATCATGGTATTGGACCTGAAGGTGTTGCAAGACCTTTAACAACGTCTTCTAATTCTAATGCTATTACTCCTAGTGAAGTTGTTGTTAATAAATGGATTGATTATTCTACTAAATATGGTTTAGGATATGTTCTTTCTAATAGAAATGTTGGTGTTTTATTTAATGATTTTACTAAAATTGTTATTAATCCTCTGGGAATGAATTTTATGTATATTGAAAAAAAAAAATAATGGGAAAGTTGATATGATAAGTCAACATAGTTTTAATGAAGAATTTAATAAAGATTTACAAAAGAAAGTTACTTTAATTCAACATTTTAAAAGTTATTTACTTAATGAAGATAAAAATAATCCTATTAAAAAAAGTGAAAGTAATAATATTGAAAAAGAAAATTTGGTTTATGTTAAAAAATGGATTAGAACTAAACATGCTATTTTATTTAGATTATCTAATAAAATTGTTCAAATTTGCTTTTTGGATTCTACTGAAATTATTTTAAAAGGAGAAAGTAAACTTGTAACATATATAAATAAAAAAAATGAGACATTAAATTATCCACTTTCAACAGCAATGGAAAGTGATAATAAAGAAATGACAAAAAGATTAAAATATACAAAAGATATTTTAACTCATATGTTAACTTCAAATTCAAAAACAACTCATTAAAAAAAAAAAATTAATTGTTTTATTCTTAATTATTAATATATTCTTTTATATTTTAAAATTATTTTTCCAAAATAATAAAATAAAATAATAATTAAAAATTAATTAATAAAAATGCAACGAGTATTCTTCAACTCAAACAACGATTACAAACCAAGTGATAAACATACAAGTGATCCATTATTTATTCCATTGGCAGTAATAAATGATTTAAAATCTCAAAAAAATGGTACAAAAAAAACAGTATTTTGGGTAAAAAAAAAGAAAAAATCTGAAGATGGAACAATTAAAGGAGAAAAATATGAAACAAGTGAACAATACATTGGTGATTGGAAAGAAAATAAGAAAGATGGATATGGAATAAAAAT
>JAEEGL010303262.1_pt1 | contig 16684 bp, 11 predicted proteins | sample 9134231 | NCBI WGS metagenome assembly JAEEGL01 (sample SAMN16246548, study PRJNA631951) | gut metagenome | biome: gut microbiome; feature: rumen; material: fiber-attached | host: Bos | place: Iran: Karaj | collected 2018-10 | reverse complement strand
TGAAATACAACATGATTGTTATCGGCAGTGGCCCCGGAGGCTATGTGGCTGCCGTCAAAGGGGCCCAGCTGGGCATGAAGGTGGCTGTTGTGGAACGCGAGAACCTCGGTGGCATCTGTCTCAACTGGGGTTGCATACCCACCAAGGCGCTGATGAAGAGTGCCCAGGCCTACAACTATGCCAAGCATGCCGCCGCCTACGGTGTGAAAGCCGAAAGCGTGGAGGCCGACCTCAACGCAATGGTCGACCGTTCGCGCGGCGTGGCGTCGACAATGAACAAGGGTGTCGAGTTCCTGCTGAAGAAACACGGCGTGGATGTCATCATGGGTACGGCCCGTGTTTGCCCGAACCACGTGGTCAACGTGAATGGCACCGACTATGAGGCTGACCATATCGTCATCGCCACCGGTGCCCGCAGCCGCGTGATGCCCGCCATGCCACAGGACGGTCGCCGCATCATCGGCTACCGCGAGGCCATGACCCTCCGCGAGCAGCCCCAGCGTATGCTCGTCTGTGGCAGCGGCGCCATCGGATCGGAGTTTGCCTACTTCTACCAGAGTATCGGCACGCAGGTGACTCTGGTGGAGTTCATGCCGCAGATACTGCCCATCGAAGACGAGGAGGTGGCTGCCCAGATGAGCCGTTCGTTCCGCAAGATGGGCATGAAGGTGATGCCTTCGTGCTCGGTGGAGAAGGTTGACATCGAAGGCGATGTGTGCCATGTCACCGTCAAAGACCTCAAGAAGAACACCGAGACGGTGGTCGATGTCGATGTGGTGCTGAGTGCCGTGGGCGTGGTGACCAACCTCGAGGGGCTGGGACTCGACGAGTGCGGCATCAAGTACGAGCGCGGCAAGATCGAGGTGGACGACTACTATCGCACCTCGGTGCCCGGCTATTACGCCATCGGCGACGTGGTGCACGGGCCGGCATTGGCGCATGTGGCGTCGAAAGAGGCCATCTGCTGCGTCGAGGCAATCGTCAAGGGCGAGGCCGAGAAGGTGAACTACAGCAATGTTCCGGGTTGCACATATACGGTGCCCGAGGTGGCCAGTGTCGGCTTGACCGAGAAGAAGGCCGTCGATGCCGGTTACGAAATCAAGGTGGGCAAGTTCTTCTTCAAGGCCAGTGGCAAGGCTACGGCCGCCGGCAACACCGACGGATTTGTGAAAGTTGTGGTCGACGCCAAGACCGACCTCATCCTGGGAGCCCACATGTGTGGCGACAATGTCACCGAGATGATCGCCGAGATGGTGGCCGCACGCGAGCAGGGGCTCACGGCACGTCAGGTGGCACGGGCCATCCATCCGCACCCCACCATGAGCGAAGCCGTCATGGAAGCCCTCGAGGCCGCCCACGGCGAAGCCATCCATGGTTAAATAGTGTTTGAACGATGAGGCTGTTTCCATACACCATACGTCGGGTCAACGATCTGCGCATCAAGGTCAGTAAGCATTTCTACTACTCTGACTTCGGGGTGCGCGACGCGGGTGATATGCACCGTTACGGGCGCCGTTACATCTGTACCGGCAGCCCCGGCACAGGGTTTATGGAGCACGAAAGCGAGAGCCACAGCTACCATGAGTTCGTGCGTCGCTGTCTGGCTAACCAGCAACCCAGCTACTGGCGCTACCTTATGGGCCACGAACCTGACTATGAACGCGAGCTCAAGGTGGCCAATGCGTTGCTGCATAGCACCGACGACCCGCGCAAACGTGAGCTGATGGAGTGCTATACCAACGCCCTTACCGTGGGGCGCATCGAGGAAGAGATACAACGTATCATCCTCGGTGTGAAGAAAAAGATGGGCCATCATCACAACAAATACCACGTCAGCATCATCAGTCACTACAAACGTAAGGCCGAACAGCTGGATCGTGACATGACGTCGGTCGAGTACCATGTCGAAGATCATTACCCCCCCGAGGTGATGGAGGCCTATCAGACCATGGTCGACGCCTTCAATAAGATGGTGTTGAGGTGCCGCCGTATCTGGCATCATAACGACAAAGCACGAGACAATTTCGTGCAGGTCTTCTTCGATCTTGGGATCTTCGATTTCATACGTGTCGATGGTTTTCTGCCGTTGATGCGCGACAGTTTCGGGGTGAGCTACTATATTCTGCCCGATGCCGTCATCGTGGCCCGCAGCTCGGTTGATTTCGATCTGGTGCCTATCAAAACGATGACGATGGTCTGCCAGGAGACTGCCATCGCCGAACCGACCGATTTGCTCTCAAGTCGTGTGAGTGATGCCGCCTGTATGATGCTCATCCCCGAGCTGAACTTGACGTTCTATTTCAACCATGCCCACGTGGTGGTCGATTTTGTCCACACTTTCAACCAACTCAAAGCCACGCTATGAAGAAGACACAGCGACATACCTACCGGTTTAATCCACACACACTGAAGTACGAAAAGGTCTTTGTGTCGTTGCGCGAGCGTATCAGACGCATCAGTTTCAGTGTGCTGTTCGGCGTGGTATTGGGTGTGTTGATTGTGTTTGTGGCCCTTCAATTCATGGAGTCGCCCAAAGAGCGTGCCATGAAACGTGAGTTAGCACAATATCGTCGGCAGACACGTCTGTTGGACGACCGGGTGGAAAGAGCTGAGAAGGTTCTGGAGAACCTGGAGGAACGCGACGATGCTCTCTACCGGTCCATCTTTGCTGTACCGCCCATTGGCGAGGCCGAACGGCACAGTGGTATCGGCGGAGTGGAACGTTACTCAGCCTTTGACAATCTGGGTGACGGTGAGCAACTGAAAGTCACCTCGATGAGAGTCGACGACCTTACCAAGCGTGTCTACGTCGAATCGAAGTCGCTTGATGAACTATACGAGATGGCACGTACCAAGACCGAGCGTATGGCTTCGATGCCGGCCATCATGCCTGTTTCAAAAGACAAAGGGCAAGTGGTCAGTGGTTTCGGCTATCGTTTCCATCCGATCCTTCACACCCACCGCCTTCATGCGGGTATTGATATCAGTGCCCGTCAGGGTACACCCATTTATGCCACGGGTGATGGAGTGGTGAGAGTGGCAGGTCGTACCCCGCAAGGCTATTCCGGCTATGGTGTGGTGGCAGTGATTGACCACGGATATGGTTTCCAGACCCTCTATGCCCATATGAGTGACATCAAGGTGAGGGTAGGGCAGAAGGTGAAACGAGGTGAACAAATCGGCACTGTTGGTAGTACCGGTATGTCCACCGGCGCCCATCTGCACTATGAAGTCTTCCAGAATGGCAAGAATGTCGATCCGGTCTACTACTTCTTCAATGACCTCACCCCCGAAGAATATGAGAATGTGCTGGAGCAGGCACGTCAGGATAACCAAAGTATGAGTTGACGTTATGGAGGTGAAAATCGACGATAATGCTGGATATTGCTTCGGTGTGGTGAAAGCCATAGGTGCGGCTGAGGACGAGTTGTCGCGTAGTGGCAGTCTCTATTGTCTGGGAGATATTGTGCACAACAGTGCTGAAGTTGAGCGCCTCAAACAAAAAGGGCTCAATGTGATCGACCATTCTCGTTTGCATCAGCTTCAAGGATGTAAGGTGCTCATACGAGCCCACGGCGAGCCTCCGACGACCTATGAGACAGCTCGTCAGCGCGATATCGAGTTGGTTGATGCTACTTGTCCTATAGTGCTTGCCCTACAGGGACGAATACGCCGTGGCTATGAAGAGATGCGAGCTTGCGGTGGACAGATTGTCATCTTTGGCAAGCCTGGTCATGCCGAGGTAATAGGTCTCAACGGACAGACTGATGGTACCGCCGTCATCGTCAGTCATGAGGAAGACTTAGGCCATCTGGATTTTGAGCGTCCAATGCGTCTCTATTCGCAGACTACTAAGAGTCGAGAAGAATATCAGCGTCTTATTGCCAATATCCGGCATCGATTGCCGGAGGGTGCCGACTTTGTGGCCTATGATACTATCTGCAACCGTGTGGCCAACCGTGCCAAAGAACTGGAGGCATTCGCACATAGTGTTGATGTTTTGCTTTTCGTGGCCGGTGCCAATAGTAGCAACGGTCATTATCTCTATGAATACTGTCGCAAAGTACAACCTCGGACTCATCTTATCGGTAGTGCTGCCGAGGTCGATGCGGTATGGTTGTCAGGTGCGGGTAGTGTGGGTATTAGCGGTGCTACCTCTACACCTCGTTGGCTAATGGAAGAGGTTGCAGAACGTTTAAAAACCATTGCATGACACTCGATAGGCTCATACTTTCTAATTTCAAGAACTACAAAGAAGCTGATATCGATCTTTGTGGCAATGTCAACTGTTTTGTCGGTAACAATGGTGCTGGCAAAACCAATCTTCTCGATGCCGTCTATTACTTGTCATTTTGCAAGAGCTACTTCAACCCTGTTGACCAACAAAATATACGTGTCGGTGAAGATTTTTTTGCAATTCATGGACAGTATGGTGATGTGCAAGTGAGTTGTATCCTCAAACGGGGACAGTCCAAGCAGATGCGTTGGAACAAAAAGGTCTGCAAAACCCTTACTGAACATATTGGGAGAGTACCCCTTGTCATGGTGTCGCCCAGCGACCAAAGCCTGATTACAGGTGGCAGTGAATTACGCCGTAAGTTTGTAGATGGCGTCATAGCACAGACTGACCACGCCTATTTGGATCATTTAGTGCAGTATGGTAAGGCACTAGAACAGCGTAATAGATTATTAAAACAGATGTGGGAGGATCGTCAATGGGAAGAGGGTATGCTTTCAATCTGGGATGAACAGTTGGTGCGCCATGGAGAATACCTCACGCAGACCCGGTGTGATTTTATAAAAAACTTCAAACCACTTTTTACCGACTATTATCAGAGTATTGCCGGTGTAGATGAACCTGGCAATATACGGTACCAATATGATCCGAAGCCGCTCGATTTGCAACTTGTCGACAGTCGACAGGATGATAAGTACTCACAGTACACCACTTGTGGTCCGCATAAGGACGATTTCATATTCACACTTGAGGATGAAATGACCCTCAAGCGTTTTGGGTCGCAAGGGCAGCAAAAAAGCTTTGTGTTGGCTCTTAAACTAGCTCAGTTCCAATATATGAATGACTATTTGGGACAGAAGCCAATCTTGCTCCTTGACGATATTTTCGACAAGTTGGATATTCTGCGCGTCAAGCAGTTGGTAGCCTTGGTTGGTAGTGACCGTTTCGGTCAAGTGTTCCTCACTGATACCCAACCCGGTCGTGTACAGGCTATTTTTGACGAACTTCCACAACTTGACCACCGTGTATTTGATGTGACGAAAGGAGAAGTGCATGAATTGGGAAGATAGAACGGCGGACTATTATATTCAGCGAATGTTTCGCCAATGGGATATGGCAGACTTTGCCTCTGAAATGGAGGTGGAGCGTATCTATCGACGTTTGGCTGGCGACCTCATTGGGCGCTTGACCCAGCGTGTTAGTTTCAAAAAAGGCATTTTGCGTTTAAAGTACATGTCGGCTGCATTACGTCAGGAGATGACATACCGTCGTGAGAGCCTGCGTCAAACAATGAATGGTGAGTTGGGTGGTGATGTGGTAAAAAAGATAATAATCAGTTAACAATGAAGAATCTTTGGCAGGCACTTATGATGGTGAGGCAATGCGATCGTGGGTCGTTTCGCCGTAGGGTTATTTATGTACTCTTGCAGAGCATACTACCTCTATTGAATCTTTACCTGTTGAAACTTCTTATTGATGCTGTCGATGCAGGTTTCCACGCTCAGGGACCCACCATAGGTTTCTTGCCTTATCTGTTAGCGATGACTGCTGTCTTTCTGCTTAACAGGGTTGTGGCAGCATTGGATCGTATCAATAGTGATGTCCTTACGCAGCGTCTGACCGACTATATGAGTGACATAATGCAACGCCAGGCAGCTCGGCTTGACTTAAGTTATTATGATACTCCTTCCTATCATGACACTTTCCATCGAGCCCAACAAGAGTCTGGTGCACGGCCGCTGGCCATTCTTAATAACTTTATGGGTGTTGGAGGTGCCATAGTTTCAGTACTAGGTGTCACTTTAATGCTCGTTTCAGCTTCGTGGTGGACTGTGGTGGTGATGGTGGTGGCTGTAACGCCATCATTTCTTGTAAGGTTGCGCAAGGCTAAGAATATCTATGATTTCCGCCGCCAGAATACGCAGCTCTATCGTCGCACGGCCTATTACTCACATTTGCTCACTTCTCGTGATGCCGCCAAAGAAATGCGTACTTTCCGATTGGCCCCTCATTTCCGTAGTTTATTCGTTGATGTACGCGCCCAACTGGTGAGCCGCTTATTGAAAATCTCACGTCGGATGGGTGTGGCTGATATTTTGTGTGGAGTGGTTGAAGCTGCTGCAATGTTTATGGTAGTGTGGCTACTCGCAATGCGAGCTTTCGGCGGCGCCTTTACTGTTGGTACTTTTGTAATGCTTTTTGAAGCATTCCGTCGAGGCCAGGGATATCTAACCACCCTTGTGGCAGGTGTGGCCGGTCTTTATGACAACCGTCTCTTTGTTGGCAACCTTTTTGAATTCTTACATCTACAACCATCAATTGAATCTCCTGCAGACCCATTGTCTGTACCTGAGCATATTGAAGAGATTGAACTGCGTGATGTTACATTCCGTTATCCCGATATGAAACGCGATGTATTACAGCATTTCAATATTAAGGCTGGAGTGGGAGAGGTGACCCGTTTGGAGGGCGAGAATGGATATGGCAAATCCACTGTTGTCAAACTACTCTTACGGCTCTATGACCCACAAGAGGGTTGTGTACTAATCAATGGTATTGATATCCGACGTTTCCGTCCAGATGAATTGCGTCGTCGTATGGGAGTCCTTTTTCAAGACTTTATGCGCTATGCATGTACGGTTTGTGATAATATTGCCTTCGGTGATATTGAGCATCCAACGGTTTCGGTTAAAGAGGCTGCAGAATTGAGTGGTGCCGACAAGGTGGCAGAATCACAAATGAATGGATACGATACCTTGTTGGGTCGTATGTTTGATGGTGGACAGGAACTAAGTATGGGACAGTGGCAACGCCTTGCCCTTGCTCGTGCGTTGCAGGCTGATGCCCCGGTATTGCTACTTGATGAACCTGTGGCATGGATTGATGTCGCCGCTCGTCAGCAATTCTATGATACCTTGGACAAGCTTAAGCAAGACAAAATAATAATCATGATAACACACGCATAGATATGTTTTACAGTTTAAATTCCATAAAGGCTCGTGAGTATGATGGCAACCTGCTCTTTCTCTATGGCGACGATGTGCCTGAACGTACCCTGCCATTGAATCGCCGTGAGTTACAGCTTGTCAAAGAACGTCGTGCTCAAAAACGCGATTTTTTGTTAGCCTTCGATCGGTTGCCTAACAAGCTTTACATTCTGTCATTTGACAGTGAGAAACTCACGCCAGAATGTCAAGAGACATTGCGCCGTAAGGCTGTCGATTTGCTAAAATCGCTTGAAAATGAAAAGGCCGAGACTTTGGCCATTAGCGGAGAAGGTATATTGCCTGAGGAGATGATGGCTGTTCTGGAAGGTCTTACATTAGCCGATTACAGTTTCGATCGTTACCGTTCTGCCGAAACATACCATCTCCAGACACTCATCATCGACGATAGATTCATTAAATCTGACGAACTCGCTGCTGCCCAACGTCTCTGGAATCGCATCTTCTGGTGCCGCGAGTGGGTTAACATGCCTGTACAGGACCTCAACGCTCCAGCATTTGCCGACGAACTAGCCTCCATTGCAGCCGACATAAAAGATGTTAGCTGTTCGGTAATGGACAAGAAAAAGATAGAAAGTCTCCGTATGGGTGGTTTATTGGCTGTCAATCGTGGTTCGGTCGATGAACCCCGCTTTGTAGTACTCGAATATAAGCCTCGCGAGGCCGCCGACCAGAAACCCATTGCACTTGTGGGTAAAGGTATCATGTATGACACAGGTGGACTGAATATTAAGCCAGACGACTATATGCAAGAAATGAAGAGCGACATGGCTGGAGCTGCCACCATGGCCTCTGTACTCTTCGCTGCCGCTGACAATCGACTACCAGTCCATCTTGTGGCTCTTTTGCCGCTGACCGACAATCGACCGGGCTTCAATGCCTACGCTGCCGATGACATACTGACCATGTATGACGGTACTACCGTCGAGGTGGTCAACACCGATGCCGAGGGTCGACTTATCCTCGCCGATGCCATTGCTTACGCCGCTCGTAACTATCATCCTTCCCTCATTATTGATGCTGCCACCCTCACCGGTGCTGCCGTACGTGCCATCTCTACCTTCGGTATTGCCGTTATGGAGCAGAATGCAACCAACCCGCTGACGATGCTCAAGCTGGTAGGCCAGCAGGTCTACGAGCGCCTCGTTGAGTTTCCTATGTGGAAGGAGTACGACGAGCTTATCAAGAGCGAAATAGCCGACCTGCGCAACTGTGGAACCACGCCTCAAGCTGGCACCATTACGGCTGGAAAGTTCTTGGCACATTTCGCAGCCGAAGTGCCCTACATACATCTTGACATTGCTGGCGTTGCCTATTTCACCAAACCGCAACACTATTACCGCTTTGGTGCTTCGGGCTATGGCATCCGACTCCTCTACGCCTTTCTGCAAATGCAGGATATGATGAAATAACTATAACCTAATAACTTTTAAACCATTTGATTATGAGTAATAACGACGAAAAGAAGATAAAGGTTGCCATCACGCATGGTGACATCAATGGAGTAGGCTACGAAGTCATTCTCAAAACCTTCGGCGACAGCCGCATGTTCGACGTCTGCACGCCTGTTGTCTACGGATCCACTAAAGTGGCCTCCTATCACAAAAAACTTCTTGCTTCCATGCCGCAGGAGATGACCTTCACCTCTGTCCGCGACGCCGCCGAGGCTCAGGATCACAAGTTCAACTTTGTCAATCTCACCCCCGAGGAAATCAAGATTGACTTGGGCAAGAGTACCGAGACGGCGGGCCGCCTTTCTCGCATGAGTCTCGACCGTGCTTGCGCCGACCTCAAAGCTGGCAAGGCCGATGTCCTCGTCACCGCACCCATCAACAAGAAAAACATTCAGGCGCCCGATTTTGACTTTCCGGGTCATACCGAGTATCTCAGCCATCAGTTCGGTTGCTCTTCGCTCATGATGATGGTTTGCGACCGTATCCGCATCGGCATCATGACCAACCACCTTGCACTCAAAGATGTGCCTTCAACACTTACCCATGACCTCCTCTTTGAGAAAATGATGTTGATGAACGATAGTCTCCGTCGCGACTTTGGCATCACACGTCCTAAGATTGCCATCCTTGCCCTCGATCCCCATGCCGGCGACGATGGTGTCATTGGCGACTTCGACAAGCGTGTCATCCGCCCAGTTATCGACGAAGTGCAATCCAAAGGTGTGTTGGCTTACGGCCCCTTCCCGAGCGACGGATTCTTCGGTTCCTCTGAATTCAATAAGTTCGACGGCGTGCTCGCTCTCTATCACGACCAGGGGCTCATACCCTTCAAACTCATGTCCTTCACCGAAGGTGTCAACTATACCGCTGGACTGCCCTATGTCCGCACCAGCCCCGCCCACGGTACCGCCTACGACATCGCCGGAAAAGACCATGCCAGCGAACAGTCCTTCCGTTCTGCCGTCTATCTTGCTTGCAACATTCTCCGCAACCGTAAGGAATACGACGAGCTCAATGCTGATCCCCTGAAATGAAAAAGCTCCTCCTCATCGACGGCATGGCGGCAGTCTACAGGGGGTATTACGCCCTCAACCGCAACCCCCGCATCAACTCCAAAGGCCTCAACACCTCGTGCGTCTTGGGCTTTACCACCACGCTCTACGACCTTCTTCGCTCCCAGCGACCCACCCATGTCGCTGTCGCCTTCGACCTCCAGAAGCCTACCTTCCGCCACGAGATGTACGCCGAATATAAGGCCGGACGCGAAGCCATGCCCGAGGAAATACAAATCGGACTCCCGTGGGTAAAGAAAATCATCGAGGCCTTCAACATCCCCATCCTCACTTGCGAGGGATTCGAAGCCGACGATGTCATCGGCACCGTCAGCCACGCTGCCGAGCAGGCTGGTTTCGACCAGGTTGTCATGGTCACCCCCGATAAGGACTTCGCCCAGCTTGTCACACCCTGCGTCAAGATGTACCGCTTCGGCCGTATGGGCCGTCCCGACAGCCTCATGGGCATCGACGAGGTCAAAGAACGCTTCGACGTCGACGACCCACGTCAGGTCATCGACCTCCTCGGTCTCTGGGGCGATGCATCCGACAACATCCCCGGCATCCGTGGAGTAGGGGAGAAGACCGCCAAAAAGCTTATCGCCCAGTTCGGATCCATCGAACAGATGGTTGCCCACGCCGATGAAATAAAGAACGAGAAGCTGCGCACCATGGTACAGGAACATGCCGACGATGCACTCTTCTCCAAACAGCTGGCCACCATCCGTCTCGACGCCCCCATCCCCTTCGACGAAAACGCCCTCCTGCTCCAGCAGCCCGATTTCGAAACACTGCGTCAGTTATGCGACGAATTGGAATTCCGCCAGTTCGCCCGCCGCCTCTTCACCGACCTCTCCGTCAAAGATCCCGCTGCAGCCGTCGCATGGGGAACCCCCAAAGCCCAACCAGCCAACACCAAGCAACCCGCACCAAACACCCCAAATACCTCCGCGCCCACACTTTTCGACCTCGACACCCAATCCGATGCTCAGCCGCTACCCACCCATCACTCAGTGCCCAACACCCTTACCCTCGATGCCGACGCCCTATCAGCCCTGCAGCATCGCGACATAGCCCTCCTCTTCCACGGCCCTGCGCTCTTCATCGCCACCGATGCCGACACCGTCTACTCCACCACCGTCGACCAACTGGCACCTATCAGCCACCAACTCTCCACCCTCCTCCAGGATCCTACCACCACCAAACTCTGCTTCGACCTCAAAAACCTCAAATACATTCTCGCTGAACTCAACATCGTTCCGGCAGGCACCCTCTTCGACGTGCAGCTGGCACACTACCTCCTCGACGCCGAAATGCGCCACACCCTCGACTTCATCTGCTCCGCCATACTGGGCTACGAGCCCCAGGATCCGCACGAACAGGTCGCCGCGCTCTGGCAACTCTACCCCCTCATGGCCGCCCGCATGACCGACGCCGCTCTTCTCGACCTCTACAACGACATCGAACTCCCCCTCGTCGACGTCCTCATCGACATGGAACGACAAGGCGTACGCATCGACGTCGACGCCCTCAAGGACTACGGTGCCAAGCTCACCGACGAGCGCCGCCAGATCGAGGCCCAAATATATCAGCTGGCAGGCACTCAGTTCAACATCAGCTCCCCCAAACAGCTAGGCGAAATCCTGTACGAACGTCTCAAGGTGACCGACAAACCACCTCTGACCTCCACCAAACAGTACAGCACCGCCGAGGATGTCCTCTCCAAACTCCTCCACAACCCCAAAATCGACCCTCAACACCAGACACTCATCTCCCTCATCCTCGACTACCGCTCCGTCACCAAACTTCTCGGCACCTACCTCGACGCCTTCCCCAAACTCATCAACCCCGCCACCGGACGCCTCCACACCGTCTACAACCAGACCGTCACCGCCACCGGACGCCTCTCATCCTCCAACCCCAACCTCCAGAACATACCCATCCGCACCGATCGCGGCCGCGAAATACGACGCGCCTTCGTCGCTGCCGACGACCAACACCTGCTCCTCGCCGCCGACTACTCCCAGATCGAACTCCGCATCATCGCCTCCCTCGCCAACGACGAGCACATGCTCCACGCCTTCAACAGCGGTCTCGACATCCATGCCGCCACCGCCGCCAAAATATACCACATACCCATCCACCAGGTCACCAAAGACCAGCGCCGCAACGCCAAAAGCGTCAACTTCGGCATCGTCTACGGCATCTCAGCCTTCGGTCTCAGCGAACAACTCGGTATCCCACGCAAGGAAGCCGCCGCACTCATCGACGAATACTTCGCCCAGTACCCCGCCATCCTCGCCTTCATCGAGCAGAGCAAACAGTTCGCACGCGACCACGGCTACGCCCGCACCCTCCTCGGCCGCCGCCGCTACCTCCCCGACATCAACAGCCGCAATGCCTCCGCCCGCGCCTTCGCCGAGCGCAACGCCGTCAACATGCCCATCCAAGGCACTTCCGCCGACATGATCAAGCTCGCCATGGTCCACATCCACCGCGAGCTCCAGCGCCGACGTCTGCGCACCAAAATGATACTCCAGGTCCACGACGAACTCGTCTTCGACCTCTTCCGACCCGAGGAAGACGAAGTGCGCCAACTCGTCGTCAACCTCATGCAACAGGCCCTTCCGCTCGACGGCCTCCCCATCGACGTCTCGGTCGATGTCGGCCCCGACTGGCTGAGCGCTCACTAACCAGATGCGTCGCAAAACAATACTTGTGTTACCGAAAGCAATTTTCAATAAATAACAACATGAAAAGACTTTTTCTTATTTTGAGCCTGCTGTCAATCTCGGGCCTTGCTATGTCACAAAGTGAAAATACCCGTCGCTGGGTGGAGGTCGATGTGTCGATGTCGCCCTATGCAAAGCCTATCCTTTTCGAGGGCCGCGCCATGTCGGCCGAGGTGGCTGTCCGCTACCGCTTCTCCGACCGCTTCTCGGCTGGTTTGGGCGTTGCCCCGTCTACGTTCTACTATGATTATCAAAACGGAAATGCTGACCGTTTCGCATACGTGCCGTTCTATGTGTCGCTGCGCTACCAGTTTGATGAGGGCGCGAAGTTCTCGCCCTATGTGATAGGCAATCTGGGCATGTCGTTTCTGCAGTTGGCCGACTACGCCTATCAGCCCCGCCTCGGTCTGGGTATGAGCACTTGGATTACCCCCAAGACACGTCTGTTTGCCGAGTTGAGCCTTGCCTTCTTCGACGATATCTACACACTCTATGCACCGCTGTCGATAGGCTTCAGGTTCTGATGCCGCCAATGCCCGCAAAATGAAATATATTTTGCAGAAATAATAATAAAGCGTATTTTTGCAGCGTGAAAACTAAAACAAAATCTATGGCATAAAAAAGAGAGATTAGTAAAAAAATAAAGACATAATAAAGCGTTTTTGCCTTTCAACTACTCCGAAATGTGGAAGTTTCAATGTAGTACCATAGATGGCATGAAACGCTCACGGATATGCCGTGAGCTTTCTGTTGGTACTATAGGTATTCCACAACCTCGGAGTAGACAAAAGTTCACGGTTTCTTTTTTTGATGCTTGAAAGACAATACGCGAAACAAAATTCAAGTATCATGAGTAATATAAGGAAATCCACATCAAAAAAAATAGATTGTTGGCCTTGTGAGAGAGAAAGATTGACTAACGAAGCTTCGGTTGAGACTTTTTTCATCAATAGATTTATTGAGTACCTGAAGTGGGATGATTCAAAAGTTCGACTTAAGGAATCGATAGAAGAGTTCCTTGTTAGTAAAGGTGGTAGAAAAAAGGAAAATTATAAACCAGATTATATTTTATTGGATGATCTGAACAAACCTTATATTGTTATCGATGCAAAAGGTGCAGACATAGATATACATGATTATATACACCAATGCTCAAGTTATAGTCTTTTATTGAATCAAGAGATAGAATCAGTCAAGTATTTTATATTAAGCAATGGATTAGTGACGGAAATCTATGGCTGGAAAGGAGGTGAGCCTATACTATCATTATCATTTGAAGATTTTTCTAACAAATCGGATATGTTCAATAATCTTGTGACCATTGTTACTGAAGGGAAGAGTGGTAGTGCTCCTGAAGAAAAAAAGACTGATTACATGACAATAAAACAAATCAACAAGGAGGATGCCCAGAAACTATTTAAGAAGTGTCATAAATATATATGGAATTCAGAAAAGTGTGGTGTGAATTTTGCTTTTATGCAGTTCGTGAAGTTGATTTTTCTGAAAATGCAAAGTGATAAGATTGTCCATGAATTATATAATTTTCCAAAGAACTCGCCAAGTATGCGGGTAAAAAAAGAGAATGTTCTGTTTAGTGAGTATTGGGTCGATAAAAACACCAATGATTTTTGTTTAAATCCAGTCAATGAATTACAGTTCAAATACTTGATGGATAATTTGGAAAAAGAAATCAAGAAGAAGAAAAAGAAACCTCTTTTCAATAAGGATGAACAAATAGAATTAAAGGCAGGTACTATCAAGAAGATAATAAAGAACCTTGAAAAATGTGATTTATACGGTATAGATGAAGACTTAAATGGACGTTTATTTGAGACATTCTTAAATGCCACAATGCGAGGAAATGATTTAGGACAGTATTTTACACCTCGTAGTATAGTCAAGTTAGGGGTGGCTCTTGCAGATATTAGTGTGTCGGATGATCACATGGACAAAGTGATTGATGCTAGTTGTGGGACGGGTGGTTATTTGATTGAAGCATTCGCTCAAATGAAATCGAAAATAATGTCAAACAATAGCTACTCAGAGTTGAAGAAGGAAGAACTAATAGACAGATTATGTAGTAATAGCATTTTTGGAATTGATGCAGCAAAAGATCCTAAGTTAGCAAGAATTGCTCGAATAAATATGTATCTCCATGGTGATGGCGGTAGCCAAATATACATGGGGGATGCATTGAACAAAGAAATGTCCATTGACCCTACAGACAGTCAGGAATTTAGGGATGAAATGGAAGATATGAGAGTGGTTTTTAAGGAGAATACATTTGATGTGGTGATTACAAATCCGCCATTCTCGATGGAATATTCGGCAAAAGATCCTGAACAAAAGGAAATACTTAAAAACTATGACTTGGCGAAGACTGGAACTGGGTTTAGATCTTTACGTGCAGGAGTGATGTTTATTGAAAGGTATTATGGATTATTAAAACCAGGTGGCAAGCTAATTACCGTAATTGATAACACCGTATTGAATTCTAAAGATTATTCGTATGTCCGCGATTATATAAGAGATCATTTTATTATTAAGGCCATTATTTCACTACATGGAGACGCCTTCCAGCAATCGAAGGCTCGAGTTAAAACATCTCTGGTTTACCTAGAGAAAAAACATGTTTTGTCGGAGAAACAGCCTGATGTTTTTATGACCTTCTCAACATGCTTAGGTGTGGATGATAAACCCATTACCACTGGTCAAAGCATTATACAGAAGGCGCGAGAAAATGCTGAAGAAGAGATTAAAAGAATTATTACTGACTATAATAAATTTAAAAAGGGAGAACAGGGTGAGTGGAGAATTCCGCCGGAACGGGTGACAGGGAAACTCGATGTAAAGAATTGCCTTCCATTGCAAGGGAGGTATGTCCAGAAATGGATTGCGAATGGATATGAAGTAAAACGATTGTCAGATATTTTTACACCAATTAATGGAGAGTTTAGACCCTCTCAAGAAGGTGAGGCTGAAGAATACAATATATTAACCATTAAATATGATGGATACTGTTCGAATGAGGAAATCCGTTTGGGGGCCGATATTAAAGGGAAGGGTACTTTGGTAAAGGAGGGTGACATTGTTTTTAGTCAATACAATGCTTTTTATGGAGCAATAGGTTATGTATCAAAAGAATTTGCAGGTTCATTTGCTTCCAATAGTTATATAGTCCTAAAGCCCAAGGATAAGGTTGATGGTATTTATGCATGGTCGGTTCTTAGAACTACCGAAATACGGGCGGACATCCTTGATAGTGCTACAGGGATGGGTCGTAGTCCAATAAAATGGGAAGAGATAAAAGACGTCAAAGTTCCGTTTATTAACGACCGTAAGGAGAGAGAAAAAATTGCAGATAGGGTTGAAAAGTCATGGGAGAAGATTAAAAAAGCAAAGCAGGAAGTTGAAAACATAAAAACTGAACTTGGTGATAAATTTGGCACAGAGACTCCAGATAGTCTCTTTAGGTTTGAAGCAAATAAACCACCCAAATAATACATTATTCCATGGACTTTTAACCCCTCATGCTAGGGGTCAACTCCCTATCAACGCCCTGAATGCTGGCTGAACGCTAGCTGAAAATAGGCACTTTTCAGCAAGGATCCAGCAAGGTATCAGCTAGAAATCAGCGTAATTACCTGTAGGATAGTGCGTTAAGGTGTACTAGTTCGTTGTATTATATTCATTATGAATATGATACGTACTTTTGGAAGTTCCATTTTAACAATTCACCTACAACAAAAACGGGCGGCACAATCGTGTCGCCCGTTCGTTCTTATACTGTACCTGTCGGTCAGAGTGCCATCTCCTGAAGGAAGTGGACGCTGGAGTGGATGTGCTTGTACATGATCTCGTCAATGTCGACGAAGTTGACGCACTTGCGATAGTCGGCCACCATCTGCTCCACCTTGGGGCTAGATTTGAGCCCTTCCTGATGGCGGAAATCGAGGGCCTGGGCAGCGTTGAAGAGCTCGATGGCGAGCACGCGCTCGGTGTTCTCGCATACGCGGTAGCACTTGGTGGCAGCGTTGCCGCCCATGCTGACGAGGTCTTCCTGGTTCTGGCTGCTGGGGATGCTGTCGACACTGCAGGGGGTACAGAGCTGCTTGCTCTGGCTGACGATGGAGGCGGCAGCGTACTGCGGAATCATGAAGCCGCTGTTGAGGCCGGGTTTTGCCACGAGGAATGAGGGGAGGCC
>JAEEGL016732128.1_pt1 | contig 16685 bp, 8 predicted proteins | sample 9134231 | NCBI WGS metagenome assembly JAEEGL01 (sample SAMN16246548, study PRJNA631951) | gut metagenome | biome: gut microbiome; feature: rumen; material: fiber-attached | host: Bos | place: Iran: Karaj | collected 2018-10 | reverse complement strand
TTTTCGACCATTGTCAGCCTCATATATACCGAAGTCTCCCTTGAAAATCTCGGCTAATATTCCTCTATTTATTTCAGCATCGTCTACTATAAGTATATTCTTATCAGCCACGTCTTAACTCCTTGCAACCGGTCTTTCGCCGTCCAGCATGACCAAAGCACCTTCTTTATATCCGAAGGTAATTCCCTTTATCGTCTCACGATTCTCGTGAACACGTAAGTTCCTATTTCCTATCATAACCGAAGTACCGCTAAAAACAAGCCGCGAAACCATTACTTTTGCGTCCTTAACGGCTTCCATTTCTTTTTCGATCTCCGCTTTTCTCGCATTCAGTCTCTCGAGCTCTGCCTCTTTGATCGCTGATTCTGCGTTTATCTTGATCTTGACCTGAAGCGCCTGCTTATTGGTACTGTCATTAAAGTTGGCCATCTTGGCTCTCTGGCCTTCATATATCTTTATCTCCTGATAAGTACGGCTCAGATTCCTCATTACATCTTTGTATTCATAATCAAGTTCTTCCGTAATACCGGTCCTTATAACTGTTTCCTTGACGGTTTTACTTCCGAGTACTGCAGTCTCGATTCCCTTAAGAGAGGTTACAAGACCACCACTTATAAGCCCACGGTCGCCAAGCATGATCACCTTTCCGTCCGCAGACACGTTGCAGTTGACGCAGTCATTGGATATCAGGCTGTCCTTGCATTTGATGTCAGCGTTATCCACATGTCCGGCAGCAACTATTCCGCCTGCATTGATTATCGCCCTGTCATTAACATTTCCGACGATACTCTTTCTGACTATTACGCGTCCTCCTGCATATATATCGGCACAGGAAACACTGCCATCCACTATCACATCTCCCTTGGCTTCGATGTAGACATTATCCACATCACCCTTTACCCAGATAGTACCGTCATAGCGGATCTTCTCCCTAACATTCTCAAGGGATTCATAAGTCTTGACCTTATCAATCCTTATCTCGCCGTTCTGTATTCTGCCCACTCCTGCGAGTGATGCAACATAGGTCTGCTTATCCGCAAGCAGCATGAAGCCTTTTCCTTTGAGCAGAGATTTACCTCTACCTGCCTTAGCCTTCAGTACTCTTCCGGTCAGATCAAAGCCATCCTGTCCGGGAGTAGCGGGATGATATATGGCAAGCTTGTCGCCAAGCTTAACCTCATCAAAGATCTTTATATTGGTAAAATCTGCCCCGTCAGGTCCCGTCATATCAGGCATGATTTTATCACTGAACTCCAACAGAAAATCATAGTAACCATCAGTGCCGTTTACAGGTAACCTTCCCGAAGCCACCAGAGTCTTAACTCCGAATTTCTTATTTTCTATCATCTCCTCAATAGCTTTTCTGCTTATTCCGCGTTTTACTCTCGCCTTGAAGAGAATCTTAACTATATGTTCAAGCGTATAGTTAGCCGACTTTACTCCAACAGGAATTGTGAAATAGCATTTCATCTGATCATCGGAGATATCAACAAGTCTTCCCTCTTCTGTCTGAAGGAACTGCCATGCCTTTACTTCCTCATCAGCAGGTCTGGACATCTCCTCCTGGAGCTGTCCTGTAAAGAGCTTACTCAGATTACTGGGCAAAGTCTTACCCTCCGCGAGCCACTCTCTCATGATTCTCATTTCCTGCGCAGGATGAACCATACTACTGTACAGGCTCACATCGAGGTTATCCTCTATTCCCAGTCTGATCTCTCTCATCTGATCAGCGCGGTACAAGGGCTTGGCATACGGTGTCACATCTATCTGATGTTCCAGTCCCAGTCGTAGTTCACGCATCTGCTTCCAACCATAGCGCTCGGTCGCATATACGCTCACATCCAGGTTTTGCTCAAGTCCTTTCAGAACTTCATTCATGCACTGACCGCGCATACCGAAAAGAAAATACCTGTCAATATCCTCTATTCCTGCCAGCTTGGCTTTTCTAATCTGCTCAAGCTGTTCAGCATCAAAATCCTGTAATATGTACTTTTCTATATCTATCTTGTCTTTATATGCCAGATGTATCTGCTCAAGAGTCGCGGCATCTCTTTTCCGTACGAGCCTCTCATCCAGTTCGAGTCCATCCTCAAGACTCTCCCTGACAACTCTCATTTTCATATAGGGCATATCCACACTCGCGTAGCTTGAAATATCCGTACCATTCTCAAGTCCGGCACGTATCTCAGCCATCTGCAGCCAGTTGTAGTTGGGATTTTGATAGAAAATTACCGGCACTCCTGCAAGGAGTCCCAGTCTTATTTGTCTCATCTGATCGGCAAAGAATTCAGGGCGCGCGTATTCAGAAACATCCAGATCTTCCGCGAGCCCTTCTCTGATCTCAGCAAGCTGCATAATATCGAATCCGGCATCCCGATACATAGACATATCAATGCCCGACTGCAGCTCCAGTCTGATCTCTTCCATTTCGTTCCATGGCATTTCGGGATCAAGATATTTGGAAACATCCGCTCCAGTCTCGAGGCCTTTTCTGATCTCAGCAAGCTGATAAACATTAAACCTCTTGTTCTCCAGGAGGCTCATATCGAATCCATGCTTCCTTATGAGAAGTAGTTCATTGTTGATCAGATCCGGCGAATATAGATTTTTGTCTTCATCCTGAGCGATAACAGCCATAAAAACAATCCTCTATGTTTATGATATTCCCTCTAAATCACGCAAATTCGGATAAAAAATAATCCAGAGATACGCACAGTACCTCTAGATTATTTTATCATCTTTAATTTAGCGCCTCAACGAAATTACGGCAATTTATGAATATTTTATAATGAGTTCCCGCTTTTTTTCTGCTCAAAAAGCTGTTTTATACTAACCTCATACGGAGCCTGTAAAACACCATACTCAGTAACGATTCCGCTTATCAGTTCATTGTCTGTAACGTCAAAAGCCGGATTATAAACCTTGATTCCCTCAGGTGCCATGCGCTCGCTGTACCACATCTCGGTGACCTCTTCAGGTTTACGCTGCTCAATATTGATATCAGCTCCGGTCTTGGTATCTATATCAATAGTAGAGGTCGGTGCACACACGTAAAAAGGAATCTTATATCGTTTGGCAACCGTGGCCACCACACTGGTTCCTATCTTATTGGCAGCATCTCCATTAGCTGCCACTCTGTCACATCCGACAAAAATAGCATTTATAGCTCCGCTCTTCATCAAAGATGCCGACATATTATCGCAAAGAAGTGTGGTATCAATTCCCGCAGAATGAAGCTCGAAGGCAGTAAGTCTGGCTCCCTGTAAAAGAGGTCTCGTCTCATCACAGTAAACTCTGATGTTATATCCCTTTTTATGAGCCAGATACATAGGCGCTGTGGCCGTTCCATATTTACAGGTTGCAAGCTGACCGGCATTGCAATGTGTGAGGATACCGTCTCCGTCCTTTATAAGCGTAAGACCATTTTCTCCAATGCGTCTGCAGACGTCTATATCCTCCTCTTTTATCATCTGAGACTCCTGTCTCATAACCGATATAAGTTTATCCCTGTCATATACAAAATCTTTTTTTGATGCAGTCTTTTCTACCTTAGCCTGTATTCTCTTAAGAGCCCAGGACAGATTCACCGCTGTAGGTCTCGATGAATTTAAATAATCACTTTTCTCTTTGAGCTCCGTCATGAAAGCTTCATAACTGTCAGCCTTCGTATGTTTCATAAGGATATACAATCCGAATCCGGCTGCAACTCCAATAGCCGGAGCCCCGCGCACCTGCAGAAGATAGATCGCATTCCATATCTCCTCGCCTGTGTGTAATCTGATAATGTCTATGCTTCCCGGAAGCTTAGTCTGATCTATTATTTCAAGAGCATCATCCTCATCTATAAGGGATACTGTCTCGTAGTCCAATATGTTCTTCATATTAACCTCTGTTGTATTTATTTCCTTTCTGCAAAAAATTTATGAAGCTCTGTCATAAGCTCCCCGCGCTTGATGGATTTAAGAAGATACCCTTCAGGCTTAAGGCTCACCACATTCATTACACTCGCTTTATCGTTTTTACCGGTGAGGAAAATCACAGGAATGTGCCGCGTCGTAGGGTCACTTCTAAGCATCTCGAGCACCTGCGGCCCGCTGGTTATAGGCATCTCATAATCCAGCAGTATGAGATCGACATGGGTAGTCGCAAGGAGGCTTATAGCCTGTAGTCCCGATATCGCCATAGACACCTTGTACTTTTCTCTTAGCCAATCCCTGATAAGTCCTATATAGGTCGCATCATCATCAACTATAAGGATGCTCTTTTTAGGCGGATCAAAAATCTGCTCGAACTGCCTGTTAACCGTACTGATAAAATCTTCCACATTGAGCGGTCGTGAAAAGACCTCCAGAATCCTTCCAAAGGGAAGCTGATTCTTAGCCACATCCGTATCGCTCTTTTCACCGATCAGAATTATCTGCATTTCTCCCTCAGTGAGATGCTCATTCAGAAAATGTAGAAATGAGCTTTCAAGTCTCTCCGACTGATCGAGATAATATGTGATCACAGATGCCCTGTCCCACTCCTTGTTGACTATATCAATATCCGGTGGAACAAAGAAAAATGAAATCCCCGCCTCGGTAAGTTTTTTCTCAAGAGCCCTTATAACAAAGGTCTCTTTCGATCCTATCAGCATCAATTCCTGGTTAAAAATGTCCTTCATATCAGCCCCTCATTATACCTCTTCCAATGTTGCCCTAATGCCATCCCAATTGAGTTCCTTAAGAAGTCTGGATAGTTTCTCAAACCTCTCATTATGCTCAGCGCCGCAGTTAGTTGCGGTCATTTCTTCTATGACCATCTCAAAGGAATCATAATCCATAACTGATGCGAATTCCTTAAGTGCCTCATAGGCTTCGGCTATCGTAGCATCATCGCTGCTCTCCCTCTCATCCTCTGAAGGCTTTTCGGACAGCTTTTGCAGCTTATCCTGAAATGCTCTGTACATGGAGAGAAGTTTCGCCGTATTAGCCTTTATCTCTTCTATATTGCCGCTCTTACCTGCTTCTTCCATTTTAGCAGAAATATCGGATAATTTCGATGCTCCTATGATACGCGCAGAACTCTTTAAGGCATGTACTTTTATGGTATAGAATTCCCAGTTCTCCTCATTAAATGCATTCTCAATCTCCTCGGATTTCTGAGGTATGGTGAAGATAAACGTATTAAGTGCATCCATGAATTCCTTACCGCCGCCACAGTTTTTAAGTCCTATGGGCACATCCATATCCGGCACAGCAAACAGCCAGTCCATATCCTTCATGGCAGTTTCGTTTTCCTGTGCTTCAAATTCATCCTCAATATCTGCCGGCTGCGGTTCCTGCAAAAGTTCCTGAGGAATGTTATCTTTCAAAGTCTCCTCAAGCTTCTTTACATTGACAGGTTTCTCAAGATAACCATCAAAGCCTTTTCTCTTATAATAGTGCTCACCGCTGTTCGCTGCATTTGCAGTTAGTGCAAAAACAGGGAGTTCATATCCCTCTTCTCTGATCTTCTTAAGAGTCTCGATTCCGTCCATCTCCGGCATCATGTGATCCAAAAGCACCAGCTCATAGTGTCCGTCTGCCAGTTTCTTCAGACATTCCTTGCCGCTAAGAGCGGTGTCTATCTGAAGCCTTGTAGCTTTCAGCAGTCCCTTAAGCACCTGCAGGTTCATCTCATTGTCATCCACTACAAGGATTCTGGCATCGGGAGCTGTGAAGGTGGGAACATATTCATCGCTCTCATTCTCCTCGTCATTGTTCTCCGTGAAGACACCGATATTTTCATCCTTTTCAATCTTCTGTACCAGTGTGAAATAGAAGCACGATCCCTCACCATAGGTGCTCTCGCACTTAAGCTCATCGCCCATCAGTTCAACGAACTGTCTGGAAATATCAAGTCCCAGTCCTGTTCCCTGAATGCCACTGTTTTTCTTCTCATCCAGTCTTTCAAAGGCTGAGAAGAGCTTGTCCATATCCTCAGGGCGAATACCTATTCCGGTGTCGGATACGCTGTAGTGAATAGTACAGGTATCGCTGTCTTTTTGAACAAGTTCGAGCTTCAGCTTAAATGAACCCTCCTTAGTGTATTTGACTGCATTTGTCAGAAGGTTCATAAGTACCTGTTTGATCTTGCCATCATCTCCATAAAGGTATCGTGGTATCTCAGGATCAATCTCAGTTTCGAAAAGAAGATCCTTCTCATTACTTCTCACCCTTATCATGGTCGTTATAGTCTTCAATAGTTCAGACAGATCATAATCTTTCTCCACCAGATTCATCTTGCCTGATTCGATCTTGGACAGATCCAGAATATCATTCACAATAGTAAGAAGTGTCTCAGAAGCCCTCTTAATAGAAGCCGCATAACCGGTGATAGCACCGCTGTACTGCCTCATGGACAGGCTCTTGTCCTCGCGAAGGATCATCTCATCCATACCGATTATGGTGTTGATAGGTGTCCTGATCTCATGGGACATGTTTGCAAGGAAACGTGACTTCGCGCTGTTAGCACGGTCTGCTTCCTCTTTGGCGACACGTATCTCTTCGTACTGCCTGCGTATGATCGTAGAACGGAGGAACCACCACACGAACAGACCTACCACTGCTGCCCCAAGGAGCGACAGACCTATTCTAACTATGAGCAATTCGTAGAATAAGGGCTTCTTAAAGATAGGGAATTTCTCCTCTCTCAGAACATCATGGGTGTTCTTATCCAGAATCTGTATGTGAAGAGTATAGTATCCATACGGAAGATTCGTGTAAGCAAGGGGTGTCATCTCATCCTGATACACAGTCGTACCGTTATCTTTCGCTCCCTCCAGATAGAATCTGACAAGAGGATTAGACAACAGATAATTCAAAATAGATATCTGAATCTGAATACGCCTTGACCCCGCAGGTATCTCATAGACTCCGTTTTCATTCTGAAGAACCGGGTTATCATCGGCAGTGACGCTGTGCACGCCTATCAGATAATCATTGTCAAAAGAGTCGTAGTACTTGGTTGAAACCTGTCTTACACCATCGGTACAGCACAGAAGAAGGTCCCCCTCATCACCTATGAGGCAGTTCCAGGCGTTAGCTGTCAGCGTCGTATTAAATCCTCTGGAGTAGTCCAGAAGGTCAATTGCATATTCTTCGTTTTTGATGAGCTCATCAGCATTTACAATGAAAATACCAGCACTGGAACTTATCCATGCCATGCCCTCATCGGTAACATATATGTCATAGCAGTTGGAGTAGGGAAATTTATCCAGTTTCCTAATAGACTCTCTGTCGTCATAGTACATTGCATTACTGGTCACATAAATGAAGCCGCTCTTATATGGCACTATCCTGAGCACGACCAGTGTAAGAAGGCCTTCATCAGTCCCCTTATGCCCGACGATTTTTCCATCCTTTATGACATATATTCCATCACCGTCTGAACCTGCCAGAATACTGCCATCCGTATCCTCCACCATCGTAAGTATCTGAGGTGCTTTCATTCCCTCTTCTGTTCCGATGGTATGAGTCACCTTATCACCATCTATATAGCTAAGGCCCAGGTTACTGGCTGCAAGCATCTGACCGTCAGACAGTTCCATACAGTATCTGAATCTGCCCCCGAGTGTACCTGATGCCTCATTGAATGCGAAAGCACTTCCATCCGCACCCACTCTAAGGAGTCCGTCTTTACCATAGGTCGAAAGCCAGATATTCTTTTTACTGTCCATGGTCTGATGTCTGATCCTGACGCCATCAAAATAATGGACATAGTCATAGTCTTTACGTTCATAGGTCTTTTCATCCAGTATCTCGAGACCTGAATCCATACCCACATAAATCTCGCCATGATCGACCAATACACTGTTGACCACAGCACCATCAATCCCCGCCTTTACGAATACATTAAAGAATGGATTCGGTGAGAACTCCATTATTCCCTGTTTATTTGAAGCAAACCAAAGGTTCCCCTGATAGTCCCATAGGCAGTCAGTAACTGAACTCTCAAAGCCGTTTTTCATAAGCATGGTGATCTCACCATCCTCATCCACGAACCCGAGTCCGTTCTCAGCACAGAAAAAGCATCCTTCACCTGTTGATTCCTTCATCATTTTGTTGAAGTAGCTGACATTGTCTACCTTCACTAAACCGGTTCTTATCAGATCTCCGCCGTTATAGCTGCATCTCTCAAGGACCTGTCCCGATGTGCCAAGCATGATCGTATCGCTATCCGCACAGGTCACAGTAGTATAGGTGATGCCCTCCTCGTCATACATCCTCTCCTGTAAAAGCTCTCCATTTTTGACAAAAAACAAAGAACCACCGTTAGTGACTCCGGCAATGGTTTCACCATCAAGTGCAGACAGCGCTCTCACCGAAACAATACTCTCAAGATTATCTAACGTCTCGACGGTCATATCCTCATGGATAATGCTGAGGAACGATACTGTTCCGACATAAATATTCCCCTTGGCATCCTCACAGATCGATCTTATGGCATCAGCGCTAAGTCCCTCCTTAACTGTGAAGCAGGTGTTTGTCCCGATCGTAGGATCATAACAGAAAATTCCCATGTCATTGGTTCCGATCCAAAGTCTGTTCTTAGAATCTACAAACAATGCCATTACATTACATATCCTGTCATCCAGTTCAGCACTCTCAAATTTAATCCCGTTATATCTGTAAAGTCCGGAATATGTGCCTGCCCACAGGTAACCATCCGCTGTCTGGGCAATGGCATTGATCTCATTGGAGACCAGTCCCTTACTTGTGTCATAACTGATGGCCTCATACTCAGCAAGATAATCCGGATTAGAATTACTTCCACCATCAGCCGATCTAAATGATGCCCCGGCTGTAACCTTGGCAAGAAAATCCCCCGAAATTACCTCATTCGCCTGCGCACTGACAGGTACGCTTGAAACTGATAAAAGGACAAAAAATAACGCCGCAAATAAGGACATGACACGGCGTACACCACCAGCCTGTCGCCCTCTAAGCGGCGGAACTTTTCTTATTTTAGAAGCACTTACTATCACATGAGAATGCATATTCCCCCCTCAATCAACTGCATAAAACATGTAAATTCTGCTCAGCTATAATCCTGTTTTCCTCAGAGTCAGCCCCTGAACAAAAACCTTTCTCTTATTATATCGTTAAGCTATAAACTTCTTATAAAACATAAATAAAAATAGAATGATGATTTATAGAAAACAGAAAAAGTGCACAAATTATTTCACAAAAGCTTTAATACTGATAGCATAGAGCTGTCTTTTCATTAAAGATTTGCGGGGGGAGGTTAGCTCATTTCTCTTTGTATATAAACTTTGCCTTTTTCAGCCCTGCCTTCTTCAGCATTTTCACAGCTTTATTGTAAGTTTTCTTATCCTTGGCATAGACTGTTACTTTTGCATTCTTCTTAACTCCCTTGAATGCATTTTTACCAACCGACTTAAGGTTATTGGCATTGATAGAAATCTTGCCAAGCTTACTGCATCCATTGAAAGCATTTGCACCAATTTTTTCTATATTCCGTCCAAGTGTAGCCTTACTCAGCTTCTTGAAGTTTTTATATACACCGCTCTTAATCTCGGCAATCTCATAAACCACCCCATTAAGCGCGATATCATCTGCTACATTTATTGATTTTGCTTTTTTATTACTGTTTGAAACAATTGTCGCTTTACCGGATGCAAACGTCTTATACTCAATACTTCCGGATTTAGCCATTCCGTTTACAGGAGCAGTAGTTTCTTCACTAACCTGATCCTGAGTAGTATCCGTTTCACTCTTTACAGAGTAATCCTTTTTAGACCAGGTTAACTCCGCTGCAGAATACACTGCTTTTGTATTTGCATCGAAAGCATAATACACATATTCATTATTTGCTTCAAGCCAGGTGTCGCCGTTTGAATCCTCTCCACCCGTAAGAAATAGCTTGTCAGGATATCCTATTGTACCACTATCACAGTTTGTAGCGTCCACAAGATAGATTTTGCCATCGTCCATACGCATATGATTCCACATATGACCCCCGGCTCCCGTGCCACCAGACATCTGCCCTGTTATCAGATAACATTCTATTTGATTACTCTGAAAACTGCTTCCATCACAAAGGTATTTAAACGCCTTGGCATATCCTTCGCAGACAACATTTGTAGATGGATTCTTATCAAATACATACACAATCTGCCAGGGATTACCATAAGGCATATCGTTTTGCATCGCTGCACTATTATATGTATTCAACTCACAAATTATATCTTTATATGCCTTAAGCTTCTCATAATCGCTCTTTGCAGCGTTATCTTTGATGATCTGATTCGCGTAATCAGCCGCACTCTTAACAGCCTGACACTTTGCCGTACTTACATCTGTCGTTCCTTCATTTCCACTGGCACTATAATCTTTTGATACCACAAGATTAATAGTAATAGTATCTGTCTCCTGTAATGTTATATATCCTCCGCTAGGACTGTACATAAAAGTGTTTGCGGAGTGTTCGTACCTATTGCCAAACCAGTACATTTCATATGGGCAATCCATACAAATTGCATATAGAACAGTATCTACATTACATCCTTTTAGCTTTAATATCGCATCCGTTGCTTCACGGGTAGGAAGTCCATCAGCACCAATCACTGCAGTTACTCCCAGATCCGTTGCTGTATATTTATCCTTCCATGCAGTTCCCATAAGTGTCTTTATCGGAACCGTAACAGTAATACTTCCGCTTGCTTCCTGACCATTGGCTATACTAATAACCCTTGTTTTGATCTGGTCATAAATATATCCGTTTACAGAACTAAGCGAAGTTCTTCTATTACTGTTCTTGACATTAAATGTAAATCCCGAACCAGCCTGCTTGTGCATAAAGCCTTCAAGTAACTCTTTTGAGGAGATCGCACTCTCAGAAACAGTTGCTTCCCCGGACTCAACCTGATATGTTTTTAATGTTTCTGTTGCATGTACTTTCACACCGGAAATTGACAGAATAAAGCTACCAATAATAGAACAAGTCACTATAGCAATCAAACTCAGACATTTATTTTTCATCTATAGAGCCTCCAGAACGCGCAATCAAATAAATCATATATATCGTTGCATTTGCATTTTATATCTATTTTATGATTATTGTCAATCCAAATAAAACCGCCGGTACATACGTACCGACGGTCTGTTTCTAAATACTCTTTATTATACTCCTCTTTACTTTACCTTCACTTTCTTTACAGCGCTCCATTTGGATCGGACTGTCTTACCAAGCATATTTTTGTAAGTTCGTATTCTTACATAATATGTCTTTTTTGATTTCAGCTTCTTTATTGTGGCTTTCGTCTTATTCCAATCATAATATGTAACTGTCTTTCTATTCTTTTTAAATTTCTTATCAGTTGCATACTGAAGTTCGTATCCGGAGACATAAGGAGCTTTCTTCCAGGAGACTGTGAATTTCTTTTTACCCTTCTTCAGAGATGTGATCTTCGGTTTAGCCAAAGAAGAATTTGTTACCTGGTCGTTCTCGCTATCTTCATCGACAACGGTAATATCTATATAATCCGATACTCCACTGGCAGCCCTGACAGTTACTCTGGCTTTTCCAACCTTCTCTGCAGTAACTGTGACCGCATAGTTCTTTTCATTCTTAAGCGAAACAATTGATGTGTCAGAGCTTTTCCAAATTACTGACTTATTAGTTGCATTTGTCGGATAAAGCGACACCGCGTATGTACGCTGTTCACCAACCTTAAGTGTCCTATCTTTTGTATCTACTACGATCAAAGCTATTCTTACAGGTATAGAGTTATCAACATTGTTATCATTATTATTGTTACTACCACTATTATTCTCTGCTGAAGAATCGTTATTAGAAGGACGCTCTTTAACATAAATATACTTGCTGGCATAGTTTTCAAAATCCACATATTTGGAATTTTCAATACTACTAACTTTGGGATTAAATGATTCACAATATATACTAGCCGGCCCCGTTCCAACTGCAGTACAATTTCCTTCCTGATCCACTTTTATAATATTTTCGCTCGAACTTCTCCATTTTGTGTAAACTGCTGCTACATTGTTCGGAGTATAAATGGTCTTGAGTTTGAAAGTGTCACCCACATAAACATTTTCAATATTAGCTGATTCATAATCAATCTGGAAATCAGTGGCAACAGGCAGATTCCAAAATTCACATAATGCCTTGCTTTGACCACCTTGAGATGACCATACAAGCTGTCTTTGCTTATCAAGGACATATGCGCCAGGCAAAGTAGTTGTATTACCATCTTTCATATTCTCATCTTCCATTAGATACCACATCAAACTATTATTAAATGCTGCAGGCCTAGCTATAGTAATTTTCCCGGGATGAGATTGAGCATATGTAGATAACCCATCGTCCACATCATCAACTGGAATAAATATCTTATTAATTGAGTAGCCTTTTGCCTGAGCACAATCAAATGTTTTCATCATATTATTTGTTATGCCGCATCTGGTTCTTCCAAAAATAAATGCAATATAGTCTTCGTGAAGATCCGAAGCATGAAGTGTTGTTCCGTCCAATGTTGTAAATTCAAAGTTAAGAAGCCTATCCCGGGCAGTATCAGTATGCAAATTGGAAACAGCAGCATTTGCATTTATCGAATGTAAAGTCGTGAAGCATAGTGCTCCTATCAACAACAATACTCTTATTGCTAATCCTCTTACTTTTTGCATATACTTCACCCTCCATATTCAACATATTTTTAGCTGAATAGAATCACGTGCATTAACACGTGATTCTATTCATTGTATTCCTTATACCATTATCTCTACTCAAATTGAAGCCAAGTCAAAAATTAGTAAGAATAGATTTTTGAACCTGCATCTGTCATTTCAGCTTCGAATTTTACTGACTGTGCTCCACTGTTCTTAAGTAACTTTTTATATTTTTTAATTTGTTTTTTGGCTATTTTGTCAAATTGTTTTTTATTCTTATAGTTTTTGCCATATACAGCAAGTAAAACTGTCATGTTCTTCTTTGTACCCTTGAAAGCATTTTTTCCAATGGATTTAACATATGTGCTTGAAGTATAAATTTCTTCCAGCTTTTTACAACCGGAAAAGGCATTTTTTCCAACAGTCACTTTTGCCTGTGTTCCCGGAGTATCGTCAAATGTGCCATCATATCTATAGCCAAAGTAAGCTGACTTAAGTTTAGGCATATTACTGAAGGCACCGGCACCTATTGTTTTACATGTACCGTCTACATAAATCTGTTGACAATACTTATTACCCTTAAATGCATTTTTTGAAACGGATACAACGTGATACTCTTCTTCATCTTCTTCAACAGTTCCAAGCATAATACTCTTTTCTGTACAGTTTTTTCCATCAACTACTACAGCCGTGTGGTTTGAAGCATTCAGTCTATATTCAATTCCATCTTTATCTGTGAATGAACTTGTTCCATCCGCATAGACGTTAAACCGAACACTGGACAATAATAATGCCATCACCGCTACTAAAGCTAAACTTCTTCCCATAATTGTTTTTCTCATTTCTTCCCTCCTTAGTACAGTCATTTGCTGTAATTTAATAATTTTCAAACAATTACCCAACAAAACTAATAATATTCTAGCACTTCAATAACTGACAATAAAGCACGGTATTAGGAATTTTTAACACTCAGTTTGGAAACAACCTTTACCTCACTTTCACTTTCTTTACAGCGCTCCATTTAGAGTAGGTCTTCTTGCCTCCAACAGATTTATAACTTCTGACTCTCACATAATATGTTTTACCTGAGGCCAGCTTCTTTATTGTGACCTTTACTTTCTTGTTACCTTTAATATTCTTCGATGTACTCTTTTTAAATTTCTTGCTCGTTGAATACTGGAGCTGATAACCTGTTACACCTGATACTTTCTTCCAGGATGCCGTGAACTTTTTCTTCCCTTTCTTAGGTGTAGAGATTTTTGGTACAGTCAGCTTGGAACTAATGTTTTCCTGCGATCCGGATCCCGAATTATCTGATTGTGAATCTGCAGAGCTATCATCTTGATCTGAATCCTTGCCGTTATTTCCACTTTTACTGTCTCCGCCGTTTTTATCAGAGTCCGAAGAAGCTTTTTTAACTGTAACGATACATGATGCTTCATGTCCACCATCTTTGGTTTTCACTATTATTTTTGCTGAGCCCTCTGAAACGGCTGTGACCAAACCATTCTGATTTACAGTAGCAACCCCTTCATAGGTGGTTGACCATATTACTGTCTTATCACTGGCACCTGCCGGCAAAACAGATGCATTAAGCTGAAGCTGTTCACCAACAGTGATAGATGCACTGCTTTTATCAAGTGAAACCGATTCTACAGGTACCAATACTGTAACGTTGCAATTCGCAGACAATCCATTATCTGTCTTTGCCGTAATCACAGCACTACCCGCATTTACACCGATTACATAGCCAGATGCATCGACTACAGCCACAGATGTATCACTTGATGACCAGGTGACTTCGTCATTCATCGCATCATTCGGAACAACCACAGCATCCAGTCCTAATCCACTTTTAGTAGTAATGGTAATTGCTGTATCAGTAAGTTTAATTCCGGATGCTTTTATATAATCATTTGTCTGATTTTTCCATATGGTAAAAGTAGGAAATGCATTCGGTTCGTCTTCAAAGTCTTCTTCATAGCATTTGTAATCCTTTTCAGATTGACTCCCGGCTTTATGATAAACGACCATATTTCCGCATCCGTAAAAAGTTACACCATCCCATCCGGTATTCATACCGGTAATATACAGTTTCGTCAGCTTATTGGCAGAAGCACCGTTACCCACACTATGCGCAAATGCAGTACAGCAAATCTCTTTGACGGTTCTGGGTACTGAATAGGTTGTATCCGGTTTTGCGCACGGATAATTGTATAAAACACTCATATCCTTTGAAAACAGCACTCCATTTACAGAACACAGTTCGCTGTTTGAGGCGCTGACAGAAATACTCTTCAGTGATTCACAGTATGAGAATACATACGCCATGCGGCTGAATGCTCTAACTTTTGATGGAATACTAACGGATGTCACGTCATTTCTACCAAAAAAGAGCTCATTTTTCAGCTCTGTAACCACGTGTCCGTCAATCGTCTCTGGTATGACGATATCCCCCGTTAATGAACAGTCAGTGATTTTGGCAGTGCCATCCTGCAGCACCTCATAAGTAAATCCTCCGGATGTTGCTGCTTTGGCATCAGTACCTATTAATACCATTAACATAAGCGACAGAACTATCCCCATCAAAACCTCTGAGTAAAACTTTACTCTTTTCATACAACCCTCCATATTTTTCATACTATTATTCATTTATATTTTCCACTTTAGTCCATATTCACACCCGTCACGGTCCCATCTATAAGATGAACCTTGATTCTGCCTTCAACTACTGCATCCTGGTGTAACCCATTTTGAAGCATCTCCTCCAATACCTGGGTACATGATGAAGCTACAGCTCTGATTGAATGATTTTTCTTAAGATCCTCAGATGTCAGATCAAATGAATCCCCTAAATTCTTAAGGTGATACTCCTGCAAGCCCACAGAATAGACTCTTCCTTCATCAACCGGCTCTCCTTCAAAATTGAATTTTAGGAAGGAATGAGTCTTCTGATCATATTCAATTTCCAATCCCTTGGATACCTGATAGAACTCAGTGTGGTCTCCAACAAAAGCTTCGTCTCTTAACATTCTGAGCATTCCATGCTTTAGCTGAGCACCTGTCCAATAAGTCACAAATGCAGCATCATCAAAAGGGAAAGTTGCGTCAAAATCGCCCTTTGTCACAACCGGTCCTAACTCTTCACTTCTTATAGATCCCGATGCAAGGAAAAATATATCAACTCCCAAAGCATCCTTCATAAGATCTGCAAAGAGATTGCCCTGCTCCGTCTCCCCATGTCTTGAGGGATGAGTAAGCGTGCGAACAAACTTAGTGATAATCCTGCCATATTTCTCGTCTGTTGTATTTTTGTAATTTAGAATGATGTCCTCAATGGCATAATCTCTTGGACAGGTCTTATCGTTGATAGGCACGGGAGTCCACTTGTAACTGTCGATACTGTTGGTATCAGTATTAACTATCAGATCAAATCTTCCTATCTGATCTGTTCCCGTACCTGCCTGAACAATCGGTATCCCGTTTACTACACAGGGTTCTTCCAGGAACGTGTGTGAATGACCCCCTATGATGAGATCAACACCCCACTCCGGTTTCATCAGTTCAGCAAGCTTTTGGTCCTCTTCAAAACCAATATGGGTCAATAACACAGTGAGATCCACATCAATAGAATTATAGGTATTGCATATCCTTCCTATCTCATCTGCTGCGTCCTCAAGTGTAATAAATGTTCCTATCATCTTGTCCATCTTGCACTGATTCAGTGCAGCCTCCGTGAGGATTCCGATGAACAGAATTCTCATTTCATCTACTTCAAGAACCTTGCAAGGCGCAAACAGTCTGGTATGATTGGTCGTAATATACAGATTCGCATTTATTATCGGGAATTCAGCACACTTCTCCAGAAAAAGAAGATGTGCCACACCGTAATCGACTTCATGATTTCCCACGGTAACAATATCAGGTGCCAGCATGTTCATGATCTGAATTGTTGAGATGCCGTGAAACTCTGAATCTATGATTGATCCTCGGAACATATCTCCGGCTATGGCA
>JAEEGL017402928.1_pt1 | contig 16686 bp, 23 predicted proteins | sample 9134231 | NCBI WGS metagenome assembly JAEEGL01 (sample SAMN16246548, study PRJNA631951) | gut metagenome | biome: gut microbiome; feature: rumen; material: fiber-attached | host: Bos | place: Iran: Karaj | collected 2018-10 | reverse complement strand
CATAATCTCCTACTTTCATTCTTTTCTCCTACTTTTTACTATCTAAAAATTGTATCTTTTCTACAACAATATCTGTTGTATATATCTTCTTGCCATCTTTTTCGTATGATCCTGTTTGTATATGTCCTTCAACTGATATTTTGCTGCCTTTGTCTAAATACTTGCTTATTAAATCTGCTTGATTTCCATATGCTACACAATTAATGTAATCTGTATCATACGTACCATCTTGCTTTTTAATTTCTCTATTTATTGCTAATGTAAATCTTGCTATTCCTAATCCACTTTGTGTATATCTTATCTCCACTGCCTTTGTTAACCCACCAATTAAGCATACTTTATTCATACTTTTTTTTCCTCATTTCTACTTCAATTTTTTTCATAAATTCAAATTTTTCTGTTGGATATACCAACCTTCCACAATATCTGCATTCTGTTGGATGTTGTGTTAAGAATTGTATTATGTGTCCACATTTACATTTTCTTTTAACAAATTGTGTATCTATCTCTATTTTCCTCATATTCCTAACACTTCTTTTTCTCTATCAATTTCTTCGTTAGGATAATCATTTTCGTGGCTTTCTTTTATTTCTTCTAATTCGGCATCTAAATCTTCAATACACTCTATCAAATCATCAATTGATATCAAATCTTTTGTTGGAAAGTATTTAGCAACCCATGAATTTAACTCGCCTTTGTCTATATAAACTCTATTCATAATTTTGCCTCTAGTATTTTTATTGCATCTTCTAATTGTTCTTGTGTCATATCAACATCACTTTCAACACCATAATGTTTTTTTAATGATTCATAATCCGTATTTGTTACATTTACAAGTTCTTGTAATTTGGCAATTAACTTAAATTGATCTTCTGTTAATGCTTCTGTTGGTTTTAAATCTGTTACTAGCATAATCATTTGCTTTATTCTTTCATTTTGTCCATTATCTAACCACCATTGTAAATATTGCTTATTTGTTTCATATAATTCTTTAATTGACTTTCCTTTATTTTTTCCTGATTCAAAGATAAATGCCTTTGCTTCTTCTTCTGTTGGTTCTTGATTATTTACTGCATTAATTACTTCTTCTGCACTTGCTATTGATTTATCAATTCCAATACCACACATAGCTAATGCTCTACCTACTGCACTTGTTTCACAATTTTCTATGTAACTTGTTTTATTTATAAATGTGCTATTTTCTTTTTCATATGCATAACCTGTTGCTAATATTCTTCTTTCATAGCTTATTCTATCTTGATAATCTTGCATTCCATATGAAGTATATATTGTTGCTTTAAATACACACACACCATTTTCATTTGATACCATTTCAGTTAATATGCATCCTTCAGGATATAACATACGAAAAACTTTTATTCTTTCACATACTTCACTATATTCTTTACCTTTAATATCAATCGGTTTTATTGATTGATTTGCTTTTTGTAAATCTTCAAATGTCATTACTTATCCTCCTTAATTGTTACTAGGTGATTTTTAATAAATACTTTTTCGTTTATAATTTCTTGTATTAAATGCATTGATGTCATTCCCATTTCATCTACATAACACCCTTTTACTCCATCTGGTGTAACTGTATCTTTTTCCCATTTCATATGTAAAAATACATTATCACCTAAATCCATAATTAATGGTTTTCTATCTTTTATTGCCTCTAATAAGTTCTTGTAATTCTCGTTCTTCATCTTCAGTTCTTTTCCTTTCTTTAGGTTCATTATCAAACCAATCTGGTAATTGTTCTTTTTCTTTTTTTCTACCTTCCCATGTTATTATCTTTTGCTTCCAATTTTTTACTTTTTTTCCATTATTATCTATCCAATCATTTGCTTCATAGTAATCATAAAATTTTTCAGCATCAACCTCATTATTTCTACTTTGACAATATTCTTGTATTTCTTCTAATAATGGTTTTTTAAAAACTTTCTTTAGTATATCTTTAGATATACTTTCTTTATATTCTTTATTTTCTTTATTTTCTTTTATGTTGTTACTTGTTTGTTGATTGTTTGTTACTTGTTTGTTAAGTTTTTGATAGTCATCATAGTTTTTTATTGTTATTATTGTGTATCTGTTTGTTACTTGTTTGTTGATTTCTTGGCTTTTTTTTAATTTATCTAAAGATGTCCTTATTTGCTGATATGTTAAACCTGTTCTTTCATGCATTCGTTTTAAACTTGTTAAACATTGCCCTCTTTTTATTGTTTCAAACCCTGCTTTACTATCTTCGTAATTTGCATCTAATAATAAATCAATAAATAATCGCATTGTATTTTCATCTTTGTACCATTGCCAATTAATTATTTTTCTATGTATTAAAATATACCCATCATCCATATTTCTCCTTTGTTGCCAAAACCCCTATTGCTTTTTTTCTGCTTATTTGTTATAATAATTTTTGTAAATAAATTTGTGCGTATTATTTACAAGCCTAGAGTTTTTTTATAACTATCCTCTTGGCTTTTTTTGTTGCCATATTTTTTCATAAATAAATACTTGCCCAATTACTAAATATAACCAACTTAATACGCATAAAATTAAGTAAAAATTATCTTGTTGTGCTAGTTTTCCTAATATTCCAGTTTGTCGCCATATAAAGAAACTTAAATGAACAACTATCAATGTTAAAACTACCCTCACCCATCTTTTTACTCTCATGTTATCTCCTTTCTGCAAGGTATAAAAAAACCAAAAATCATTTTACTGACTTTTGGTTAAATGCCCTAATATATATTATGTTAAGTTCATAACTAACCAAACTATCAGTATTTTTTCCTCAACCTTACAAGTTAATTCTATAATACTTTTGCTTGATTAGTCAACATAATTTTTTTAAATTTTACAAAATAATTCTGTCATTTACATTTTTATGTCAATTAGTTTTTTGTATTCATATCAATTTCTTTTAATGCTTTTATTAAATATGTTAATAATTTTTTCTTTTTAGTTTTTTTAGGCATTTTTAGTTCACTTTCAAATCCTTTTCTAAAGATTCTCATAAAGTCTTGATAACAATAGAAATTATTTCCATGCCTATAATGAATATCCAATATTTTCCATCCCATTGATGTTTCATCCCCTACTTTCTTTGTTATTGTGAAGCATGAATAATCATATGGTCTAATAAATATTTCTCCATTAGATTTTTGATATGTAATAATACATTCCATTTATTTCACCCCCTTTTCAAGAGTGAATATTATACTTAATTTTTTTATTTTGTCAATTTACTAACCAAACATATTCTACTTTTAAATTTCTAGGATCAAAGGTATCATACAAAATTTTCTGTTTAGAACACGTCAGATGTCCTGGTGTACTTATAATTAAAGTAGAATCAGGAAACATTGCTGACACCTCGCCTATCGTACCATAAATGCCATTTAAACGATGAAATGTTTTATCTAGGTAATTTATCACAAACTCTCTTTTATCAAGCAATGTGCCTTCGTATTGTGCCAAATCGCTTAAATAATCATAAACATAATCCCATGACTTTCCTGTAGCACAAGACAAAGCCCTGATAACACAATCGTCCTCATACCTATTTAATGGATTAGCATTTGTGTATTTATACATGCTACATCATGCTTCTTTGTAATGTTTCACGTAATTGTTGTTTTTGTTGTTCATTATCAGCTTCTTCATATAAAACACGTATGAAATCCTCTAATGATTTTATCATGTAATGATATGATCTATCAGTTTCTTGACTTGCACCATATCTATTACGGTTTTCCATATAACGTCCGTATTCTCCTGACATTCTATCTAAATATTCATCTCCACGATATCTTGAATCACGTCCTCTAGCACCATAATTACCATTGTAATTACCGTATTCCATATTTCTTCCATATGTATCATATCCTGGATTTCTTCCCATATAATTTCCGTACATATTCTTATCCTCCTTTGCCATATGATTAATCTTACTTAGTTTATATAAGTATTCTATGTTATTAGGGCTTATATCTCCTTCTAATATTTGATTTATTGATCCTTTTGTTTTTTCAATTAGTTTTTCTTCCATAATTACCTCCTTCCTTTAAAAGATTAATTATTTCTTCATTTTGTTTTATTATTTTTTTTAAATAATGTTCATCTTGGTTGCACAATTCTTGCATTAAATCTGCATTATTAAAGTCTTTTATTAGCAATATAGCACTATATAATTGTAAGATTAATGACTTAATATCTAAATTATTATTCATTATGCTATTTTTTCTATACTTAAAGTAGCATTAGCAACAATAGGTGGTTGCGTATCTATACCAACTGCGGTTAAATCAGCAAAGTTTGGTACACTTGGTACACTTCCAATACTTAATGTTGCATTAGATCTACCACATACTTCAATAGTATTTTCAAAAGATATATTAAATACATCTCCTGCTGCAGTTATTGTTGCTATCATTGTTGTTCCTGGTACGATTATTCCATCTTCAAATAATGCAAGTGCAACTGGTGTTCCTGCTGTAGCACCACTAACATTAGCATTAAAACTTACCTCATACTTGGCTGTTCCATTACAATTACAATTTCCATTTCCTAAAACTTGATATAATGGATTCCCTACTTGATGACATAACCAACTTCTTGGATTATTTTGGCAAGCACTTCTTGTTCTTATAGTGTCGCTACTAAATGTTAATTTTGCAGTATTATTTGTTAATGTTATTGGTAATTCTTGTATACTTTCTATCATATTGTTTCTCCTTTCATTAAAAAAATAAGGATAGAACTTGTCTATCCTTTTTGTGTTGCATTTGTGTTGTCGCAACACATTTTAGCAAGTTCTCGTAATCGAGTTAGCAGTAATCTACTCTATGCTATTAAATAAATTGGCTTGTTCCGTTGCAACCACAACCATAGCTGTTTGGACATGTAAATACGGGTTGATTTCCGTACACTGCAACAGACGGAATAGGGCAACTGCGAAGTTCAGAAACGAGCTGATTTGCTACTGTTGCATTATTTGCTCTCAATTCTGCAGTTTGTGCAACTTGGCTAGCTTGACCTCTAGCATATAGATTTTCTTGGCGTAGTTGGTCTATTAAATCATTCTTAGCCTCTAATTGAGCCTTAACATTGTCTAATTCTAATTGACATAACTTATCCAATATTGCTTGTGTTCCTTGTGTTTGGCTAGTTATAATATCTCTTGTATTATTAGCATCTGCGAATCTTGTAGCTGCTGCTTCACTAATTATTGCATTTTGTGTTTGACATGATGCTAATCTATTTTCACAGCAACAATTTAATAGGCTTGTGTTAATTCCATTTAAGGCTTGTAACATATTTGTATTTCTATTTCCTGCTGCTATTTCTGCATTAAAGAAACCGTTTGATAAATTACTATTTACACTTGCTGTTGATGAACAAATTGCATTAGTAATATCATGTATTCCATTGTTTACTGAATCTAGTTGATTGCTTAAATGCAATGTATCAAATCCATTGTTAGTGTTTTGCATGATTTCTTTTTGTCCATTAGACAACCATGCATAGCCATTGTCAAAGCTATTACCACCAAAGAATCCATTTCCGTTTCCATTATTACCCCAACCACCAAAGGCTAGTAATAATAATAGAATTATCCATCCATCACCACCTAAAAAACCACTATTGCCAAATCCACCATTATTGCCATACATTACTGGATATGGATAAGCAAATCCGTTTGTTCCATTAGTAGTTGCTAATTCTACAGTTGGTTGAATACCATTGTTCATATTATCCTCCTTTCTATAATTTTTATATCAAGACTATTTTGTCTTAATACCAAATTTTTCTAATTGCTCATTAGATATTCCGTAACCATTTGCAAATTTCATAAAATTTGTAATTTGCTCTGGTGTATATTTGCTTGTCATTTCACTAATTAATTTTTGAGGATCATTTTGATTTTTTTGTAGATTTTGAAATTGTTGAAATATTTGAGGATTCTTCGCTTTTAACTGGTTCTGTAACATATTCATTAACATCATACTTGGATTCATTTTTATTCATTCCTTTCTTTAATTCTTCTATTTGAGCCTGTAAATATTCTATTTTTATGTCTTTATCATCTTTAGGTACTATTTCTGTTAATTCGTATGTTTTAATTTCTCCCTTTATGTTTTTGATCCATACAACTGACATATCTTTACTAAAATATGGTGTATCTCCAATTACCATATCTCTTTGTACTTCTTCCATAGAACCTGCATATCTAATAACATCTCTTGTAGTTGGTGCTAATTGAAAATTTTGTGTTAAGGATGTTGGTTGTTGAGGTTGCTGAGGTTGTTGCATTTGTTTCTTTAAATTTTCAAGTTGATTTATCTGGTCGTTTATTCTGTCTAAATTTGCTTGCTGACTGTATATATTTGATAAATAGGGATTGTTATACATATTTCCTCCTAATAAAAAAAGAGAGAATGGAATTGGTGTTTTAAACTCAATTTTTCTCTCCTTTCAATATAAGAATAAAATAAAAAAAGAGAGATAAACTTTTACATTTATCTCTCTATTTCTCTTTAAATAATATTAATTTAGTTAATTCTAATTTTTTATATGTTTCATACTTTGTTTTCAAATCCATAATGGTTCTTGAAACAGTACTATAACTTTGGGAAGTATCTAATGAAATTTTGACGTATGTATCTCCTTGTATATATCTGTCTAATATATCTTTCTCATTATCCGTTAATACAACTTTAATTATAAAATCATCATATATTTGTTTTATAGCTAGTTCTTTTTTCATAAATTCACCAACATAATCATATCAATATTAGTTCACTAATTAAATTCATAATTAGTTCATAATTTCGCTTTCGTGGTGTTATAATACATAATTCTTTTAATTAGTCAATATGCAGTATTTTTAAATTGTCAGTATATTGTCATGTTTTTGTCAGTGATTAGTCAAAAAATTAAAAAAGACTAGCAATTTTCTTTTTTAATTCTTTTTTTCTGCGATAAACTGTTCTTTCGTGCATTCCTAATGTATTCCCTATTTCGTTTATTGTATAACCCTTAACTAGCATATCAAACACTTCTTTTTCTTGTTTTGGCTCATTAAATATAATACTATTTATTATTAGATTATATTTATATTGATTCATTTTAAAATCCATGCTAACCCCCAACAAATTGTTTATTATACAATATTAAATAAATTATTGCAATAAAAAAAAGAGTGCCTTATTTAGCACTCTTTAAATCATTAAATTCATCTTCTAATAATTTTTCACAATATTTTTTTGTTTCACTATTATAGCCTTTTGTTATATATTCATCGCATGAATCTATTTTGTCTTTTCTTGGCATTCCTTCTGACCATATTGTTGTTCTAAGTGTTGTTTTTTCTATTGCTGATAATCTTGTATTTATAGAATTTAAAAATGTATATCCTGCTATTATAATGCCAATAAATCCAACAATAATTGTAAATAATTCTTTTGTCATTTTTAATTTTTCTAATATTTCTTTCATTTTACCCTATTCATTTCCTTTTCATGTTTATTGACAATCTCTATTAATATTGGTTGCCATTTTCTTTTATTTGAATGTACCAATTGATGACAATTAATGCATAGCCTTATTATGTTTCCAAAATAAGTATGCCTTCCACAACTGCCGTATCTCACATGATGAATATGTAAATTGTAAGGTTTACCACATAGCATACAATATGGTTCTTCATTGGCAATTGTTTCATATATTCTTTTTTCTTCAGTTTTACTTGATTTGTATTGCATCTATTACCTTGCCATAAATACCTGCATAACCATTATACGTATTATCTACTTTATTAACCCAAGAAAGCCAACCCTCGCCTTTTATATGTACTCTGTATGTTACGTTATATATTTGAACACCGTCTATATCTTTTCCATATATTCCTGCATAGCCATTATATGTACTATCTGCTTTAGTTACCCAGTCAAGCCATGATCCACCTTTTAAGTGAACTCTATACTTATATCCACCGTATATTCTTATTCCACCCATAGAATTGCCAAGATCGCCAGCAAATTCATTTGTTTGTGATTTTACTTTTGGAAGCCACATTTTTAGCTTATTATCATAAGATTGGTATTGTATTGTTGTATCTTTAACAGCAGGATTTATTAAACATCCAAGATATTTATACGATGATCCTAAACCCCAATTCCCATTACCTTTATTTCTTGTATAATTAGCAAATGCAAAATTTCCATACCCACTTTCTGATGTATAAACTTGATTATTATTATTTTTCATTTCTACAAATGCAACGTGTCCTGCTGCTGAACCTTTGCTTTGCCATACCATAATGCCACCCGCTACAGGCTCAGAAACAGCCTTTAAATCGATGTTTTTACCTCGAGTAATAAAATCCTCAGCATTGCAATTAAGTTGCCAGTATTTCATGCCTTGATAGCCTGTAAGTTCAGAATAAACTTCATTAAAACGTCCACAAGCCCATCCAACACAATTACAAAGAACGTTTAGTCCAGATACAGTAGGTTTTCCTACTATACAATGACTATAACCTCCTGCACTTGTAGTATTATAAAATTTATTCCCCTTGTTCGGTAACTTCGTTCTTATTGTAAACATTTTCAACACCCCCTTCTATATTTAATTCTTCTAATGATGATTCATTAAAAGTTGTTTGTATTTCGTCCATTTTCCCTCCTTTCTTAATTTTTTGTTAATATTAATTCTATTTTTTCTGTACCATCTACTATTGCTTTATATGTTATTTCATTTATACAATTATAATTATCATTTTTTAATATTCTTGCATTTACTAAACCATCAAGAATATTTTTTAATATCTTGTTGTCAAGATCAAAGTTTGTTGTTTTTACGTGCCATATAACGTCTATTTTTATTGGATATTCAGTTATTTTTGGTGTTTTCATTGTTGCTAATTTTACGTATTGCATTTCATTTTTTTTTTGGTTATTTGCACCGAATTTGCTACCTCTTGAAAGTCTTATCATTTCATTTAGATTCTCAAATTTATAATCTAATTCAATTCTTACTTCCATTATGTTTGCCTTTTATTAACTTTTTATAATTACATTATCTGTTGTCCATTCTAATGGCCTGTCTTCTTCACCTAAACCTAAAATAAATTGTTGTGCTGCTGCATCTTTAACATATATTGTTGTATCTTCTGGCATATCCATAAATATTTCACTATAATTTTGTACATTATCAAAATCAAACGAACTTAAATCTAATGTTTGTAAACTTTGACAACTTTGAAACATACCATTCATATTTGTTACATTGCTTACATCAAAATTGCTTAAATCTAATTCTGCTAAAGATACACAGCCTGCAAACATATAACCCATATTTGTAACACTTGATGTATTAAAGTTGCTTACATCTAATTCTGTTAAACTTTCACAATTCATAAACATACCATTCATATCTGTTACGTTTGATGTATTAAAATTACTAACATCTAATTCTGCAAGTCTTTCACAACTCATAAACATATTACTCATGCTTGTAATATTTGACGTATTAAAATTACTTAAATTTATGCTTTCCAAATAAAAGCAATTTGTAAATAGTGCATTTAAACTTGTTACATTTGAAGATAAAGTTAATGGTGGGAGTTTTTTTATTAAATAAAATAAACTTTCATCGTCTTCTTCAATAGTAGTTATAAAATAATCACTTAAATCTGCACCACCACCACCTGATAATGCTTCGATTCTTGTATCAAAATCGCTTGCTAATATTTGTCCACTACTTCCTTCTGCTGTTCTTATTGCATCTGCTACATCGGTTAAAAAGTTACCTAGTGTATTTGTCCTTGCCATTAGTAACTACCTCCTAGTGTTGTTGTTATTGCTGCTGCTATGCTATCATCTACGTATTTCTTGGTTGTAGCATGGTTGTTAGCTGTTGGCTCAGTTAATAAAATTAATGGTCTATAAATTGATAATCTTGTTTTTATATATTGTTCCATGTCATCATCTAATATTCTTAAAGTATACCTTTTCTCCACTGCGTACGTTAAATCGCTAGAGTTTGCTGCAAACCTTATTTTATATAACATTATATTACCTGTGCCATCGTTTAGTGAAGTTTGTCTAATGTATCCCCATACATAAGCCACTACTGTTTCTGTTGTTGCTGGTTTTTCTACACTATTAACATTTTTAAAATAATTTATACATATTGGACAAAAATTACTAATAAATTTACTTCCTGAACCATAAGTAATTTGGAACGAATAGCCTTGTACATTAAAGTAGTATGTACCTGTTTCAAAGTTATTAAAATTAAAATTTGTAGGTGAAATTTTATAGTCAACTCCTCCTCCAATACCTAAATCACTTGCTGTCTTGTTCCCACTTAACGTAACACCATTAATTTGTGGTTTATTACTTAAATCATCATAATCGCTTGTTCCTCCACCTGATGCACTTATCACATTATTTTCTATTGTTATATTATCTCCTGCTGTGTATTGTATGTAGCCATCTCTACCATTCGTTCCTGGTATTCCTTGTTCCCCTTGTAAACCTCTTTCTCCTTGAATACCTTGTTCGCCTGTATCACCTTTATCACCCTTGTCGCCTTTTTGACCTTGAATACCTTGTATGCCTTGTTCTCCTTTATCACCCTTGTCGCCTTTATCTCCTTTAGCACCATCTAAAATTGATACTGATGATGTTTCTCCGTCTTTATCAGTTAAAGTTACTGTTGTTGTTGTTCCTGATTTACTTACTTCAATATTTAAGTTACTTGCTTCTTCTATTGCACCATCTAATTCATTTAATTTTTCACTAGCTACATCAATCCATTGACTATAACTTTCGTCTTGTTCAATTTCTGCATTAATACTAGGATTAACTATTACAAAAAATACATTACTTTTAAATACTGGTATTTCATTTTCATTTGTTCCTTCTGTTATTACTAATTGCAAATCTAATTTACCTACTTTGGTTATAAGTGATCTTATAGGTAATTCATATGTATTATCTACTTTTGTTAGCATTATATATGATTGTGTATTATTTCTATTTAATTCAAGCCTTGCTGTTCCATTTACAAATTCATCAATAAAAGAAAAAACCAACTTTTCTTGTAGGTTTTCTCCGTCATTTCCTATTACACTTTTTGATAAAAATACTTTTCTTGTATTTTTTTCTATTTTTGCAATTATATTTTCCATATCATATCACATCCTTTTCCTTTACTCACATCTATCATTATCTATTATAATATCAGTAGCAAATAATTTACCACTAACTAAATATGTACTGATTATTCCTGCTATTCCTATAATTGTTTTTGATACTGAATCTAGTTGCCAATTCCATATTGGACTTAATACCATAATTAATGCATTTATCATATTTAATGCATTTACTGTATATTTTGCTATTTTTTTTACTTTTTCCATATTATCCTCCTATTTACATTAACAACATTGTTCCTGATACATATATATAATTTGTGTTAGACCAGTTCAAATTTTGAACATTACCTATTTCATAAGTTCCTAACAATAAATTATTACCATATATTCTTGTACATAATGGTTGTCCTACTGTAGCAGCCAATGTTGATACAACATTCATAACAGAAGGCTCGTAATATCCACCTAAATTTGGTAATCCACCAATAAAAATTAAACCGTCTGAACCAGTTAATGTACAACCAATTCTTATTTCAAAATGTACTATTTTTCCTACTCTTTGATAATGTCCTTCTTGTAAAATATATGATGCAGTTCCTGCTGTAGTATCACCATATATTATTGGTGTAAAACTTCCTGAATCAAAATTGCCATCAATTGCATTTTCCACATTAGTTTGCAATTGATTTAAGTTACTTGCATTTACTGGTGTAGCTGTGTTTGGTAAATTTTGAAAATTAATTTTTTGCATTTCTCAATTCCTCCATTTCTTTTTTTAAAGTTTCTATTTCTTGCTGTTGATATTTTATACAATTTATTAAATCAGGTATTAATTCAACATAATTTAGTAAATACCTTCCTTCTTTATTTATTTCGTATATTTGATTTTCTATTCCAATATCTTTTAAACTTTTTTCAACATCTTGTGCAATTAACCCTCTGTGTATTTTATTTTCTTTTTCTATTTTATTTTTATATTCATATTCAACTGGATTCAAACTTTTAATTAATTTAATAGAATTGTTTTCATTAATTTTTTTTATATTTTTTTTATCATTTTTATCGGATATTACAGCACTTGCACCAAGATGGCTAAAATAAGCTGCACTATTTCCACTTGAATCAAATGTTTGAAATCTACCACCATTTGAAAATGCAAAGAAAGTATATCTTCTACTTGAATTATAATAACCTGTTACAATGCCATCATAAGATGATGATGATATAACAACTTTTTCATGACTACCTGAACCTGCAAATGTATAAGTACAATTAGATAATGGTATTCCATTCAAAGTTCCAGTTGTTATATTTCCTGCTTTTAAATTTGTAATTGTTACATTGTTACCATTTAATGTTCCACCACTTATTCTATTTGCACTTAATGTTCCAGATGTAATTTTACTTGCATTAATATTTTGTGCCGAAAAATTAGATGTAGTTATTATTGAACTATTTACTTGATTAGACGTTATTGTTCCTGTAGTTATTTTACTTCCATTAATTGTTGTTGTTCCGTTATTAATTGCTGTTACAACACCACTTATATTTACTTTACTTGCATCAATTGATATACTTTCGGCTGATTGATTTATTTTAGATATTACTTCTGTTTCTCCAACTTTTTTTGCAACTTCAGTATTAATGCTATCAGCAGTTTGATTTATTGTTGAGTAAATTGTATTGTAAGAAGAATTTGCATTTGATTTCGTTTCGTATGTTTCTGCTACAGTTGATGTTATACTTGTTGCTGTCTGATCTATTTTACTATCTAAAGTTGTATAATTTGTACTTGCATTTGCCTTTGTTTCATATGTTTGTGAAACTGTACTTGTAATATTTGTTGCTGTTTGATCTATCTTAGAATCAAGTCTTTGTGTTTCATTTATAGTTGCATATGTTGCTTCTACTTCTGTTCTTATATTACTTGCTGTTTGACTTAATTCACTATGTGTAGCAAATTGACTTGTATATATATTACTTGCCATACATCTAACCATTAAATAAGCATTTGAATAAGTTAATAATGAAACCGTATAATCTCCATTTGTAAGATAAAAATCTTCAGGTGATGGAAATGTTTGTGTTTCTATTACTTCACTTGATTTTAATACAACTGAACCATCTGCAGCATATTCGCATCTTTTTGTAATTTGTATTGTTTGACTATCATAATCCCAATAAAATTCATCATAGTGTTCACTATCATAATAAAGTAAATCATCAAATAATTCATAATCAAATATTTCGCTTGTTGTTGTATTTGTAAATCGTAATGTTCTTATTGGCATGAATAATGTATCACTAGGATATAAATTATTTCTTGGATATAAATAACTTATATTTATATTATTCATTGGATGAATTTTAATCATTATTGGTTGTGATTCATTAACATTTAATAAATTGACAGTTGCATATTCCGATTCTGCTGCTGTTGTTATATCAGCAATATCTTGAATTTTTGAATTTAATTCACCAACATTTTGTGTTAATACTGATATTTGACCTGTATTATTTGATACTTGTGTTGTTAAACTATCATATCCTTGTATTACTGATGTTCTTAATGTTCCTGTAGTTATAAAATCAGCAACTATTTGACCGTCCATTGTCATGGCAAGCCCATATGTTCCATTTATTCCTGTACTTGAATAGCCTAGTCCATTTATATTCCATCTCCACACATGAACTGCTTGATTAGGATCTTCATTGTCCATTATGTATAATTCATTATTTGTTTTGTAAACATATCCACCCATTGCTTGAGTTATTAAACTTGTTGCATTACTTTGTGCTTGTTCTAATATTGATGTTGGATTTAATGTCTGTAAATCAAATTCGTATTTATTCATTTGTGTTGCATATGATGGTTGAAAAGAACCTATTTCAAATTTTTCTATTTTATCAGTAAGTGGATTATATACTGTTTTAATAACTCTTGTTACGTAATTTAAACCAAATATTTCAGCATAAATTGTATCGCCTAATTCCACTCTTTCTAATGTCGAATATTGTTTATATTCTTCGGTTTTACTTAATTCTAACCAGTCTACTTTTATATTTATTTTTGGTTCATTTACACCATTTTCATATAATTTATCAACTGCTTCTCTTAATGCATCATAAGCATCTTCTATATCATGATAAGCATCTGGATCTTCAGGATCGTACTTTATATCACCAAATTCAAATATTCCAATTTTAGGATATGGATAATCATTAATGTTATCAGCATCTACATATTTTTCAGGTAATAACAAGCCATCAAAACCTATTGGCATTATCCTTGTATACATTTCATTTGTATCAATTGTTAAATTTATACCTGTTATATTCTTACCATAAATTAGTTCTTCTCCCCTATCAGCCCCAACTCTTGCTTTTAAACCTATATTCCAATTGTTTCTTTCTATTTCTATGCCAAATAAATTAACCATTGAATTTTTTTGTTCGCCTAAAATTACATCAACTAAATTTCTTCTTACATATCGTCCTGTTCTTTGAATTGATACATCAGATGTAGTTGTAAATGGCAACTGATAATTAGCTCTTGCTAAGATCCAATCTAAAAAAGGTTTTGGACTTAAATTTTGAGGATATATATCTTCTGCTAAATCAGTAAGTAATAAATAAAAAAGATGACTGCAAGTTATTGTCATCTTTTCATATGTTTTTACTACTTTTTTTATTATAAAACATTGTTGTGTTCCATTTGATACTTTGCATTTTATTATTCGTTCTTCTATTAATTCATTACTTAAATTTTCATTTAAAGGATAATCAAATACTAAAGAATATTCACCATTTAGTTCTTCAGTTACTGATGCATTTAAAATATTATTAAGATATCCTAATCCGTTTTTTGTAAAATCAGTTGTTCCTTTTTCATATAATATCATTTAGCACCTCCTATAAGAAAGTTTTATAATAGCTTAACGAAAGATCTGTTACTGTTCCTGTTACGGTTAATGAGTTTGTTCCTGATACAACATAAGGGAAATCCCCACTCATGTTCATTGATTGATTAGTTCCATTTTTAGTAATTACTTTTGCACCACAGTCTAAAATGTATGTTCCATCAGCATCATATATTGTAAATGATATTCCATTTAATCCTATTGTTACATTTCCACTTCCTGTTAATGTAATTACTGGATAACTATTTGTATATGATTCACTTTGAAATGAAGTTGTTTCTGTTGATGTTACTATTGTAGGTGTTGATGACTGTGCTATTGGTTGCAACATAAATTGAACTATAAATTTACGAAAATTAACTATTTTTTCAAATGAAATAGAATTTGAAATATATCCTGTATAAATTCTTTCATTATCTACCTGCAATGTTCCATATCCATCAAGCCATGCCCTTATTTCATTCATATTTGCTTTTGTTGTGTCCAAATGGCATTCTAATGAAAATGGTATAGGTTCATATGTTTTATTGTCTACTGATAAATACCCACTTTTTCCTGGTATTGTGTATTTTGTAAATGAATGAGTTGCTGTTGGCACAATTGGAGTTTTTTCAATTATTATTCCTTTACTATTAAAGGTTATACCTTTCCATTTGTAATTGTCATTCATTTTTATACACCACCTTTTGCTAATGCACTATTTTTTCTATAAAATTCAAGTTCTTCTGCAAGTTGTTGAATATCAGTGCCACGATTATTATAAAATTTATCAATTGTTATATATAAAGGATTAGTATTTGCAACTGGATTAATTGTAGGATTAACTGATGCCTCTACTCCTGATGCTAGGCTTCTCATAGCATTTTCTACTTGTGGTATTGTATTTTCAATACCTTCTATTAATCCTAAACCTAAAAATTCGCCCATCTCTTCTGTAAGTTTTGAAGGTGAGTGGATGCCTAGAACATTTTTTAAAGTTTTTCCAAAATCTATACCAAATTTTTGAATTCTTAATTCTATTTCTTTTTTCTTTCTTGTCATTCCAGTTATTATTCCCTCAATAAAATTTTCACCAATGTTTTCCATGTCAACAATGCCAAGTGTTAATGCTTTTACAATTGCATTTATAATACTTGGAATTTTACTTACTAATACTGGAATAGAATTTAATAATCCTCTTATTAACCCTTCAATTAATTTTATTCCTGCATCAACTATTAGATTTACATTTTCAATTAGTGTGGTTACTATTTCTATTATACATTCTACAACTGCAGGAATTAACTCATCAATATTGTTAATAATACCGTTAGCAAGTGCTAATACAATTTGTAAAGCAATTTTAATTATTTTTGGTAAATTAGTTGTTATAAATTTTATTATAGAATTAATTAATGAATCAATTGTTTTTTGCAATTCACTTGTATTTTCTGATACCAATTTCAAAATAGTATTTATCATAGAAGTAATTGAGCCTAACAATTCAGGTACTAAATCTAAAAGTAATTTAGAAACTTCAGGAAGCAAATCACCAAGTAAATTAACAATTCCTTTTAAAATTTCTGGTGCTAATTTTTTTAATACATTACTTACATT